>Ga0315555_1003137_pt1 | contig 11430 bp, 9 predicted proteins | sample SalMarSW160380MG_FD_202113 | JGI IMG/M metagenome (GOLD analysis project Ga0315555, IMG submission 202113) | Salt marsh sediment microbial communities from the Plum Island Ecosystem LTER, Massachusetts, United States - Salt Marsh Sediment SW1603-80 ...
AAACGATGCGCAAGAGCTTCGAGACCTGCAATTGGAAGTTTTCTACCTGCAGTGCTGCCACAATTAGGGCATGTCAATTCACTTTCAATGCCGATTTGTGCGGCATCAAGGTTTAGCCCTTGATCCTCGAAACAATTTGAGCATGCTATGAATTGTTCTTTTTTGTCCATTTCTTGAAACTTAACCATTGATTGACAGGCAAATTTGCCTTGATATAACGATATTGAGGGTATTTTCGGGCAAATTTACCTTGCTCTATTATCCCCCATTTAGCTACTATTTTTAGCAGGCAGGAGTATCATATGTCAACATCTGAAAAACCCTCTACTGACAGGAAATTGCTTGATGAAGTCAGGGATGTAATGCGTTTGCGCCACTACTCGATCCACACGGAACGAACGTACTGTGACTGGATTAAACGGTATATACGGTACCACCGTATGACCAGTCGGCAAGATTTAATAGATGGCGAAGACAAGATCGAGACCTTCCTGACACACTTAGCAGTGGATAAAGCCGTGGCTCCTTCTACACAGAACCAGGCCATGAACGCCCTGGTTTTTCTATACAGACATGTTCCGAAAACAATAGGGGTCAGGTCTATTTTCTTTGCATCCTTTTTTTGGTCAAATCTAACCACTTTTTGACCAAACCTTCCTTCCAGTAATAATTATAAAGCAACCTGTATGAGACCAACTGGTTGTCCAGGGGTGCAGAGCATGATACAATATTACGCAAATTTACAACGACAGGAGTGTAATCGTGCTTTTCTTACTGACGTTTTTTTCCCTCTATAGTCTGTTACACCTGTACGTATTTTTAAAGATCAAGGCTGTCTTCACTCTGGGGACAATCCTGATTGTTGTCCTCATCGTTTTTATGGCCGTTATGGTGAGTGCTCCGGTTTTGGTGCGCATGGCGGAAAACCGCGGTCTGGAGATTCTTGCCCGCCTCCTTTCGTATGTCGGTTTTACGTGGCTGGGATTGGTATTCTTGTTCTTTGCCTCTTCGCTCGGTGTCGATCTGTATCGTTTTGTTGTCTCGATGATTGGCCTCATAGTGCGTACAAACCTTTCTGTCCTTTCTCCGTCACCTCGCCTTGCTTTTTTCATCCCCCTCCTTGTTAGCGCGGGGATTGCCATCTACGGCAGCTTTGAGGCACGCGCTCTTCGCAGCGAAGAGGTAATTATCAAAAGCCCCAAGGTCCCCAAGGCAATCGGCACCTTCACCATCGCCCAGATATCCGATGTCCATCTGGGGCTGATTGTTCGGGAGGGAAGGCTGAAGAGGATCCTCAGAGAGGTCAAGCGCGCGCAACCTGATGTTCTGGTCTCCACCGGAGACCTGGTGGATGGGCAGATCGACAACCTGAAGGGGCTTGCCGAGCTCTTGAGCGCGATGCAACCGCCGTATGGCAAATTCGCCGTGACGGGGAACCACGAGTTCTATGCCGGGCTTGACCAGGCAATGCGTTTTACAGAGCAAGCGGGTTTTACGGTGTTGAGGGGAGAGACCCACGATGTTGCTGGTTTTATGACCATTGCCGGCGTTGATGACCCCACGGGAAAGCAATTTGGCCTCTTTCGCGGACCTGCGGAGCAGACCCTCCTTGCCGAAATCCCCCGCGGGCGCTTTACCCTCCTTTTAAAGCATACACCGGTGATAGCAAAAGGAGCGCTGGGTCTCTTTGACTTGCAGCTTTCAGGGCATACTCATAAAGGCCAGATATTTCCTTTTAATTACATCGTGAAGATCTTTTATCCCCACGATGCGGGGTTGGTGCATCTCCCCCAGCATGCCTTCCTCTATGTGAGCAGGGGAAGCGGGACATGGGGACCGCCCTTCCGATTCCTGTCGCCCCCAGAGGTGACGATTATTAAATTGGTACACGGGGAGAATGCGTAAGCTATTGCTTCCGACCGCTCTTAATTCCTGCGCATCAGGTGGGTGACTGCCTTTTCCAATCCGTCCAGGGTGAGTTCAAACATGGGGAAGATGTCCCGAATGACACCGATGGTGCGCGTATACGGCCACTCATAGGCAGGGACCGGATTGAACCAGGCGGAATGTGGAAAGGTCTGGGCTATGAACCGCAGTCGCTCGATACTTGGTGTCCCTGAGTGCTCGCCAAAAAAGATGGAGCCGTCATGCATCATGAGCTCAGTAGGAGCCATGCTGGCATCGCCGACGATGATGAACCTCGTTTCCGGATCCAGCCGCACCAGGTCGTCAACGGCATAGGGTTTATAATACCGGCGGGGGTCCTCCCAGAGAGATCGATAGATGGTGTTATGAAAGTAGAAATGTTTGAGATCCTTGAACTGAGCTCGGGCGTAATGAAAGAGTGTTTGCACCACATGGATGTAGGGATCCATGGACCATCCGCCGTTGTCGATGGCCAGGATGACCTTCAATCGATCTTTAAAACCGCGGTCAAAGACGATCTCAATCTCACCGGCATTCTTGACGGTCTGGTAGATGGTCTTGTCTACGTTGATTTTGTCCTTGGGTCCCACCGGGACCATATTTCTCAGCCGCTTCAAGGCCTCACCCATCTGGGCCTGGGTCAGGGGGGCCTCCTGGGAGTAGTCACGATATCGTCTGTCCATGGCCACTTTGATGGCAGACTTATTTCTGGATATGCCCCCAACCCTCATACCGCCCGGGTGATATCCGGAGTGTCCCACCGGTGAGGTACCGCCCGTGCCGATCCATTTTCCTCCCCCGTGGTGGGCCTCAGTCTGTTCTTTGAGCCTGTCGAGAAAGTACTTGATGAGTTCCTCCGGGCTCATCTTCCCGAGCTCGGATTCATCGATGCCGAGGGCATCTGCCAATTGCTGAGGATTCTTCAGCCACTCTTCCAGCAGGGAGTGGGCGATCTCCGATAATTCATATTCATCGGGTTCCGTGAGCACAGCGCCCTGAAACTGATGGGCAAAGACCTGATCGTAGAGGTCAAAGTACCGCTCGCTCTTCACGAGGATGGAGCGGGCCGCGGTATACAGGTCATCGACGGAGTTGACAAGCCCCATGTTCAAGGCCTGGTGCAGGCGCAAGAAGGCGGTCGGGCTGACCGGTATTCCTACCGAGCGCAAGGTGTAGAAGAAATCGACGAACATACGCGCAGCCTGCCTCTAGATCTTGAAATGGGTTACCGCCTTTTGCGCCATGGCATAATCGGGGCTCTTTTTGAACAGGACACCCAAATAGGGGACATTCCCCTTGATGAGGTCCTTGACCCGAAAGTCGGGGTCTGACCTCAGGGCCCTGATCCAGTTGATAAGCTCCCGGGTGGCGGGCTTCTTTTCGATGTTCTTGATCTCCCTCAGACGGTAAAAGGCCTGGACGGCGCTGTTGAGGAGTTCCTTTTCGATATCGGGAAAGTGCACCTCGACGATAGTTCTCATCATGTCAGGTTCCGGGAAGGCAATGTGGTGGAAGTTACAGCGGCCGAGAAAGGGATCGGAGAGGTCCTTTTTGGCGTTCGACGTAATAACGACAATGGGGCGATGTCGTGCCGTGATGGTCTTGTCGATCTCGATGATGTCGAATTGCATTTGGTCGAGAATATCAAGCATGTCATCCTGAAAATCGGTATCGGCCTTATCGATTTCATCTATTAACAGCACGACCTTTTCATCGGCGTCAAAGGCCTGACCGATTTTGCCCATCCTGATGTACTCCTCGATATTACTGACATCCCGTGTAGAATCTCCAAATCGGCTGTCGTTCAACCGGGTCAGGGTGTCATACTGGTAGAGGGCTTCGATGAGCTTCATGCTCGATTTGACGTTGAGGACGATGAGCCTCATGGTGAGGGCCTCCGCAATGGCATGGGCCAGCATGGTCTTGCCTGTGCCGGGCTCACCCTTGAGCAAGAGGGGCATCTCCAGGGCTGTGGAGATGTTGACGATCTCAGCCAATTCATCGTCCAGTACGTATTGCGAGGCACCGGTGAATTTTTTTATTTCGTTTTCTCGATTCATAAAGCTGCTCCTTAAACGATTTTTTACCTGGGGTACTGCCGGAATCTGAAGACCTATTATCGCTGGATGTTCACGCCTTTTTTTGAGTATATCCATTCTCTCTCAATTATTCAAGGGCGCACTTTTCCTTCCCCCTCGGAGGTAGTGATGATACAATGTTGTTTCTCATATGGTTGTCTTCAGGAGGAAGCGGTGAAGGGTAACACGGTGGCAAGGCACGGGATAAGCAGTCTTATAAGGACCGCCCTGGGGAAAGAAAAGGCCGATCTGGTCGTTCTCAACGGGTCTCTGGTCAACGTTTACACCGGCGAGATACAGGAGCATTGCTCCGTGGGCATCACGGGCACACGGATCGCCTCAGTGGGAGAGGATCTCCGCCACTTGGTCGGGGATAACACTCACGTCATCGATGCACAGGGGCAGTATATCACTCCCGGGTTCATCGATCCCCACACCCATTTGGACAGCATCTGCCAGTGCGCCGAATACGCCCGCTATGCCGTCCCACATGGGAATACCACGGCCGTCACGGAGTCGGCCATGATCGCCAATGCCGCCGGCAAGGATGGCGTTGATTGGTTCATCGAGGATTCTCGCGATCTGCCGTTGCGCATCTTCCTTGTGACACCCTCCGTTGCCCCCCCCTTTCCTGCATTTGAGACCAGCAGGGGGTTCTCCTTTGACGATTTTCAGGGGTTGATCAAACAGGATTTCGTCGTCGGGGTAGGGGAGACCTACTGGCCGCTGGTCCTCGACATGGATGAGCGGGCCATGACACAGTACGCCGTAGCACGAGAAATGGGCAAGACCCGGGAGGGGCATGCAGCGGGTGCCCGTGGCAAGAAGTTAATGGCCTATGGCGCTGCGGGTACGACGTCGTGTCACGAGGCCACCACCCCCGAGGAGGCCATAGACCGGTTGCGCTTAGGGATGCAGGTGATGATCAGGGAGGGCTCTGTCAGGAGAGAACTGGAGGCCATTGCGGCCATCAAAGATCTGGGGGTGGACCTGCGGGGTGTAATGCTCTGCACCGATTGGGCCGATGCCCAGATGGTGATCGAACACGGGTGCATGGATGCGCTGGTGCGCAGGGCCGTCGCCTCGGGGTTCGATCCCGTCACGGCCATTCAAATGGTAACGATCAACCCGGCTGAGTACTTCGGTTTGCGGGAGTTGGGGGGGATAGCACCCGGAAAGATCGCTGACCTCCTCCTCCTTTCTGATCTGCGCCAGACAGCGGTGGCAACAGTGATCAAGGACGGGGTGGTGGTGGCCGAAGGGGGGAGGTTGGTCCGAGATCCGCCTCGCTACCGCTACCCTGAGTCCGCCTACCACAGCTTCGCCCTGGATGCGGTGAAGGAAGGGGATTTTTACGTCCCCGTTTCAGGGACGAGGGCTCAGGTACGGGTGGTTGATTGCCTCAACGAGACCATTACCCAAGAACTGCAGGCCGATTTGCAGGCGCAGGAAGGGAATCTCATTGCCTGTCCGGAAAGAGACATCATCAAGATGGCCCTCATCTGCAAGTACGAACGCAGGCCTCAACATGCCATGGGCTTTGTGCACGGCCTGGGTATGAGGGAAGGGGCGGTGGCCACCAGTATCATCTGGGATACCTGCAATATATTGGTTGTTGGGGCGACGGAGCGGGAGATGGCCTTCGCCGTGAACCGCCTCTTGGATCATCAGGGAGGATTCATTGTGGTGAGGGGTGAGCAGGTGATGGCCGAATTGCCCCTTCCTATCTGTGGTATCATTTCCGATATGACGCTGGAGGAGATCGCCCGGCGGATGACCGAGATTGAGGAGGGATGCCGGGCTCTGGGATGCATTCCTCGCCCCTTTCTCACCCTGCAGACCTTGCCCTTTACCGGCCTGCCTTATCTGCGGTTGACCGACCGGGGCCTGGTCGATATCAGAAAACGGGAGTTCGTGGACCTCATCATCTCATGATCCTGAGGACGCTTGTTTTTATTATGCTCAATGAAGAATAAACATATCCCCCTCTCCCCTCTGTCTCCCCGCGACTATCGTGAGCGAAACAGCGCAAGAGGAGCGGTGTATGCCCCGGGTATCGGCGATCATCCCCACCTATAACCGAAAGGCATTTGTGCTGGAGGCGGTGGACTCCGTCCTCACCCAGACCTATGGGGATTACGAGTTGATCGTGGTGGACGATGGTTCCACCGACGGCACCGGTGAGGCCCTCAAGCGATATGGCGGGCGTGTGCGGTATGCCTATCAGCAAAACCAAGGGGTCAGTTTGGCCCGCAATCGCGGTCTTGAAATCGCCCACGGGGAATTCATCGCCTTCCTGGATTCCGATGATCTCTGGTTGCCGAAAAAACTTGAGATACAGGTTGCCTTTATGGATAAGCACCCGGAGGCTGAAATCTGCTATACCGATGAGGTCTGGATCAGGCGCGGGAAGCGGGTCAATCCCAAAAAGAAACACGCCAAATATTCGGGAGAAATCTATCCCCACTGCCTCCCCCTCTGTATCATCAGTCCATCCTCCGCGCTTATGCGCCGAGGTCTCTTTGCGCAGGTTGGGACCTTCGATCCCCATCTTCCTGTCTGCGAGGACTACGACCTGTGGCTGCGGATGGCATCGCGCGTTCCCATCTTTTTTATTCCTCAAAGATTGATCGTCAAGAGGGGAGGGCACCCCGCACAGCTCTCCCAGCAACGGTGGGGGAATGATCGGTATCGGGTGCAGGCCCTCGTTAAGATCCTGGAGATGGGTGCCTTGGCGCCACCGATGCGGGAGCTGAGCATTCAGGAACTTCGCCGTAAGTGTCGTGTCCTTATCAATGGCTATTCCAAGAGGGGTAAGAAAACGGAGGCACAGAGATATCAGGAGATTATAGAGCGATTTTCCCTCTGAGGCCTCAGTTCCTCCTTGACTCCTCCCCCTTTTTCTCCTATAAAGATGGAGACTGTTTCTGTGAAATTACCCTTCACCGACGTTGAGCCAGTGGTCAGACCGTCATCACCGTCAAAGAGCCGCAACAGGGATGCTTCGAGGTCTATTGTTACAGGGTGAAAAAAGGTGACCGGTATCTTCTTCCACCCCCTCATGGCCCAGGGGGATTGGCCCATCATTGGGAATAAGTTCAGGGAGTTCCCCGACGCGTTGGGAACGGTCCTGGAACTGCCAACAGTTACGCTGGTTACCCCTGAGCAGGTTCCGGAAGATCTCTTGCTCAAAATACATACCCCTTCCTTCTTGAGGAGGGAGCAGGATACCTGGTATTACGAGGGTGCTTTACGAACGGTGGGCGGGTGCGTCGCTGCTGCCCAGGGGATAGCGGAAGGGCACCTGAACAATGCCCTGGTCTTTTCCGTCGCCGCCGGTCATCATGCCGGCCCTGATTCGGCATGGGGCGGGACCTATCTCTCCTGTACAGGTCCGGCGGTGATCTATCTGCGTGAGCACTACGGGTGGCAGCGGTTTGCCATCATCGACACTGACAGCCACCATGGAGATGGGACGCGTGCGGTCTTTGAAGACGATCACGATGTATTGCACTGCTGTTTTTGCGACACCGAGTGGGTGTCTGAGGACAAGACCAAGGTCGATGTCGACGTGGGGTGGCGGACCAGCGACCAGCAGTACCTCCAGCGGGTGCGCGAAGAGTTTATTCCACGGGTAGAGGGATTCCACCCCCACGTGATCTTCCATAACTTCGGTCATGATACGTGTCAGGATGACTATGGAGATCGCGGTCTTACCCCTGGTTTCTTTCCCGAACTGGCGAGGCTCATTAAGGATGTGGCGGATCAGGTCTGCGACGGCAGATATATCGTGATCACCCACGGGGGAGCGCGCGCCGATGTGGCACAGCGGATCTTTCCAGAAATCGCCCGCATCTTGGCCTCATGAAACACACCGCCATCATATTGGGAGGGGGTAGCGGAAAAAGGTTACAGGGAGAGATCCCCAAACAGTTTCTCCCCTTGGGCAATAGGCCCATGATCGTTCACACCGTGGAAGCCTTTCAGCAATCCCTTTCAATAGATGTCGTCGTGGTGGTGGTGCCCGAAGGGTGGGAGAAGCGATGCATCGAGGACCTCAAGCCCTATGGCTTCACCAAGGTGCAGGGGGTCATCTCTGGAGGAGAGACCAGACAGCTTTCCTGCTGGCAGGCCCTGCAATACCTTAAGACAGATCCCCCCTCTATTGTCGTCATCCATGATGCTGCTCGTCCCCTCGTGACCTTAGAGATGATCGAGGTAGCTGTTCGGGAAGGGGGTGAGGGGATGACCTTTGGTCTCCGAGCAGTAGATACCATTGTCGAGTGCCGCGATGGAGAGATCACGAAGATCATTCCCCGCGAGCAGATACGTCAGATCCAAACCCCCCAATCGTTCCCCTTCCAAACGCTGTGGGGTGCCCACTGTCAGGCCCTGGAGGGGGGGATCAATGATGCGAGCGACGACGCCGGGCTTGTGCTCAGGGCGGGCAATAGGGTGAAGGTGATCGAGGGAGACCCGCGCAACATAAAGATCACGGATCCGCTCGATTTGGAGTTGGCACAGCGCCTCATACGAGACGGGTAATCTTTACTTTACCCCACGGTTTTGTTACCATTTTGCATGCTTGGAGGCTGCCGGGATGCAGGATCAAACCCCCATGATGAGACAGTACTGGCGGATTAAGGGAGAATATCAAGATTGCATCCTCTTTTTCCGGATGGGGGACTTTTACGAGATGTTCTTTGATGATGCCAAGATTGCCTCCAAGATCTTGGAAATCGCCCTTACCTCCAGAGAGAAAGGGGCGAAGGAGCGCATCCCCCTCTGTGGCGTCCCCTACCATGCTGCCGCACCGTACATCACCAAGCTCATTGAAAAGGGCCATAAAGTGGCTGTCTGCGAGCAGGTGGGCGATGCCAGGGGATCAAAGGGACTCGTGGAGCGTGAGGTCACCCGGGTGATCACCCCGGGGATGGTGGTGGAGGGGGACAATCTCCAGGAGAAGGAGAATAACTTTCTGGTGAGCCTGTGCGGAGGGGAACGGGGCTATGGTCTTGCCTTTTTGGATATCTCCACAGGCGAATTCAAGGGGTGTTTGGTCGATGAGGAGGACCTCCTGTTGAGTGAGGTGGCGAAGAACGGGCCCCGGGAGGCACTGATCCCGGAGAGTTTGAACGAGGGGGGCTTTCTCGCGGATCTCAAGCGAGAATTCCCCTTGATGTTGGTGAACGCTGTACCCGATTCCTTTTATCACGACGAGGCGGATAGTGACGCAAAGGATGATTTCATGGGGGAGCTGATACCCTCCGGCGTGGAGAATGAACCCCGCCACGCTGCCCGTGCTGTCCTGCACTATGTCAACGAGACACAGAAGGCCGACGTCGGACATATCAAACCCCTCTCCCTCTATCGGCTAGAGGACTATTTGATCTTGGACGAGACGACGCAGCGCAACCTCGAGCTTTTCGCCTCGCGGGGAGGCAGGGGCAAGAAGGGCGTCTTCTTGGATGTCCTGGACGAGACGATCACTGCCATGGGCGGCAGGAGAATGAAGGAATGGCTCTCCTATCCACTCGTCGATGCCGAGGAGATAGAGCGTCGGCTGGAGGCCGTCGATCAACTGAAGGAGGCACCCCTGACGCGGTCTGAGATCAGGGAATTCTTAGAAGAGGTCTATGACCTGGAAAGGCTCAACACCCGGGTGATCATGGGGAGGGCCAACCCTCGGGATTTGGTCGCGTTGAAGACAACCTTGCTGGCAATCCCCAAGGTGCGGAATGAGTTGGCGGACTTTACCGCCCCCCTGTTGCAAGAGATCAAGGAGGGGTTGGATGATCTGAAAGAGGTGGCCGGATGGATAGAGGACGCCGTTATCGAGACGCCGCCGATCACCCTCACCGAGGGAGGGATCATTAAAGACGGATACAACAAGGAACTCGATGAGCTGCGAGGGATGAGCCGCGACGGCAAGGGATGGATCGCCGCCATGGAGGTTCAAGAACGCCGGCGCACCGGGATCTCATCACTCAAGGTACGGTACAATCAGGTCTTCGGCTATTATATTGAGGTCACGAAGCCCAACCTGCATTTGGTTCCTGAGGACTACATCCGTAAGCAGACTGTGACCAATGCCGAACGGTTCATCACGCCGCAGCTCAAGGAGTACGAAAGCAAGGTCCTGGGTGCGGAGGAGCGTATCAAGTCTTTGGAGCACGAATTATTTCGGCGCCTTCGGGAGCGGGTGGCAGGGCATGGCCGCAGGATTCAGGGAACCGCCTCTGCTGTGGGGAGGTTTGACGCCCTCCTCTCCTTGGCCGAAGTGGCGGACAAGTATGGATATAACAGGCCTCGGGTTACGGAAGGGGATGAGATCATCATCGTCGAAGGGAGGCATCCGGTCGTCGAGCGGATGGGGCATCTTGAGCCCTTTGTCCCCAACGATGCCCGTCTGGACTGCGAAGAGAACCAGTTGATCATCATCACCGGCCCGAACATGGCGGGCAAATCCACCTACATCAGGCAAGTGGCCCTCATCTGCCTGATGGCCCAGATGGGAGGTTTTGTGCCCGCCGGGGATGCCACCATCGGCTTGGTGGACAGGATCTTTACGCGGGTAGGGGCCTCGGACAATCTGGCCATGGGGGAGAGCACCTTTATGACGGAGATGCGGGAGACAGCCGATATACTCAAGGAGGCCACTCCCCGAAGCCTGGTAATACTGGACGAGATCGGCAGGGGCACCAGTACCTTTGATGGCCTCAGTATTGCGTGGGCGGTGGCGGAATATCTGCACGATAACAAGGGTCCCAAGACCCTCTTCGCAACCCACTACCATGAGCTCACCGAGCTGGCCATGACCAAGCCGAGGGTCAAAAACTTCAATGTGGCGGTCAGCGAGTGGAACGGAGAAGTCATCTTTCTGCGCAGGATCGTTGAGGGGGGGACGAGTCGAAGCTACGGCATCCAGGTGGCCAGGTTGGCTGGACTCCCCCCTGAGGTATTGGCTCGGGCCCGGGAGGTCCTGGCCAATCTGGAGAAGGGGGAATTGGATGAGAAGGGCATGCCCAGGCTCGCCCGCTCCAAGGAAAGAGGGGAAGAACCAGACCAGGATCAGTTAAACCTCTTTGGGGTCAGGGACGGTCAACTCTATCGGGAACTCCTGAACCTCGATCCCGATCGCTTGACCCCTCTGGAAGCCATCCATCTTCTCTATCAATGGAAAAAGATGATGAAAGAGGGGGATTGAAGCAGCCGGATTTTGCCCTGGCCAGAAGAAAGATGGTTCAAGAACAGCTTGTGGCCAGGCGCATAAAGGATGAACGAATCCTGAACGCTATGACGAAGGTCTCACGGCACCTCTTCGTGGAAGAGGGGCTGTGGCATCAGGCCTATGGCGATTTTCCCCTGCCCATCGGCCAGGGACAGACCATTTCGCAGCCCTACATCGTCGCCTTGATGACCGAGG
>Ga0315555_1003141_pt1 | contig 11424 bp, 9 predicted proteins | sample SalMarSW160380MG_FD_202113 | JGI IMG/M metagenome (GOLD analysis project Ga0315555, IMG submission 202113) | Salt marsh sediment microbial communities from the Plum Island Ecosystem LTER, Massachusetts, United States - Salt Marsh Sediment SW1603-80 ...
GGTTATGCTTTGTGAACGGGGAATCCGGACCTTTGTGGAGTATTCCCGCAACACCCTGGATCTTAATGTGGTGCCGGTTGTCAAAAAAATGTCCCACCTTCCCATATTGGTGGATCCCAGCCACGGCACCGGGCGCCGCGATCTGATAATTCCGATGAGCCTGGCGGCGCTGGCTGCCGGTGCGGACGGATTAATGGTAGAAGTTCACCCGCACCCGGACGATTCCTGGTCAGATCCCGAACAGGCTCTTTCTCCCGAACAATTTTCGCTTCTGATGGAGAAGTTTACTCAATTCATGGAATGGCAGAATAAGAATGCACCGGTTACAACTGCACCTTAATCCATCATCCGCCCGCATACCGGTTTTCCTGTCTCATCTCGTCTGGAAACCCTTGTTCGAATTCCTGCAAAACCATTTCAGTAATAAATCAATCTACCTGATCGGAGACGCTAATGTTCTTTCCCTGTATGACCATGAAGTCAGGGAGAATTTCGCAGGGCTCCCGAATCTCCGCTGCACTCTTTCGTTTCCTCCCGGCGAAAAAAATAAATCCCGGAAGCAGAAGGACGCCATCGAAGATATCCTGCTTAAGGACAGGGCCGGAAGGGATTCCCTGCTTATAGCCATGGGGGGCGGCGTAACCGGTGATATGGTTGGATTCGTGGCTGCCACACTTCACCGGGGAATTCCGTTAATCCATCTGCCTACCAGCCTCATTGCCCAGGTGGACAGCAGTATCGGGGGAAAAGTGGGCATTAATCACCCGGTGGGGAAGAATTTGCTGGGAAGTTTTCATCATCCTGCCGCTGTTTTTATCGCCACATCCTTCCTGCAAACGCTGCCGGTGAAAGAATTTTTAAATGGCATGGCCGAAGTGATAAAATATGCGATGGTTCTGGACCCGGAATTATGGGACTGGCTGGAAGACAATCATAAAGGGTTAGTGACCAAAGATCCGGAACTTCTGGAAAAGATGGTTTACCGCTCGATTAAACTGAAAATCCGGGTGGTGGAAAAAGACGAAAAAGAATCGGATTACCGCAGTATTTTAAATTTTGGACACACCGTTGGTCACGCCATTGAACAGTTAAGCCACTTCCGGGTAAAGCATGGATTCGCGGTGGCAACCGGTATGCTGGTAGCGGCAAGACTTTCCCAGGTCTTATTCGGATATCCCGCGGAAAATGTGGATAGATTGAGGCATACGCTCAAACTCTATAAACTGGACGGTATCAGGCTGAGCCGTTACAATTTTGAGGCTGTTTGGGAAACCATACAGACGGACAAAAAAGCCCTAGAGCGTACACCACGTTTTACCCTGCTTGATGCCGAGAATCAGCCACGCCTATTTCATGCAGTCTCCCAAAAGGACCTCAGACATGCCCTGGAATCCTGCTAAATATTGTGTCAGCCTGTTACCCGCCTCGGAAGAGGAACTCCGGCAATTTCTACCGGGATGCTCCGATGCTGATATCATTGAAATCCGTCTTGATCGTGTAGCAAACTATCTTGACCTGTCAGAAATCCGCGGTATGCTAAAGAAACCTATTATTGTCACGGTGCGTCTGAAATCGGAAGGGGGATTTTGGGTTGGAAGTGAAAAGAGGAGAGTAGACATTTTCCGGCAGGCGATCACCGCTGGTGTCGATTATATTGATGTTGAATGGGAATCCGCCGGTAATATTCTGCCCGAATTAATGCTTCCCGGGAATACCGGCCTTATTTTGTCGCATCATTCAGCCGGAAACGACTTGCGGGAATTAAAATCCATATTGAATAAGATGCTGCAAAACCGGGCGGATATTTATAAATTAATTTATACAGCGCATAATTTAAATGATAACCTGATTTCTCTGCAATTGATTGAACTGGCCAGGCAAAAAACCGGCAGCTACGTTATCCATGCGATGGGCAGTGAAGGCCGGTTATCACGAATTATGGGGGCGCTGCGTGGCAATAAATTTACCTACGTTTCTCCGGATGCTGAGAGCTCCACGGCTGAGGGGCAGTTGACACTTGATGAGGCCAGAAATATTTTATTCCTGCATGAGAAATCCCCCGAAACCCGTCTTATCGGTTTGTTGGGGTATCCCATAAAACAAAGCTTCGGATGGCGCCTGCATAATCGTATGCTGCAACATAAACGAAAAATGGTCAATAAAAAGCATACGCCTTTTACTGATTTTATATATGTAAATTTTCCGGCTGCCAGTTTTGAGGATTTCTGGTCGCACTGGCAAAAAAAAGTGGATGGGCTTAGCATTACCATACCCCATAAGGAACAGATCGTTTCCCGGCTGGATTATAAAGGAAAAACTGTCGAATTATCAGGCGTATGTAATACGGCCCTGAAACGTCAAGGAAAATGGTATGGATTCAATACGGATATGCTGGCTATTTATGACCTTTTTTATCCCTGGCAGGACTATTTAAGTGATACTGTTTTGGTATACGGCACCGGTGCCACGGCCAGAAGCGCGTTGACTGCCTTGCGGGAACTTGAAGCCGGTTCAATATATATCAGCGGAAGGAATTCAGTTAAGGGAAGAGAATTGGCCAAAGAATTCGGGGCAAATTTTATCCCCGAAAAGGAAATCGACAGCGTTGTGGCGGTGGTTCTGATGCAGACTACCCCGGTAGGTATGTATCCGGCCGTAAGCGAGATGCCCCCCCTGATTCATCACCTGGAGAAAGCTGAACTGGTTTTCGATGTGATTTATAATCCGGTCCGGACCAGACTTCTGGAATCCGCACATGAAAAGGGTTGCCGGATTATTACCGGTGTGGATATGTATTTGCGGCAGGCGGTGAAACAGTTCAGGATATTTTCCGGACTTTCCCTGAACCTGGCGGAACTGACAGATCAGTGGAATGAACTGACAGCTGGCATCATGGATTCCGGTACATAAAGCCGGACGCAAGATTAAAACATGCTTTTTAGTCAATAATACTTGTAACGAATGCGAAAGTATCACCGAATTGTACTTATTGGATTCAGGGCCACAGGAAAGAGCACCATTGGCAGAAGGCTTTCGGCCCTGCTGAACTGGGAATATTTTTCCACCGATTTGGAGGTTCAGACACAGACAGGAGTTTCCATTGCAGAACTGGTTGATGAAAAGGGCTGGCAACATTTCCGCCGGCAGGAACATCACGCTGTACTGGCGGCGACTGAAAAATCAAGCTCAATTATCGATTGCGGAGGCGGTGTGGTGGAAGATGAAAAGAATATGCGCTTACTGGCTCAGAATTCGCTTCTGGTTTGGGTGGATGCGGACATTACTGATATTTACCGCCGAATGTCACGTGATAAGGAACAAAGACCTCTTTTAGATCAATCGGATCTGCTGGCGGACATTGAGTCAAATTATGAACGACGTTTGCCCCTGTACCGTAAGTATGCACAACTACGAGTGGATAGTTCATACCAGACACTGGAAGACGTTTGCCGGAAAATTATGGAATATCTGGATAACGACCAACAAAGGTAAGGGTGTATCTCATTTTATCAAGTTGATGTCAAACATTATTACCCGGACCGCAAACGTTGGAAATGGGGCTTGTATCCGTCTGAATTTCTGACGTTATTTTATGGAATGGAACTTATTAAACCGGCGCTGTAGGAGTTATTTGAATAGATATCAGTAATAAAATTGCATGTGGTATTGGAGAGGATAAATCCGGAATTGTTAACCATCAGACAAGAATTTGCCATATCCGGGGCGCGATTTCCAAAAATTCGGGGAATATGAAGTTAAATACGTCACAGGGATCCACCGCAGCGACACGATCGGACCTTGCACCCGGAACAGAAGTGCCGTCCCGCCGGGAGGTCTGGCATATGTTCGACCACATTGCCACGCGATATGATCTTCTCAACCGGCTGTTGTCACTTCGGCAGGATGTTCGCTGGCGGAAAAAATTATCCGGGCTGTTGCCGGACCGTTCATCCCTGTCAATTCTTGATCTGGCAACCGGTACAGCTGATGTGCTGCTCTCCCTCTTCGCACACTCCCGGAACGTCCGTACAGGTATCGGCCTGGATATGGCTGCAAAAATGATGAACATCGGCCGCAGAAAAATCGGGGAAAAGAATCTTGACTCCTCAATACATCTAATCCCGGGAGATGCGGTACATATTCCCTTTGTTTCGGCTTCTTTTGATGTAATCACCATGGCATTCGGTATCCGCAATGTGCAGGATGTTCCGTCCGCCCTAAAGGAGATGAACCGGATTCTCAAGCCTGGCGGACGGTTACTGATCCTGGAATTTTCTTTGCCGCAAAACCGCTTTTTGTATTCAATTTATCTTTTCTATTTTCGTAAAATTTTGCCCCGGATAGGGGGCTTGATATCAGGTGATCGTAATGCCTATTTGTACCTGAACAAAACCGTGGAAACATTCCCTTATGGGAAAAATTTCTGTACATTAATGACTGATGCGGGATTCCAAAATGTGCAGGATTATCCGTTAACCTTTGGAATTTCAGCCATTTATAAAGGCGATACGAACAGCAAATCACCCGCTATATGGGGCAGATAAATAGTGGACTATCTTACAGTGGTCAGTAAACTTCGCGAATCCGTACCCGCATTCCATCCGGAGAATGAAAGTCCGGAGAAGATCAGACAATTTATCCAGCCGGTTGAGCCCATTGATGCCATAAACTGGTTACAGAATATCGATTTGTACCCAAAATTTTTCTGGAAAGACCGTTCTCGATCCAATGAGTGGGCTGCTCTGGGTTGTGCCCGTGAAATATCGGCTTTACAGCATCCCGACTTTTTCGATGCTTTCGGTAAAATGCAGAGTATTCTTGATGCGTCAGGAAACGGTGTCCGCTTCTGGGGAGGCATGCGGTTTGATGCGGGAACTACCGTTGCACTCGAGTGGCAAAATGCAGGCGTGTATCGCTTCGTTCTGCCGCAATTTGAACTCCGGAAGGAAGGGAATTCAGCCGCTCTTATATATAATTATATTACACCCGGAAACTGCAGTAAAATTGAGGATATCAACACAACCTTTTCCCGGCTGGAATATCGCGGGCATCTCGCAAAGACAATCCAAAACAACCTCCTGCAGCGCCAGGACGAGCCCCTGTTTGAGGACTGGGAAAAAATTTTAAACAGATCTCTGGCATACCTGGCTGACCATCGTTTCCGGAAAATTGTTCTGGCCAGGAGATCTTCCTTTTACTTCCGGCATAAAATTGACCCTTTTATTATTCTAAGAATGATGCAATCCCGAAATACAAATTCTTTTTGCTTTCTTTTTCAGTTGGATCGTAATTTTACTTTTCTGGGAGTTACGCCGGAAGAACTATATTCACGTTCCGGTCGCCGTATATTATGTGATGCCATTGCCGGTACAGCTCTCCGCGGAAGCGGCGATGAAGAGGATGATCGGCTGGGAAGAGAATTGCTGGGCAGTGAGAAAGATATGCGCGAGCATCGCTGGGTGGTGCAGGCTCTGGAGGCCTGTCTCAACAATTTATGCGTGCACTGGAACATGCTAAATGAAGAAACACTTTTAAAACTAACATACGTTCAGCATATTATAACCCGGTTCCGCGGGAGTTTAAAAGAAAATATAACAGACGCTGAAATTATTCGTGAAATGCATCCCACACCAGCTGTGGCCGGATTTCCCAAAGAGGATGCCATTCAATACATTTCACGTCTGGAAAAATTTGACAGAGGGTGGTATGCCGGGCCGGTGGGTTGGTTAAGCGGAAATGAGGCTCAATTTGCAGTAGCATTGCGATCTGCCCTTATTGATCAAAAAAAATTAATTACTTACGCTGGTGCAGGAATTGTGACCGGCTCCCATCCTGCCAGAGAGTGGCAGGAAATGGAGAATAAACTGTTGAACTATACACGGCTGTTCGAGAATCTATGATTATTCATACCGAAAATCTGAATATTTTATGGGGATCTCTGATAGTTGATGAACTCATCCGCAACGGGATTGACTATTTTTTAATATCACCCGGTTCCCGTTCCACTCCTCTTACTATAGCCGTGGCCCGCCATCCGGCAGCTCAACACTCTATCATATATGACGAACGTTCTGCAGCGTTTCATGCCCTGGGGTATGCTCGGGGTAGCGGAAAACCGGCAGTTCTGATCTGCACCTCGGGCACAGCCATCGCCAATTATACTCCGGCTGTGGTGGAAGCTTCCATGGATTACATTCCCCTCATAATTTTAGCAGCGGACCGCCCCCCCGAAAAAATTCAAACCGGTGCCAACCAGACGATCCGCCAGTCCAGATTTTTCGGTGAATATGTTCGCTGGAGTTTCGATTTGCCGTGCCCCACAGAGGAAATCACCCCCTTACTAGTACTGTCCACCGTGGATCAGGCCATCCATCTGTCAACGACTCAGCCCTTCGGACCAGTCCATCTGAATTGTCAGTTTCGTGAGCCGCTGGTCCCTGCCGAAAAGAAAATTTCTCCTGCTTACCTGGAAAAATTAAAACGTTGGGTAAAAGGAAAATCTCCCTATACCACTTATCGTAAAACTGAAAAAACTCCCGGAGAAGATGATTTTACTGCTTTTGCTGAACTGATCAATCACACCCGTAAAGGCTTACTGGTATTAGGACGTCTGAATTCACCAACTGAAAGAGAAGCCGCCCTGCACTTTTCTCAACAATTGGGTTGGCCGGTTTTTGCCGATATTCTCTCCGGCCACCGGCTGGGAAACAAATCACCGGAACTGATTAGCTACTTTGATTTGATGCTTCTCTCACCCCGGATGGTAGACCATATCAGGCCACAAACCATCGTTCACCTGGGAGAACAGCCGGCCTCAAAACGGTTTCTTCAGTATATTGACACTATCGAGCCTTCCAATTATGTGATGGTGAATGATCATTCTTATCGAAGTGATCCCATGCACCGCATCACCTGGCGGATAGACTGCGGTCTGGAACAGTTTTTTAGCTGTGTGACTCCCCGGCTTCACATAAAACCAGAGCAGGAATGGCTGAAGATTTTTCGGTCAATTGCCGGTAAGATCCATAAAATTATAGAAGAAAAACTGCAGGCATTCGTCTCGCTAAGTGAACCGGATATTGCCCGCCTGGTCTCCCGTCACATCCCGGCTCAGCATGCCCTGTTCCTGGCCAACAGCCTCCCCATACGGGATATGGATATGTTTGGGGATCCGCACGGCCAGTCAATTCCTATTGCCGCAAACCGGGGCGTCAGCGGGATCGATGGTACCATTGCCACAGCTGCCGGTGCTGCCAGGGGCTGGAACAGGGCGGTGACACTTATCATGGGTGATCTGGCCTTTCTGCATGACCTCAATTCCTTAGCATTCTTGAATAATTTACCATTACCAGTAGTTGTGATAGTGATTAATAATCAGGGAGGCGGCATATTCTCCTTTCTCCCCGTGGCCAGTTATGAAAGTGTCTTTGAAAATTTTTTTGGCACACCGCACGAGTTCACTTTCGAGAATGCTGCGGCCATGTTTAAAGTGGATTACTACTCCCCGGTTACAAAAGATGAATTTTTGAAGATTTATAAGACTGTGACAGCTGCAGAAAAACCCGCTCTTATCGAAATCCGTACGGACCGGAGGGAAAATTATTCAATCCATAATGATCTGTTCCAGGAAATAATATATGCCATGGAAAAAATGAAGTATATCAATGAAGCCGGTTGAGTGGCACTATCAGTTGAGTGGTCCGGCCCATAAACCTTCCATCATTTTTCTGCATGGTTTCATGGGATCATGCCGCGACTGGGATTTTGCCTGTGATTACTGGAAGAATGCCCGTCAATGCCTGGCAGTGGATTTGCCGGGACATGGTCATACGGTTGTCCGAAATGAAGATTTTTATAACATAGAAAAGACAGCCACCGCACTGATTGGATTGCTGGATGAACTGAGAATAATCCGTTCCCATGTGGTGGGATATTCCATGGGTGGACGGCTGGCACTGTACCTGGTTTCGCACTATCCGGAAAGATTTAATAAAGTTATTCTGGAATCAGCTTCACCGGGATTGAAAACAGAACCGGAACGCCGGAAACGCCGCAAAGCGGATGAAATTCTGGCAGGTTCTCTGGAACAGGCCGGGATGGGAAACTTTCTTAAATACTGGTATGACCAACCTCTCTTTCGTACTCTTGAATCTTCTCCTGAATTTAATGTTCTTGTGAAACGGAGAATCCAAAACGATCCTGCAGGATTAGGCTTATCCCTGCGTTTCATGGGAACCGGCAGTCAGCCGCCGTTATGGTCGAAACTAAAGAGAATCAACCATGATCTTTTACTGCTGGTGGGAGATAATGATCTGAAATTTCGCAAGATAGCTGAACAAATGAAGGAAGAAAACAGTAAATTTCTTGTAAAAGTGGTTGACAATTGCGGACACACTATTCATTTTGAGAAAAGGTGTCAGTTTATAACGGAAGTTGACAGATTTTTAAATACCTGAAGGAGGTACAGTATGGCGGTGATACGATGGGCCGGGGCCGGGAAATACACCGATATCCGATATCATAAATCCGGGGGTATAGCTAAAATAACCATAAACCGGCCGGAAGTGCGCAATGCCTTTCGTCCACTGACGGTAAATGAAATGGGACATGCCCTGAAAGATGCCTGGGAGGATCCGGGCATAGGTGTAATTATCCTTACCGGAGAAGGAGAGAATGCATTCTGTTCCGGTGGTGACCAGAAAATAAGAGGAGATTCAGGATACAAAGATGAAAAAGGAGTGCATCGTTTGAATGTCCTGGAATTTCAGCGAATGATTCGTTCCTGTCCCAAACCGGTAATTGCCATGGTTGCAGGATATGCCATAGGTGGGGGACACGTATTACATGTCATGTGTGATCTCACCATTGCGGCGGATAATGCGGTTTTCGGACAGACCGGACCTAAAGTCGGATCTTTCGATGGCGGTTATGGTTCCAGTTATCTTGCCAGGATTGTGGGGCAGAAAAAAGCACGGGAAATCTGGTACCTCTGCCGGCAATATACGGCGCAGCAGGCTCTGGAGATGGGGCTGGTGAACACTGTCGTACCGCTGGCCAAACTGGAGGAGGAAACCATTAAGTGGTGCAGGGAGATTCTGGCCAATTCGCCAACCGCCATCCGCTGCCTGAAGGCTGCCATGAATGCAGATTGTGATGGGCAGGCCGGTTTGCAGGAATTAGCAGGTTGTGCCACCATGCTCTTTTATATGTCCGATGAAGCACAGGAAGGCCGCAATGCCTTTGTGGAAAAACGTGAACCGGATTTTTCCAAATTTAAACGACAGCCTTGATCAGTAGGGCAATTCAGTGTAAATTGTAAAATATGGATAATGGAAGTCATGGTGATTGGGAAGCAGAAATGAGGATTAAGGAAGTAGGGCAAAGGGGAAAAGGAAAAGGCGCAAAGCGCCTAGCGGGAAGAAGATGGAGTCAAGATCACCACATAGTGGTCGCTATGCGAAAGATCAAAGAAAAAAGATCAAAGAAAAGATTAAAGAAAAAGATAAAACAGTAGGCAGTAGGCAAAAAATAAGATTAAAAATGTGAGGGAATAAATAATTTTATGAATTCGTGCTAATTCCCGTCTAAAGCCCTGCCTGCAGCAGGCAGGCGGGCAGGCGTGAAATTCGTGGACAGAAAAAAATCGGCAGTTGGCAAAAATATAAGATTAAAGATGAAGGATTAAGGATCTCCGAAAAATACGTTTTCCTCCGGAAAATAAATCGGGATGAAATCTTCCAGAATTTTACTAGTAGCCAGTATCCAGGAACCGGCATTCAGCATCCTGGACCAAGTATGTAGATTTTCACAGGAGAGACTGACTATAAGAAATGCGGAATTTAATGGAAGACGACGGCAAATGACGATCTCAAAAACGCAGGTATGGGTTCTGGCCAGCAGGCCAAAGACTTTATGGGCGGCGGTAGCACCGGTAATTATCGGGACGGCCATGGCATATGGTGAAGGCCGCGCTCATTTCATTTCCGCGGCCCTGGCAACCCTGGCGGCAGTGCTCATCCAGATCGGGACCAACTTTGCTAATGACTATTTCGATTATGTCCATGGAGCCGATAAAAAGGAAAGGCTGGGTCCCACCCGTGTAACCCAGGTGGGTCTCGTGAAACCGCAGGTCATGAAAACCGCTACCATTCTGGCGTTTTCAGCGGCTTTCCTGGCCGGAACTTATTTAATCTGGCGCGGTGGATGGCCCATATTTATTATTGGAATGCTCTCAATTATGTTTGGTGTGCTCTATACGGCGGGACCTTTTCCTCTGGGATATAATGGCCTGGGTGATATTTTTGTACTGGTATTTTTCGGAATCGTGGCGGTGGGCGGTACCTATTATGTACAGACTCTAACTATCGACTGGCTGGTTCTTCTGGCCGGCCTCTCGCCTGGGCTCTTCTCCATGGCTATTCTTACCGTTAATAATCTCAGGGATGTAAAAAGTGATATGGAATCCGGCAAGATGACCTTGGCTGTACGCTTTGGGGAAAATTTTGCCCGCTGGGAATACCTTGCAAGCGTACTGGTTGCCTGTCTTATCCCAATTGTTTTATTCTTTTTTACCGGCAGCCATCTCTATGCACTGGCAGCTTCGGGAGTTTTTATTGCAGCTATACCATCCATCAAGACTGTTTTTGAACAAAAACCCGGCATCGTTTTTAACCAGGTACTGGCTACTACCGGTAAACTTCTTCTAATTTACAGCCTTATTTTTTCTCTTGGATGGATTTTATGATTCTTACCGGCATGGAAGTTTATAGTTATTCTTTGCCCTTAGCTTTTCCCCTCGTGTTAAAAAATATCCGCATAACCAGCCGCCAGGGTCTGGTTCTCCGATTATGGGATGAAAAAGGTAATATGGGATACAGCGAAATCGCCCCGCTGCCCGGATTTCATTCCGAAACCCTGCGGGATGTTGAAAACGAATTAAAGGAAGCAGGAGAACACCTGCCGGGTAAAAAAGTATTACAGACGCTTCACAATTTAGACGGCCAGTTCCAGCGATGGCTGGGAAAATACTCTCTGCACGCCTCCACCCGTAATGGGCTGGAACTGGCGATTCTCAACCTGCTGGCAACCTCCCGCCAGCTGAGGCTGGCTGAACTTTTCGCGATACCCTCCTGCACGGAAATAAAATTGAACGGACTTCTTATAGACCCCCAGCAGGATCTCTTTATCCGGGCAAAAATGCTGGTGGATTCCGGCTATGATACACTTAAATTAAAAGTAGGCCGGGATGATATTCTTAGCGATGTAGAGAAGGTTAAAATTATTCGTGAAGCGATGGGTCAGAGGGTAAATCTGAGATTAGATGCCAATCAGGCATGGTCAATGGAGGAAGCTGTCTCTTTCGCCAGGGATGTCAGCAGCCAGGGGATTGAGTATATTGAAGAACCCCTTCAAGATTCCTCCGGG
>Ga0315555_1003142_pt1 | contig 11422 bp, 10 predicted proteins | sample SalMarSW160380MG_FD_202113 | JGI IMG/M metagenome (GOLD analysis project Ga0315555, IMG submission 202113) | Salt marsh sediment microbial communities from the Plum Island Ecosystem LTER, Massachusetts, United States - Salt Marsh Sediment SW1603-80 ...
GCCAATAACCTTAGCCGCCTGGCACTTGTTAGCCGGCGCCAGCTTGTCGTATATCATGGTGGTCTGTATCGCATCATGTCCGAGCAGTTCCTGGATCACTTTCAAGTTTATGCCCTTCTGAACTAACCAGGAAGCATAGGTATCGCGCAAATTATGGAAAGTAAAATTCTTCAAACCGAGTTGATCGGCATAAACCCTGAACTGCCTGGAAATCTCTCCGCGAAGCCGTGAGCCGGTCATAATATACCCTTCTCCCCCCTTTTCCGGAATAGCAGAGGTGTCCTTGATATGATTGAAAAACAACAAAAACTCATCCCCCTGCCTGCACCGTGGTTTCGGTAGGCAGGCAACCCCTTCTCTTATGAAAGAGAAGGGGCTAATATACTAGAGAAATTAAGTCCCTCTCTTTTCAAGAGAGGGATTCAGGGTGAGTTAATAAATTAAATCTATAACCAATTAGTACTCTTTATTCATAATTATGCTTTTAAATTTTACTCTCTGATAGATATATAACCGCATAGCGTTGCCTGGACAACAGAAACTCATTAAGTAGATACCGATCTGTCTACTGATGAGATCATCTATCCTAAATCCCGTTTTTTCTCTTTACTCTTTACCTTTTCCTCTATCCAATTTTTTGGGATAGTACCTGTAACAGATAACTAAAACGGTCATTGATATAATATTCACGGATATCGGATTCAAGAACAGAGCCCAGGGTCACCTTAAATTCTTTTTCTGAAAAACCTTCAACCACCTTTTTCAATTGGAGGAGACGTTTGGTGGTTAATTCGGGGAAATTGATGCCTCTCCTCAACAAAAACTCAATATCAAAACCATCCCTGATTTCTTTTCTTTCTATGATTGCTTCAATCTTGTTTTTCATCATCTGGTCTAAGGTCATCGTTCTCAGGAGAACCTGTTTACTGCTATAAGGTGAAAAAGCAATTTTATCCTGAAAATCACATTCTTTCATCATTTTCCGGATTTCGATTTTGATTCGGCGGGGGTAATCCCCTGATCGAAATTCGAATAACAGCGTATAATGCTTCATTTGAGCATCAGTTAGCTCGAAGGATTGCGTTATAAATTGTCTTAAACGATTAAAATATGATTCATGCTTGATATCTTTAACAAAGCAAAAATCTAAATCAGCAGAATAGCGGGGCAGGTCATGACACAAACGCAGCATGGTTCCCCCACCAAAAACTAAAGATTCCAAAAAACGATTATTTTTCAATTTTTCCAGTACTTCAATTTCAAATATTTCATGCTGTTGAAAAATATCCATGCTTCTCCATAAAATTTTGGGTCTTTTCTGGAAATTTTTTCGCTTCTCTTACCAGACGGTCTTGAACAAGTTTATTCAGATCGATGGAACTCTTATCAAAATTGTATCGACCAAGTGACATTAAATAACAGGCATCTAGTAACGCTTTTTCTGGAGTGGCGATGAAGAAATTATTTTGTTTTATAAAACCTTCATAGAATTCTTGATTTAATCTGGTATAATTAAAGATATCGCCGTTGATTTCCATTTTCTTTGTTCTTTTAATGGCAATGGACTCGATAAATGACTGCTGCATTTGGGTGGTTATCTCGTAATAATCCAAGGCCGTTACCAGGGATATATATGAGGGTACCTGTAAGAGATTGGCAATCTCAAATTTTTGCTCTCTGCTGAAGTATTTCCATTTTTCTCTCAGGATGTAAATACCACGCTTAACTCTGATCAATACCTTATTTTTTACATAGCGGTGTGCAAAAACTCTGGCAGCTGCTGGTGTAATCCCCAGAACCTTTGCAATGTCTTCATACCCGAAATAATCCTTGGCAATTTTATTTAATTCGAACAATTTCATCGGATATACTTAATTATCATTATTGATAATTAAATATATTTAGTATTATCGTCAATTACAAGAAGAAAATCACAGCACCGATATAGCACTGGTTAAATAAGAAAAAACTAATAAAAAAAATTCATTCTGATTTTAAACTGTTGTTTTTATTGTATCGAAATTGGGTATTTAATCTGAAAATGGTTTTACCCTTACCGGATTTTATTAATGTAATGGTATGTCTACCCCCCCAGAAAAAACAGTAATTACGTCATAAATTAAAAAGGGTGTTTTTTCGAACACCCCTACATATCACTTATAACTTATTGTTAATTTATAATTTAGTATTTTGGATTTAGAATTTGTTTTTATTGTGCCGGAGGAGGGACTCGAACCCTCACACGGTTTCACCCATACCGGATTTTGAGTCCGGCGCGTCTGCCAATTCCGCCACTCCGGCAGAAAAACTTAGATTAAAGATTAAGGATGAAAGATTAAAGAAAAAGAGTTTTTTGTTCTCTTAAGAGAAAAAGCTTACATGTAAACGTTATTCTTTCCTTATCTCTTTTTTCTTTTATCTTTTTTCTTTTCTCTTAAACTCGCCGCCTAATATAATACTGTGATACCGGTCAGTCAAGATGACATTTTGTTCTCAATCACCGTGGGTTGAATTTCCTTATGTCTTTCGGTCTTCTCCCTGCATATAATCCCCAGCCGCTCCAGCTCATCCAGTACCGGCTGATAGATCTCGGGATCCACCGGTATCCGGACTCCCTTCTCCTGAATTTTACCTTCCAGTATCAGCTTTACCGCAATGGCCGCCGGTAGTGAAACGGTACGGGACATGGCCGAATCTCCGTTTGGTATACCATAATCCACCAGGGTGGAGGTAATGTGCTCCTTGTGATTGCCAAAATCTGCCCAGAAATCGTGATGAAGAACAATCAGATCTCGTTCGCCCTGTTCATACTGCATCTTGCGCAGCATCAGATCCGACAGAAAATCGAGGGGCGTTGTTTTGTCTTTTTCATATACCTCCAGCGAGAACAGATCCAGCCAGTCCAGTTTCTTGATTATTTCATCATCCACAGGAATATTCATGGCTTTTGAAATATACCTTTTGGGATCATCGGTGGTATCGAAAATCTTTTGCACAATTTCTGCATGAGTCAGTTTACCATTAGTCCTGATCTCATTTTCGGTAAGCAGATTAAGCCGGCTGACGGCATAAAGGGTTCTACACCAGCCCGGATAACGCAGGGTACCCCGGTAGGCAGTGCTGGTTTCTTCCATACCATACAGCGGAATATACGGTAGGGAATTGCGGTTGGGATAGGTTTCCAGTTTCAACCCGTCAATGGTTATGGGCCAGCGATTCTGAAACAGATCCCTGCCCTCAATTTCCACCGTTTTACCCGCCCTCAGGAATTTGGCGGCATTCCGCCCGGCCATCAATACCCCCCGTGGACTCCAGGAAAATTTATAACCCCAGGGATTGGTATTGGCCTCCGGTGCGGGGAGTCCCCCACAATAGGAGCAGAATGAATGGATCTTACCTCCCCGGTTATGAACATCGTGGATAATTCTCATGGCTGACATATGATCGATTCCCGGATCGAGACCGATTTCATTCAATATGATGATATCCTGCCGGCGCGCATCCTCATCCAGTTCTTGCATCTGCGGGCTCACATAGGACGTGGTCACCATGGGTAACCCATGCTTAATACAATATTTGGCCGTTTTAACATGATAGGTATAGGGCAACAGGCTCACCACCAGATCCGCTTTCATTATGGCACCCTCCAGCTCACGGTCATTATCCACCAGTAACTGAAGGGACTCGGTATTGAGCCTCTGCTTCAGTATCTTTTCCGCCTTGGAAACGGTTCGGGTGGCCACCATCACGTGGAAATTCCCGCTTTCCAGCAGGTAATCAATAATCGGCTTGGCTACCATTCCGGCGCCCAGAATAAGTATTTTTTTCATGACAGTCTCCACTTTATAATCAATTGAAAATCTTTAGCTAAATTGCTGGTGGGTTAAAAGAGATGTTACGGAAATCGTGGAAAGGGGGAGAGAAAAATATACTGAGAATTCGATAAAATAATCGCAACCACAGAAATCGTCTCAATTATGCTTTATATACGGTACCCAATGAATCAATTCCGGCTACGTGATAAATACCACAAATAATTTACAAGGATAATTCAGTTATATAAAGATCTAATATTTTTTATTGCGCATAATTGTTCCAGCCTTTCAATCCACTTAATCATTATTCCAGGCTGATTTAAAAGAAATGAGTGAAAATTACACTGGTAAAAATTTGTCGATAGTCCTGTTCAGATAACATGCAGGGGAATCACCTGACCTGTCAATGGTGAGATTCAATCAATATCCTGCCGGCTGCTAAAATTTATGTCATGAATTAAACAGTCTGCTCAGGATTAATCTCCTGTCAATTTAAACAGCATCCGGATCCTGCCTGAGGACATTCAGAAGAAGGGTAAACAGCTTCGCCACAAAACACCGGGAGACCCTCAGACTCTTTTGATCAATTCGGAAAGATATTTATAATCCGGGCTCAATTTCCCCTGATGGGCAATTATAGCCCGGCTGAATTCTGCCGGCAGCTGAATGTCGCTAAGCGACCGGTGGAAATCTGTAGCGGCCAGGGCAGGAACGAACGGAAACAGCGCTTTTCCAAAAGTGCGGGATGCTTCCAGAGGAAGTTCGGAAGGTAGTTTATCAACCGCCAGAACCACCACCCCCTGCCCTTCATAACCGTCTTGAACCGATTCTGTTAGGGGGTTGTAAACATAGATGGGATTTCGTGAATTGGTCGCTTTAACCGTGCATTCAATGGAACCATTTACATCACAGGTAATATCACCGATTACCCTCAGGCGTGGCTGCGGTTCGGATTTAAACCGGTCCATTAAATATTTTCGGGTAACCAGCCGGGGATAACGGGGCTCCCAGTAAATACCGTTAATCAGAATGGTGAGGTAAGGAAGGTAGCGTTCAAATTTGCTCTCATACCTCCCGGGATAGTCATAATACTCCTGTAATTGAAAAATGGATTGTGATTCCCTGGGTTTTACCAGGTCCTCTTCCCGGAACACAACCTTATAGACTCTGTATCGGGAATAAGATTCTTTCCTGAAGAAATCCTGTAATTCGGAAGGCTGCAGTTGCTCTACCGGCAAAATATCAAACATTTCCTGGGCTCCCCGTGATACCCGTCCGTAGCCACTGAATCCGCACACCAGAGGTGTCAGCTCCTCCGGCAGACCGTCTTGCCGGATCTGATCTGCAATTTCACCCAAAGTATCTTTTATTTCGTCCAGATTTTCATACTGTGTGGCCTGGGAAATTTTTGTGAATGGATTATCCAGATCCTCTGACTGCAGGCGCAGACCCAGTGCCCACAGGGAATCAACCATACCGGCAAATCCGGCATAATTTCCAAAAAATATCAGCCGCTGGCCCTCTTCATCGGTTACCAGTTCGTAATCCAGCAGGGTATCCCGCAGGTCCAGCATCCGTTTCAGCATGGGCATGTTATAGGGTTGTCCCTTAATGGTATGGGAGAAAAAACAATAAACTGTACCCGGCATCAGGTCTTTCAGGGGAATTTCCTTTACACCGAAGATAATATTGCAGTCACTCAGATCGGAAGAGATTTCCGCCCCCACTTCCCGGAATTCCTCATTGGAAAAAATACGGGAGTCAGCCGGCTCCACAATCACCCGTATTTTTTCTATATCCACCAGTTTTTTTACCTGCTCCGGTGTGAGAGCAGCCCGTCTTTCGGTTAAATCTTTGTTTTCCTGACGGATTCCAATATATCCTTCCATGAAAATACCTCTTCAATTCGATTTAAAACGAAACAATTTGGGAATTTTTCTACAAACATCTTTCAAATTTCAAAAAAATTTTTCTAAATTGCTACTCAATTATATTATTATGGGGATAGTTGGCTACCAGGGATTTAAATACACGTTAAAAGTATTAAAATTTCCGCCCTTTGAATAAAATTGAGGAATATCTCCCAAAAGTATTTAAATTCTAACCAGAGAAGCGGTTTTAATATTGGATAATTGACAGGTAGAGAAAATTATGGCAAAAACAGAATCAGACATGACTAAATCAGATTTTCTTTCTCATATAGATTCGTACCTCTCCTCTTTTGCTGGCTTATTTTTCCTATCCGGAATGTCAGGTATGCCGGGTATTGCAGCCCCGGGTGGAAAACATACTAATAAATTATTCGCAGGCTGAATTTCTTTACATAAATGTAAACGAAGAAACGGAATTAAAAGGACAATATCTGGCATTCAGCGTTCCCACTATTATTATTTTCCAGATGGGAAAGGAATTAAAGCGATTCGGCCGTTATCTATCCCTGCCGGAATTGACCGGTTTTCTAGACCAGATTTCGGGGTAAGGTACACCGCATGAATATTTTTCCACCTATTTTTCTCACTCCCTTTGAATGTGAGATGTTACAGAGACCGGTATTCCGGGAGAGAACCGTTATCCTGGATATATCACTTGACCTTGGTGTGTCATTATCCAGAGTCATCTTCTCGGAGGGCAAAATTCTGCAGATTCCTGATGACACCATTGAAATTCCCCATGACATTTTCCGGTCCGGCGACGACCGCACCATATTCATATACCGGGGGGAAAAGTGGGAAAAATGGCAGCATTACAACCAGCACAGCGGTAAATACTATAAGATGATATTTGTGCGGTCCGGTTCGCCGCCGACTATTGAAATAAGCGGGATCAAAATGCATATCACCAAAGAGGGGGATCCCGGAACCGATACGGCAAACAAATTAAAAACACTTAAAAATATCCATGGGACAGTGCTGGACACCTGCATGGGGATGGGTTATACCGCCATGGCCGCAGCACATTTAAAGCAAGTGAAATCCGTCTTCGTGTGTGAAAAAGATCCGGTTATATTGAAATTCTGCCAGGAAAATCCCTGGTCCCGTGAATTGTTCAGTTCCGCAAAGATTCATATGGTGCTGGAACCGGCACAGGATTTTATTAAAGGAGTACCAGATCACTTTTTCAACACCATCATTCATGATCCGCCCCGCTTCACCCTGGCACCCGAACTGTATTCACAGACATTTTACAATCAAATTTTAAGGATATTAAAACCGGGAGGTCAATTCTACCATTATACCGGCAATCCCAATAAGGACAAGCGCAGGCAAAGCCTGGCCCAAAAAACCAGTGGACTTCTATTAAAACTGGGATTCCGCCGCGCCGGATTGGCATACGCGGGTGTACTGGCTCAGAAATAACCGGTCGTGGGAGTAAAATTCAGTAAAGCGGAAAATCATTTTCAGCGGAAGGGTTATCCGGGTTATCGTTCAGGTCTTCCTCACGGATAAGGATCAGAATCGCGCTCTGGGGAACAATAATATACCTGTCTCCCTCGTATTTAATTTCCACTCCCGCTTTCTGCAAAAACAGAGCATAATCTCCCGGTTTGGCCTGCACCGGGAAAAATTTGAGATCCCTTTCCTGGCGCCGCCATGGTTCTTCCGATAGATCCGCAGGATCTGCCAGCGGAATACCCGGACCGGTCTGAACCACGGTACCCCCAATCACATCCTCTTTATCCTTCACGGTCTGCGGCAGATACAGTCCAACCCTGGTACGTTCTTCGGTAAGATCGGGCTTAATTAAAACCCGGTCCCCGGTAACAATCAGCCTTTTCCGATTCATGTGACCGTTCTCTTTAGCTGCAAAGTAAGTATTTTTAATTTCAAAGCAAGATTTATTAATAAAAACATAGGCTTCCCGACGAACCTGACTCCCTCCGGTCGTCTCGTCGGGATTAAATCATCCAGGATTTAAAAGGCTGAAGCGCATGACGGAAAAACAAGATCAAAGATGAAAGATGAAAGACAAATTCACACAGTGTAAATTGAAAATAAAATAGTGCACGATCGGTAAAGGTATATTAGAATATATAATTTTTTTGAATTCGTGTTAATTAGTATAATTTGTGGATAAAAAGAATCGTTCTATACCCCACAATATTCTTCAGTCAAAAAAAGTTTTATCTTTAAGCCAGCCTTTTATCTGTGTCCTGTGGCATAAATAAAAGTAAAAAAGGTGGTTTTAGAACCGCCTTTTTATTTTGAAAACTGGTTTTAATTTTTAATTTTTCAGACTTCCGGCCAGATAGTATTTCAGTTTTTCCTCAATGTGATTTTTGGGAACTGCACCCACAATCTGATCGACCATTTTTCCGTTTACAAAAATTCCCAGGGTGGGAATTCCCATGATCCGGTAATTCATGGCCGTCCCCGGATTTTCATCAGTATTTAATTTTGCGACTTTCAGCTGACTGCTGTACTCCCGGGATATTTCCTCCACCACCGGGGCAACAATCCGGCAGGGAGCACACCAGGGTGCCCAGAAATCCACCAGTACAGGTATGGCCGATTCCAATACTTCTTTCTGAAAACTGGCATCAGATACTTTTACGGGTTCACCCATTTTGTAACCTCCTGTTTATTTTAATTTTAAATATTGTTGTTTATCTACTGTTTTTTTCGATCACTTTAGAATACGTCCACATACCGCACAACGCCATAGAGGTAAATTACCACAACAACCGGGATAGAAAATCATCTGCCGGTGAAATACCGGACAATTTTTATTCAATTCGTTGTGCATCGTTATATTTTACCTTTCTTATGGCGTAAATTGGATGCAGATCTCTGCGGGAGGTTACACTTTACCAAATTTCCTTCCTGTTTTTATTTATTCCCGAATTTTGCCAGAATTTCCTGAGCTATATCCTTGTGAACCATGAAAGACAGCATTTTCAGTTTTACATAGTCTTCGTTGTAGAAATAATAACCCGCATTAGGTCCATTGCGGGAATCGCTGCCGGAATCCTTAATCAAGTACCAGTCTTTTCCATCCTTTTGCATATATCCCACCAGGTGAATCCCGTGATCATCTTCGCTGGTGCCATTGTTGAATCTGAATTCCCGTGCAGAATCATCAATATAGTCAGCGGGAATGTCATAAGTGGGGACCATGGCCACTTCCTTATAGGAATTATAGCCCGATTCGGAGACATCACCACCGACGCAGACCGAATAATTATTGCGAATAGCTTTCTTTATAACCGACATAAAATCGTCTACCGGAATATTGTAGTAGTTTTCACTGTGCCACCAATTATCCGGTACCGGAAATTCCACTTTTTGATAGAACGGTTTTTCCAGCAGGGAAAGGAAATCCACGTACTCATCCAGATGTATTTGCACCACTTTCTGCAAATATTCCTGCGGAGTCATTTTTTTGCCCTTCACATTCATATATTCCGGTGGTTTTCCGATATAGTGATTAAGAATATTCTTGATGGTTTCTATCACCACCGTTTCATTCCAGGCATTATTTTCTTTGATAAACGTCAGGTAATTATTCATCTCTTCATACATCTGACGATGGTCATGAAAAATCTGTCCGGGTTGCAGGCCGGTGTAGGCTTCAGCCGGTACCACCCCGTATTTTTTCCAGATCCGGATTAGCGCATTGGATTCCGACCCTTCTCCGAATTCCGAATCTCCCCGCTGGCGCACAAAGCGTGTTGCTTTCTCCACATATTCCCAGTAGACGGTATGCAGCTCCGACAATTTCAGTTTCTGTCCGGTGAGACGGAAAATTTCCGACTCCAGGTAGGAAGTGGTGGAGAAGCACCAGCACATTCCCGAAAGACCCTGCGAGATGGGCTCATTACGCCAGACTCTTATAAACTGATTGACCGAGGTGGGCAAATCAATGCCGCTGAATTCCATCTTGAACTTAAGTTCAGGCTCTTCCTTTTTGGCCCGGAATTCATCGCTGACTTTCTCCAGACTGTCCAGGAATTCATTTTTATACTCCACTATGGACCCTTTATCCCGGGTGACGGCCTGCTGGAGAAAACCCATTTGTGCCAGTCCCAGGATCAAAACCCCTGCAATCGTCCAGATTCTCAGGTAATTCATAAATACTCCTTTTCGTTATAGTATATCCTTGATATTAATGGATTCCCCAAATATAAAACATTGGACAGATTTTTAAAGTAAAAATAAAAATTTCTCTCACATTGTAGAGGTCGAATTTTGGAAAAAGACTTGACACGTTTTAATCACCGTATTAAATTTTTGCGGTTTGCGAGAGTAGCTCAGCTGGTAGAGCCTCACGTTGCCAACGTGATTGTCGCGGGTTCAAGTCCCGTCTCTCGCTCTGAGAAGAAGGTACTTGGCTGCAAGTACCTTTCTTTATTGCAGGTCTGCCCGGGTGGCGGAATTGGTAGACGCCTGGGACTTAAAATCCCATGGGCTGTATAAGCCCGTGCCGGTTCGAGTCCGGCCCCGGGTACCAGGAAAGGCAAGGAAGAAGGAATAAGTTATAAGTTGTAAGTTATTTCGGTCCATTTGCAGTGGTCTTGCTGGTAAGCCTCTCCACCAATTATTGATTTTAAAATATCCAATAAGAATTATTAATAATGCTCCTTTTGTAAAGGCCCGTTTTTAACCTACCCCAAAATTATCAATTATAAATTAATTATTAATTGCCATGCTATTGCCTGGAAAGCACATTTTCCTTGATATTATAATTGTATTCGGGTAAATTGAAGCATTCATCACAGTGAATCGATACAGACCCTCAGGATAAGGGATTTGAGATGAAGCAGAATCTCAGTATTCAGGCAGTTGTTTCAGTGATTTTCACCGTCACCGGAGGTGAAAACAGAGCTGTTAGAACAGGTGAAGGGATCTCCTTATTTTTAGCGTGATCCTGCATCCATCATTAGGGGATGTAAAATACGCCATGAAGAAAAGGATATATCCCAACATTTCTGCAGGCCAATACCGGAGAATATGCCCGAATGTCAGGACGATAGTGCCCAACCGCCTGGCCTTATTTTCTTTCCCTTTTTTCTTTTTTCTTTTGTCTTTTTTCTTGTATTCTTGAATCTTGTATTCTTGTTTTTCACCGGGGTGCCGGCTCATTCCTATAACTACCAGCTGCTTCTCTACAAGAACGGGGCCCTTTCTGCGCTGAGCAATGAACTGAGTATCACCACCATGGATACCACCAGCCATGAATATCAGTGGGAAATATACTCTTTCGGTGGTTACAGCGGTTCCAGCTATTTACTTGATGTGGCCGTCATCAATGAAAACGATATCTGGGCCGTGGGAAAGATAGATGGTGACAGTTTGAATCCGGAAATGAATTACAAAGCAGTTCACTGGGATGGGAATCGATGGGACTTAAAGCAGATTAATTTTTATTTATGTCCAAATGGAACGTATCCAACTCCATATCCCATAAAAGCCATATTTGCTTTTAATGAAAATGACATCTGGTTCACAAGAGGAGCTAGTTTTGTTCATTGGAATAGAAAGCAATATACCCATGATTGTACAGTTAATAATGGCTCTTCTAAGAATTAGTTGCAGTAGCAGCCATGATTTTGAGCGCAAAATACTGCATGTCGTTGTAGCCGTAAGCTTTTCGTTTTATGACTTTGATTT
>Ga0315555_1003143_pt1 | contig 11415 bp, 7 predicted proteins | sample SalMarSW160380MG_FD_202113 | JGI IMG/M metagenome (GOLD analysis project Ga0315555, IMG submission 202113) | Salt marsh sediment microbial communities from the Plum Island Ecosystem LTER, Massachusetts, United States - Salt Marsh Sediment SW1603-80 ...
CTTGAAGCCTTTGGGCTGCTTTAGGTCGCTTATCTTGACACCGTCAAGCCACGGGTGAGCGATCACAGGGCTGCGTCTCAGCAAATCCACCAACCTAAGGGATTCAACAACCCCACGCATGCAAGCGAATGTCACAGACAAGTAACCATGAAGTAAAGTGAGACGTGCACCATGGAGATTGTCCAGTACTTGCACCAGCATAAACGCCGAAACCATAGTACATATCGTAGTCGTCATCTCTGCATTTTTTGAGCTGTCCCCAAGTTATGCCAGCCTGCTCAATTTCTGGAGAATAACCGCTCATGCCTCACCTCTACTTAAGAATAGCCTAACTCAATTATACTACAGTTGGCACTAAACTGGGAGACTAAAAAGGAACGATTCCTACAACGTAGACCTGTTCACCCATCAGCACAAGGAGCTAGGCTTCCCGCACTTCGGAGTGACGCTAAACAATTGTCAGTTTTGTTTACTGGTCGGTTCATGCCCTGTCGAAAATAAATTGGCACTGCACAAACCGATGAAAAGTTACTTGTTATGGAGTGGGCAGTACTGGACGACAGACAGAACTTTTAGCCTATTATTCAACTTCAGCGTGTAGTCCAACCAAAATTATGGGATGTGGTTGCCTAAATTAGGTGGTTTACGTATAATCAAGACTGACCTAAGCTCGTAGCATTTTGGTGCTGCCAATTTCATGAGGTAGTCTGCAGAAAAGACGGCTCGATGGAGGATAAAGAATGAAGACAAAGAAGGGAAAGGACCGATGGACTCCGCTGGTTGAATCCCACCCTGCGGGCCGAGTCAGCACAACAGGGACAGCATCCGGCTCTCCATCAGGGGACAGCACTGCAATCTTCGCCCAAGACCTGTTCGATGGGATTGCCCACTCGTACGACACTTGGGCGCAAGGGTTGACTTTCTTTCAGTACCTTCGTTGGCGTAGGTTCTTAGTCTCGCAAATGGCTCCTCGGCCCGGAAACCTTGTGCTCGACGTATGTACCGGTACAGCCGGTGTCGCCCTGGAGATTGCCCGCCACCATAATAGCCAAATCGTGGGGCTCGATATTAGCCACTCAATGCTGAAAGCTGGCCTCCGCGCCGTCGAGAGTAGAAGCCTGGACGGCAGAGTCCAACTTATCCAGGGCCGCGCTGAGCATTTACCCTTTCCTGATGAAGCCTTCGATACGGTTGTCTTCACCTACCTGTTGCGTTATGTCCAAGACCCTGATGCAACAGTACGGGAGCTGTCTCGGGTACTGAAACCAGGCGGGCAATTGCTCTCGCTTGAGTTCGGCGTTCCAGAAATCTCCTGGATACGAGCTCTATGGGTAATCTACAATAGGGTCGTCATGCCCATAGTTACCATCCCCATTTCACGAGGTTGGCATCGTGTTGGCTGTTTCTTGGGTCCGAATATCGCGGACTTTCGTCAGCGGTGTCCTGTTGATCGCAACGCCGCAATATGGCGTGAAAACGGAATCCCGCTGGTAGAAACGAGACGCCTGTTTCAAGGTGTAGCCATTGTGATGTGGGGAACGAAACGAAGATAGAGACCGATAGCGAGCCGTAGTAATTACCTTTATAATCAATCTAAATCTGGTTGAACACCAAAAGGAGGTCAGTCTTGCAGTTAGAACAGTCTTTGGGTTTACTCGCTGGAGCGCTGGTAACAGGTAGTATGGTTCCGCAACTGGTTCGTGTCTTCCAACTAAAAAGTGCCCGTGAGATAAGTAGACTTTTTACCATATTGCTTTTACTGGGTATGATTTGTTGGCTAGCCTATGGGATTTATCTCAGGCTCACTCCAGTTATTCTTTGGAATGCAATAGGGGCGGTTCTCGTCACTCTACTTCTATATGCAAAGCTAAAGTATGGAAGATAGGCAGATAGGTGTTAAGTGCCGCCGTTCCTCTTGTGCTCCTTCCAGGATTTTCTATCACCGCTTGTCATGCAGAACTATTCAGTTGGCAAAATCACACGATGGTTAAGCGCCTGAGAGCATTACAAGGGTAAATTAAGCCGTGAAAAGGTCGATAAGGACTTCACTTACCATACTTGTTGTCCTCCTGGACGAAATAATCCTGGTCGCCGTCGTCCTTTTCGTCCTATGGAAGCTGGGAATACATGTTCCCCTGGGAGTTGTCATTGCCCTGGTAGTTGTGTTGGCAGCATTTTCTTTAATATTGTATAAACGCATAGCCCCGGTGCTGAACAAAAAGCAAGTAACCGGCGGCGAAGGTATGCTCGGTCTTGAAGGGAAGGTGGTAACGCCGCTAACCCCGGAGGGAGTTATCAAAGTTTGCGGTGAGCGCTGGAAAGCATACTCAACTGGCGGTAGCATAAGCGCCGATGAGGAGGTAGTAGTTGTGGGCCTGGAAGGGCTCAAACTTTTTGTAAGGCGCAAAAACAGCAGTGAGCAGGGTGAAGGCGCAGGCAAAAATGCAAAGATCGTCTCTACAACTGGGAAAAATTAATCACAGCTGCCACTGTCACCGGGTCCTAAACAGTTTGTCGGCAAAATAGTGACCATCGAAAACGGGGCTTGAAAGCCGCTCTCCTGGCCGCTTAGTAATCTGGGCGAGACTGGCCCGGGTCGTGCATTCTGATTGAGTGTGTGGCAGCTGCAACCATCGCCGATTATTAGATTCTAGTTACTTTAGTCAGCTGCAGGGTCATCCAAACGTTAAACACTATCCCAATTGAGAACGGTGGTATAATGAGGGTGGCTTAGTTAGGGTGAAGATATGACTAAAGAACAGGAATTCTATAAGGAATTAAGGGATATCTTCGTAGGTGCGAAGGTAGAAGGAGAATCCGGCTACATCAACTTGATGCGGATTAAATCAAGGTATTATGAAAAAGGCGTTTTGCCAAGACTTCAAGATGATGTAGAAGAGGCGTTGAAACCATTCCCTGAAGAATTCAGGGAAGAGCTCTTTGACAAGCTCTATACCTTCTTTGATCGCTATTTTTCTGAAAGCGGCTCAATTTATTTTAGACACACGCCGATTCATCAAAACGTTTATGAGAAGGTCTATACCGATGATAAGGATGTTATCTTATTCTGGAAAACGCATATGCTTTACTATGTCAAAACCGACAGGTTGTTCAAAAATCTGGAAGCAGAAATAGATGGCTTCAAATTCTTCTTCGATGTCTCAACTCTGGAACATAAAAGAGCAAACGAGAAAAGAGAGATTGTTTATGAATTCAAGGAGAGAAGGGATGATGGTACGCCCGTCTTTAATGTCTATTACTCAGAGAAAGGGAAAAAGACCAGAACGGATGAGATTTTAAAGGCATTGAAGAAGGCAGAAGTAAGGATAGGCGAAGATACTTTGGAGAGAGCCTTTAGAATTTTTGAAAGGCAGAGCGAGGTTGATTACTTCATAAACAAGAATGCCAAGGATTTTTTGAAAGAGCAGTTTAATATCTGGCTTTATCAATATGTTTTCAGTGGCGAGAGTGAATGGACAGAAAGAAGAATAAAACAATTACAAACATTAAAAGACGTTGCCTCTAAGATAATAGATTTTATTTCTCAATTTGAAGATGAATTGGTAAGAATTTGGAACAAACCAAAGTTTGTCAAAAATAGTAATTATGTGATTACGCTGGACAGGATAAGCGATAAAAAACTGGTTGAAAAAATCAGAAAGCATAAAAACTATCCACAACAGGTTAAAGAGTGGGGAGAATTAGGAATAGACAAAAATAATCCCAAAGCGCCGGTTGATACCAAATACTTTAAGGATTTAGAGCTTGAAATTTTATCTCTTTTTGATGATTTAGATAATTCCTTAGATGGCTGGCTTATAAAAAGCGAAAACTATCAAGCATTAAATACCATCTTGCCCAAGTTTAGTGGTAGGGTGCAAACAATCTACATCGACCCGCCATTTAACAAGGAGCAGGATGCAGATTATTTCTACTCGGTAAAGTATAAAGATGCTTCCTGGATAACATTACTTGAGAACAGATTGCAGTTAGCAAAGGATATTTTGAACCCTCAGGGAAGCATTTTTGTCCGCTGTGATTACAACGGCAATATGTATGTCAGGCTTTTGATGAATGAAGTTTTTGGCGAGGAGAATCTTAGGAATGCGATTGTGGTGAATAGATTTAAAAGACAGTTGAATGAACTCACACGATTGAACATTGCAACCGAAAGTTTGCTTTATTATGGAAAATCTGAAGATGCTTTGTTTAAAGGTGATCGCAGGAAAAGAGTTTGTACCTTTTGCGGCAGCGAGTTAGAGCCTCAGTGGAGGCCCATGAGTTCACCGGGCTTAAGGCACCCGCCTGAAAGAATCATTTTAGGCAAAAAACTCTTACCCCCCAAAGGTAGACATTGGACTTTTACTCAAAGGAAAATACGCGAAATGGAGAAAGAAGGGAGAATAAGAATAAACCAGAATATTAATTATGTTGATATTGAAGGGAGTAAAGAAGAAGGATTGCCTGAATACCTCCAAACAGAAGAAACCCCTGTTGATTCAAATTGGACGGATTTAAAAGGTTATACTTTTGGATCTACATTTCCCACAGAGAACGCTGAAGAATTACTTGGCAGAGCTATCAAAGTTTCATCCAACGACAGCGATTTAATTATGGACTTCTTCCTTGGCTCTGGCACAACAACAGCGGTAGCACATAAATTAAGAAGAAAGTGGCTTGGCGTGGAGATGGGAGAGCATTTTTACACCGTAGTTCTACCTAGAATGAAGAAGGTTTTGGGCGGAGAGAAGTCTGGCATCTCAAAGGAAGTTAATTGGCAGGGCGGAGGCTTCTTCAAATACTATGAACTGGAACAGTATGAGGATGCTTTGAGGAAAGTGAGATACGAAGACTCAGACTTGTTCGAGAATCCCTATGAAGCCCCATACAGCCAATATGTCTTTATGAGAGACCTTAAGATGCTTGAAGCACTGGAAATTGATTATGAAAGCAACAAGGTAAAAGTGGACTTATCGAAGCTCTACGAAAACATAGATATTCCGGAGACCCTTTCAAATCTGAGCGGCAAGTGGATAAAGAGAATCACCCCTGATGAGGTAGAGCTTGAAAATGGAGAGAAGATAGATATCGAGAATTTGGATTACAAACTCATCAAGCCCCTAATATGGTGGTAGCGCGGGAAAGTATGGAGACCCAGAACATAGAATTCAAACCAAGCTGGAGAGATGAATACCTCAAGGTAATTTGTGCTTTTGCTAATGCAGATGGTGGGGAACTGGTGATTGGCCTAGATGATAATGGTAGTCCCATAGGGGTAGAAAATTCGAGAAAATTGCTGGAAGATATCCCGAATAAAGTAAGGAATAAACTTGGAATTATTCCCTCTGTTGAGGTTCAACAAAAAGGAGGCAAAGATATAATTGGCATCTCAGTCAACTCCGCCTCAGTTCCAATATCCTGCGATGGGAAATACCATGTAAGAAGTGGCAGTACTAATTTAGAACTAGAGGGGAGCGAACTCACAAACTTCCTTATGAGGAAAGTGGGCAAAACCTGGGATGAATTTATTGAAGAAAGGGCATCTCTTGACGATATAAACCCCGAGACGATTGAGGGCTTCAAAAAGCTTGCTGAAGATAGAATCCCTTCCATTGTTAAGGAAAAAGACCACAAGGTAATCCTCGAGAGACTAAATCTTTTGGACGGCAGCAAACTCAAAAGAGCTGCGATTTTACTCTTCGGCAATGACTCACAGAAATTCTATCCCTCTGCTTATCTAAAAATTGGGAAATTCTTAACAGAAGCAGACCTACAGACGAGCGATGTCGTGGAGGGGAATCTTTTTGAACAACTTGGAAATGCTTTAGAGATTTTGGGGACAAAGTATTTGAAAAGTGAAATAAAATTTGAAGGCATTCATAGAAGAGAAATTCTGGAGTATCCTTACGAGGCTCTGAGAGAGGCAACAATAAATGCCCTTATCCATAGAGATTATCTCGGAACATCCACAATTCAAATAAGGGTCTATAACGATAGACTCGTTGTAATGAACGAAGGCAAATTCCCACCTGAAGTGCCAGTGGAGAAACTAAAAACAGAGCATCTTTCCAAGCCGAGAAATGTGCTTCTGGCAGGTGTTTTTTATAAGGCGGGCTTTATAGAAAGTTGGGGCAGAGGAACTATAAAAATAGTGGAAAAGTGCTTGGAGCAGGGACTTCCTGAGCCTGACTTTAAGGAAGAATCTGGAGTTGTTACTGTGCAGTTTTACGGGGATAAATGGAATGAGCAACATCTCAAAGAGTTAGGATTAAACGAGAGACAAATTAAGGCAGTAATGTATGTGAAGGAAAGAGGCAAGATCACTAATGGAGAATATCAAAGGCTTTGTAATGCTTCTGAGAGAACTGCCACCCGGGATCTGTCAAGTCTAGTTTCTGCAGAAATCTTTGAACAAATTGGCATTACTGGGAAAGGCACTGAGTATATTTTAAGGCGAGATAAAGGCGACAAAGACGCGACAAAGACGCCACAAAGACGCCACAAAGACGCCACAAAGAGCCACAAAGAGCCACAAAGACGCCAAACGGCTAATAAAAACCTTGAAAACAACAAAGAGCAGTAGCCATGACAACGATATTCCTCCAAGACATAATTGAAGATTCAAGATTTGAAGATTTGCCCCCTAGCTGGAATTCATTTGATCTGGACAGTTTCTCCAAGAGCAAAAGGCTCTGGGATTATCAGCAAAAAGCGTTGGGAAATGGCATAAAAGTCCTGTGGAAATACTTTGAGGATTTTGTGGATTATCAAGCGGGCGAGAGTTTAGAAGAAACTCAGGAAAGAAAACAGAGATTTTTCCAATGGTATGAAGACAATGAACTAGACGTAGATCTGAGTATCAAGTTGGATAAACGGAACAGGAATATTTATAACCTTCTTACAGCATATTATCCCCAGGAAAATGGGAAAATTCCTTATGAGCATCTAATCAATCGTATGTGTTTCTGGATGGCAACAGCAAGTGGTAAAACCCTTGTTATCATCAAACTTATTCAAATCCTGAAGGCTCTAATGGAGCGTGGCGAAATTCCGCTATACGACATTTTAGTTTTAACTTATAGAGATGATTTGATACAGCAATTCAAAAAGCTTGTTGAAGAATTTAACTATGCCAGTAACGGAATTTATATACGGCTTAAAGAACTGAAGGAATATCCAGAGGTTAAAAGACAGCAAACTTTATTCGGGAAAGAAGAAATCACCGTATTTTATTACAGGTCAGATAATCTGAATGATGAGCAGAAGGAGAAGATTGTTGACTTCAGGAATTATGACAACGACGGGAAGTGGTATATTTTCCTTGATGAAGCACACAAAGGGGATAAAGAGGAATCAAAAAGGCAGCACATCTATTCCATCCTCTCAAGAAATGGCTTCCTGTTTAACTCCTCGGCAACTTTTATAGATGAGAGAGACTTTGCCACTTGTGCCTACGAATTTAATCTCTCAAGTTTCATAAACGCAGGCTATGGAAAACATATTGCTATCCTAAAACAGGAGACAAAGGCATTTAGAGATAACGAGAATTATAGTGATGTAGAGAAACAGAAGATAGTCTTAAAATCCTTGATACTCCTTACCTATGTGAAGAAGTTCTATCAGGGGATAACGAAAGTTCAACGAGGATTGTATCACAATCCCTTGCTTTTAACTCTGGTCAATTCGGTAAATACCGAGGATGCCGACTTGAAACGATTCTTCGGGGAGTTGGAGCGGATTGGAAAAGGAGAAATCGACGAAGGACTTTTCAGGAAGGCGCTAGATGAACTATGGGGGGAATTGAAGCAAGAACCTGACTTTATGTTTGAAGGCGGCAACAAAGTAAAAATAGAGGAGGCAGCTTTTAGGAACATAACCAAAAAAGATGTCTTGAAATATATTTATAACGCGGAAAGCTTTGGCGAAATTGAAGTCTCCTTCAGACCGTCTGATAAAAAGCAGGTCGCCTTTAAGTTAACCACAACGGACAAACATTTTGCTTTAACGAAGACAGGTGATATGCCAGCTTGGTTAAAAGAAGAGCTGTCCCGCTTCAACATAAATCACCAATTTGAAGAGGAGGGATTTTTTGAAAGAATAAATCGGGATGATTCCCCAATTAACATCCTGATGGGCTCACGCGCTTTTTATGAAGGGTGGGACTCAAATAGACCTAATGTTATTAACTATATCAACATTGGGATGGGTGAAGATGCCCGGAAATTCATCCTGCAGTCCGTTGGTAGGGGAGTTAGGATTGAGCCGATAAAGGGTAAGAGGAGGAGGCTTCTCTCGTTACACAACGCAAAAGAGATAGATGGCGATTTATTTCATAAAATCAAACACAAAGCTTTGCCAATAGAGACCTTATTCATATTCGGGACTAATAGGGATGCCTTAAAAGCTGTTGTGGAAAGACTGCAAATTGAAGGGAAATTGGAAGGCGAGACTCAACTCCCACTTTTTGACATTAATCCTAAAGTTAAGGGGTGCAAACTATTAGTGCCAGTTTACAAAGAAGCCGAGCAGCCCATTTTTAAAGCCGGGGAGCAGAAAAAATTCCCAATATCTGTTGAAGACTTTGGAATTCTTAATAAATTTAGTGAGTTTGTACCAGATGATAGGGTATTGCTAATGAGATATGCTGAGAAGCTGAAGGAGCCCGGGGAAATAAGACTTCTGAGACAAAGTTTAAACAGGGAGAGCAATTTCTACAACATTGGTGACAATAGAAATTATAAAAACATAGATTTACTCACTCAAAGGATATTTGACTATCTTAATGTTGTCCCCAAAGAATTTGAAGGTCTTAAGGAATTGGAAGAGGAGATAAGACATTTTAGAAATGTCAAAGTATATTTGAAAGATATTAGCGAGATACAAAAGAAAATTGAAACAGTGAAGAATTACCCAAATAAGAAGAAAAAGTTAGAAAGGGAATTATCCAAATTAAGCGGTGAAATTAGAGAAGAAGTACAGGGACTGCTAAGCAAGGAAGCTACTGAAATCTACGAGCATAACCACAAAAAGATTCAAATCAAATACGTTGCTAACCATTATTATGTTCCACTCATCCTGTCGGGAGAAGAAAAACTGGATTATATTAAGCACACAATTAAAACTAAAAGCGAGGTGAAGTTCATCAATGATTTGGAAGGTTATCTAGCCAGAAGTGATAATAAATTTACGAAGTTTAATTGGTGGCTATTTAGTAAATTGGATGAAAGTTTAGACGAGGTCTATATTCCGTACTATAACCCCAATGCCAACAAAATTAGCAATTTCTACCCGGATTTTATTTTCTGGCTAAAGAAGGGTAATGACTACTCTATTGTTTTTGTTGACCCAAAGGGAACAGAGCACGCAGGATGGGCAGATAAGCTCAATGGGTATAAGGCAATATTTGAGGGGCAAGGCCAACCAAGGACTTTTCAAACGAATGGGTTTAAAGCAAAAGTAAAGCTATTGTTAAGGACGGGGGATGCTGCTACTGTTCAGCGAAGATTTCCTGAACATTCACGGTACTGGTTCGATGATATTGAAAAGATGCTAGAAACGGTAGGATGATTAATAGGTTTGATGCTCGTGTATAGTGTGCCTGCATCAAAGTAAGAAGATAGCCGTTTGTCCACCGGTAGAAAACCCTGCTTGCCGGGAGTGTTTACCCTCGCTTTGAGCCTTCAGTTTAGCGTTGGAGCCTTTTCCGGAGAGGTGCAAGTGGCGGCAACAATGTTAACGTCTAACTAATACCACATCCCCCTCCAAAGTTGTGATTACATTACGCATGGGTAGAGACTCACGATATAACTGGTTTTAACCAAGGCAATAGAAGCACTACACATGGTATGGAAACTCTGAAAGCTGATTGCACAAATTGGTGGGTTGGGGAGTGTGGAAACTAACGCATCAAATAGGCTGCTTCTTTACGCTTCGCCTGGAAGAAGAGATGTCCCTCAATCGTTGTCCCTGGGTGAGTAACTTTTTCCTCAGTCTGATGTTCCCCGGAGTTACTTCAACTAGTTCATCATTATTTATAAAACCAATGGCTTGCTCCAGGCTCAACTGTATGGGAGGAGTCAGCTTTATGGCAATATCGGATGTAGACGAGCGTATATTGGTCTTCTTCTTTTCTTTGCACACGTTGATGGCTATGTCCTTCGGGCGTGAATTCAACCCTACTATCATACCCTCATAGACTAGCGTACCGGGTTCAATAAAGGTGAAGCCCCGCCCCTGGGCATTATTTAGACCATAGGTAACAGCTATACCCTGTTCCGATGCTACCAGTACTCCATTACGAGTCGAAATTATATCTCCATGATAAGGTTCATAGCTAAGAAAAATGGCATTCATGGTGCTTTCACCACGTGTGGCGGTAGAGAAAGCATTACGGAAGCCAATGAGTCCTTTTGTAGGCACATGGAATACTAATCGCACATTATCATGGCCATCGCTGCGCATATCCGTAATCTGAGCTTGCCGCTTGCTCAGCATCTCGGTTAAAACTGCAATATATTCATCTTTGGTATCAATGGTAAGAACCTCCACAGGTTCTACAAGAGTACCGTCAACTATTTTGGTGATAGCTTCTGGCCTGGAGACCTCGAATTCATAGCCCTCCCGACGCATGGTCTCAATCAGGATAGCCAGATGCAGTTCTCCTCTCCCTTTTACCAAAGAGGTGTCTGGACTGTCTGTATCCTGTACCCTGAGACTGAGATTAGTTTCCAGTTCCCTGTAGAGTCGCGCCCGCAACTGGCGTGTGGTGCAAAAACGTCCCTCCCTCCCGGCGAAAGGCGAGGTATTTACTCCAAAGGTCATCTCTACCGTTGGTTCGCCAATCTCTATGCGTGGTAGAGCTTCAGGCTGCTCCGGACTGGCAATGGTATCTCCAATGTTGACTTTGTCGAGACCGGTCACAGCTACTATATCACCCGCCTCGGCTTCCTCCACATTCAAGTGCTTGAGACCGAGATAGGTAAACACTTCGCTAATCTCATAATGAGTTACACTTCCATCAGCACCCACAATGACTACCGGGTCGTGTGGAGCAACCTTTCCTCTCCAGATTCTACCAATAGCTATCTTACCTTTGTGGCTATCATAGTCTAGATTAGAAACCAGCATTTGAAATGGCCCACTTTCAATTTTCGGTGGTGGTACTTTTTCCAGGATGCATTCGAAGAGAGGAGCGATATCTTTGCCTTTCATGCCCAATTCAGTTACGGCAGTACCTTCCCGTGCACTGGCATATAGCACAGGGAAGTCAAGCTGGTCAGCGCTGATAGCTAATTCTAAGAACAGGTCCTCGGTAAGTTTTAGCACCTCTGCTATCCGCGAATTTCGCCTGTCTACTTTGTTGATAACCACAATGGGTTTTAGACCCATTTCCATTGCCAGGCGAAGCACAAACTT
>Ga0315555_1003152_pt1 | contig 11400 bp, 10 predicted proteins | sample SalMarSW160380MG_FD_202113 | JGI IMG/M metagenome (GOLD analysis project Ga0315555, IMG submission 202113) | Salt marsh sediment microbial communities from the Plum Island Ecosystem LTER, Massachusetts, United States - Salt Marsh Sediment SW1603-80 ...
ATCAAGCCCATCCGCGTCGCCCCGGAGCTGATCGCGGAGATAAAAGAAAGCATCGGCGAGCTTCCGGCCCAAAAGCGCGGGCGCTTTGTCAGCCAATACGGGCTGACCCAGGCCGACGCCGAGAACATGACCCAGTCCAAGGCCTTCTGCGATTACTTCGAGCAGGCGGCCCGTGGGTATACGGACGCCAAGAAGCTGGCCAACTGGATGCTTTCCGAGGTGAAAAAGGCGTTGAACGAACAGAAGATCGGGATCGAACGGTTCAAGGTCCGCCCCGAGGGCGTGGCCGAACTGCTCACTATTGTGGACGGGGGCACGATCAGCGGCAGGATCGCCAAGGACGTGTTCGCCGAGATGGCGGCAAGCGGCAAGGGCGCGGCTGAAATTGTAAAAAGCAGGGGCCTGGCCCAGATATCCGACCAGGGAGAGCTGGAAAAGATCGTGGACAAGGTGATCGCCGAGAACCCGGAAAGCGCGGCGGCTCTCAAGGGCGGCAAGGACAAGGCCCTGCAGTTCCTGATGGGACAGGTGATGAAGGCCACCAAGGGCAAGGCCAACCCGGCCCTGGCCTCGGAGTTGATCAGGAAGAAGACCGGCACCGCCTGAACGATGCGGGGCAGTTGAAGCCGGGCGCGGGCGCAGGCTGTCTGCGCAGTGCGCACCGGGCGGCTGAAAGGGCGGGGTGATTTTTGCCGGGCGTAAGCTGAGGGCCCCCGCCAGCGGTGCGGCGTGAACGTCTCATGACGGCCGTGGCCGGCTGCTGGAGAAGGGCCATGGCGGGCGTGGGCGCGCGCTGGTTGAGGCCCGGCCGCCGCCGGGTCGCATATAAAAGGTAATTTCAGAAGGTGAACGAAACAAGCTTAAGAGACCATATCCCTCCCATAAAAAGAGCGCGCGGCTGTTATCTCTACGATTTCAAGGGCGGGCGCTACCTTGACCTGTACCGGCAGAACGGCGCGGCCCTCTTGGGCCACAGGCCCGCGAACCTGACGCGCGTCATGAAGCAGGTGATGGCCAAGGGGCTGATTGCCGACCTGCCGTCCGTGTACGAGGGGCGGCTACGCAAGGCCGTGCTGAGGCTGCTGCCGGGTTATCGGGACATGCGCGCGGCCTCCTGTGAACACCGGGCCCTGGAGTTGGCTTCCCTGTACCTGGGAAGCGGTGAAGGAGGCGGGACGGCTGGTAAGAAAGACGGCAGCATCGCGCCGGCCCACGAAGCAAGCGGACTGCCGCCCGGGGCTTCTTACTGGCGGCCGTTGTGGCCGCGGGCAGCCGCGGAACCGTCGGCGTCGGGAGACCAGGCGGCAGCAGAGGCGCGCACGGCGGGGGAGGCTGCGGCCGGCGTCAAAGCCCAAGGGCCTGAGGCCGCGCGAGTACTCATCCCCATCCTCCCCCTTGCAGTGGGCGGCGGGCCCGTGGTTGTGTGTTTCAGGGACAAGCTGCCGGAGGGATTTCCGGCCTCCGATCAGATCTCGCCCATGCTGCTGGCCGGGCTTACGCGCACCGTGTATGACCTGTTATGCCACCGCATGCCGGACTGGTACGCGGAAGACCTGCTGGCCGGAGCGCCGGGCTGGGAACAGCGGGGGCCTTATATCACGGCAAGCTGCGGCGAAGCGCGGTATGCGGAGGTTTTTCACGCCTTCCTGGCGCAGGGGTTCCTGCTTGCGCCGGACTACCCGGGGCCTTCGATCCTGCCCTGGGAGGTGTCTCCGGGCGAGTTGAAAAAAATGTGTAAACTTTTTAATGAGATTCCGGGAGAATAATAGTATGCAGAGTTTTGAGTTGTCATTCTGGTTTTATCTTATCAGGCTGGTGGTGGGGGGCGCGGCCGCCTTTTGCGCCATCCTTTATCTCTCCAAAACCAGGGAGCTGGCCTGGGTGTTCATCATCACGGGCACCCTGCAGGGGCTGCGCATAGTGAGCTTCGACTTCATGGTGCTGGGCCTGCGCTTTGCCGAGGTGTTTTCCATAGTGATGAGCAACCTGCCCCTGGTCTTTATCATCCTGGGATTTATCAGTATAATAATAAAACACAGATAACAACGCCCGGCGCGGCGGTCCTTGGACAAAACGACGCGGCGGCGTGCGCTCCGGGAGAAATACATTGAAAAGGACCATCATCATTATATGCGTATTGACGGGTCTGGCCGTAGGTGCCGCGGCCCAAGATACGGACGGGAAACCGGCTGCCGGGAACGCGACGCATGTCCCGAATATCCCTGGCATGTACAGGGACACCTGGTACAGGCTTTATTTCATGAACCAGGAGGCGGGGTATATGCAGGTGTCACAGTATCCGTCTACCTGGGAGGACACCCCGGTAATCGTGCAGTACACGGAAACCTGCCTGAGCATCATACGCTTTTCCCAAAAAATGGAAAATCATACGCGCATCATCACCATCCTGACCTATGATCTGAAGCCCTGGATAATAATCTATGAGCGGGAGCAGCCCACTGCGGAACCGGAGTACCGGCAGGCCAGAATAACGGACTCGTCGCTGGAGCTTAAGGAGATCTCGCCCAGGGGCCACAGGACCGGTACGCTGAAGCTGCCGGAGGATTTCGCCCTGGATTTTCAGATGAGTCTGTATATGCTGAAGGACGGGCTGAAACCAGGCTGGAAGAGATCGTATACGACCTACAACATTTCCAGCACGACCTTTGACCGCACGGACCTGGAGGTGCTGGACAAGAAACAAGTTGAGATTGACGGAAAAACGACTAAGGTGATCCCCGTCCATTTTATCGTCAAGACAGGGGGAGTAACCCTGGACTGCGTGGAATGGCTGGACGCGGAGTATAACTCCTTATACCTGGAAGAAAAAACCACGGGCCTGCGCCTGGAGCGCACCACCCAGGAACAGGCGCTGCAAAGCGGGGCCAGGCTGAACCTGGACGCTTTCTCGGTGGCCACGGATAAAAAAATACCCCATCCGGAAAAAACCGCCTTCCTTAAATTAAAGGTAAGCTTTGACTCGAAGGAGGGCGCGCCGCCCTTTCCGGAGGACGACAGGCAGCGTTTTACGGCCAGGGACAAAGGGGGGCTGTTGGAGGTGACCTCGCAGCCGTTTACGGAAGCCGACTCCCCGGCCCTGCCGCTTACGGTGAAGGGGGAGGGCGCGGACTATCTTGGCTCGAACGATTTCCTGCAGTCGGACGACCCCCGGATTACGGAGCTGGCGCAGAGCATAACCGCGAACGAAACAAACGCTTGGCGGGCCTGTGTAAAGATATCCGCTTGGGTGCGGAAAAACATCAAACCCTCCCTGCGGATGGCCATGCTTTCGGCCGGGGAGGTGCTGGATAAAAAGGAGGGGGACTGCACCGAGTACGCGGTGCTGTTCGCGGCCCTGGCGCGCGCGGCCGGCATCCCCGCCAGGGTGAACGTGGGCCTGGTGTATTATGACAACCGTTTTCTGTTTCACGCCTGGGACGAGGTGTACCTGGGACGCTGGGTGCCCATAGACGCGGCCCTGGACCAGACCCGCGTGGACGCCACGCACATCAAGATTTTCAGCGGCAGCCTGGATTCGGCCGAGGACCTGTATGCGGCGATGATCAGGGTTGTGGGCAAGCTGAAGTTTGAGGTCTTGGAGTATCGCGATAAATAAGGAACCGACCCCGGGCAACAGAATCTAAAAATAAAATCGCAAACGCTGCCGGTCAAACTCCGGATACCCGGTGACATTAAACATATCAAGGAAAGAGTGTTCCCGGTATTCATTGATCTGTCCGTCCCTGCCGCTGCTTCCCTGCCTGCCCTTTTGGCCCGCCTCTCCGTCTTCATATCCCGCGCCGCCCTGCCCGCCGGTTAACACACCATCACCATATATACCCGCGGCTATGGTCTCCAAAAAGAATTCGAAGCACATGCCGGAGACAATATTGTGTGGGATTATGAGAAATCAATCAAGGACCTGGTTCAGTAGATTCCTCCTTAAATATTTTTAAATTCCGTAACCAATGTTACCGATTTGCCGGCCTCTTATGTATATTGTAAATAAAGATTGTAGGAGGTAATAGTATGAAGTACGCAAGTGAGGATTTGGTCAAAGAACATGACGGTATCTTAACCGCGCTTGACATTTTGGAATCTATGGTTTCCAGATTAAAGAGAAACCAGGTTGTAGAGGAAGAACACCTTAAAGAAATAGTCAATTTCTTAAAAGTATTCGCGGATAGGTGTCATCATGGAAAAGAGGAAGGATTACTGTTTCCTGCCATGGAGAAATACGGCATTCCACGAGATAGTGGTCCGGTTGGTCAGATGCTTCGTGAACACGTGGAAGGCAGGCAATATATCTCGGATATGACTGAGGCATTGCAGGCAGCCGGAATTAACAGGGATGATTTTATGGCCGCGGCGCTTAATTATATCGGCCTGTTACGGAATCATATAGAAAAGGAAAATTCCATTTTATTTCCACTCGGAGATAACAGAATACCCATAGACATACAGAAGGATCTATTGATTTCTTTTGAAAATTTTGAGAAGGAAGTGATGGGAGAGGGTGTCCACGAGCGGTTCCATGCGCTTCTTGATAATTTCGAAAATATATATCTAAACAAAAGGGAATAATCATGAACATAAAGGTCAAAAACAATGTTTTTTGTGGGGGGAAAGATTGACCGGGAGCTGCGTAAGTTCCACGGCAATGAATATTCCACGCACAGGGGTTTCTCATGGAATACGGAACGGAGATTGTTTCATAACGGGGGATCGTCCGGCTTAAGAATTATTTCCTCAAGCGAGCGCTTGGGCACGTGGTACACGGCCTGCTTGTCACGCCAGTAATCCACGTACCCCTCGGACCCCGCGTCCTCGATGATCACGGTTTCCGCGGGCGTGCCCAGGGCCAGCACCAGCAGGATATCGAAACGGTAGGGGATTTCCAGGACCCGGCGCAGCCCTTCGCGGTCCAGTGAGCCCAGCATGCAGCCGCCCAGCTCTTTTTCCACGGCCGCCAGCAGGATGGTCTGCGCCGCGATCCCCTGGTCTACCCCGAAATCCTCGGCGATCTCCCTGTCGCCCAGCATGATGATGTATGCCGCCGGACGCTCGCCCTGTTTGGGCTTGCCGCTGCCGTGCGGGGGCGCGGGCCAGTTGAGGCGGGGGAAGATTTTTGCGTTCTTTTCCGCGCTGCAGGAGATAATGTATTTTAACGGCTGTTTGTTGCCCGCGCTGGCCGCGTAGCGTGAGAGATCAACCAGGTCCTTGAGGAGTTTTTCGCCCACCTCACGGTCTTCCGCGAACCGGCCGTAACTCCTGTTTTTCAGAACCAGTTTTCTCAACATACCGCGTCTCCCTCAAAGCACTCTCAATATGCAGCCTCTATAATAGAAAAAAGTTCATCATCCGTTAAGGGGATGGGGTTGCCCTTCATGCTGTTCGCCCGCTTTGCCCCGACAACGGCCGCGGAAAAATCCTTTTCGGCCAGGCCCAGCGTCTTCAGGGGCGGCACCTTCAGGGCGTCACACAGATTTTCCAGCCAGAAAACCGCGTCCCCGGCGTCCGCCTCAGGGTCCGCCGTAAGCAGCCGGCCAAGCTCATCAAAGCGCGCAAGCCGGGGAGAGCCGGGATCGCGTGCGCGCAGCGCCTTCAGGTTGGCCCGCGCAACCGGCGTCAGGAGGGCGGCGCAGATCGCGCCGTGGGCCGCGTCTATCATACCCCCAAGCGGGCCGGCGAACCCGTGCACCGCGCCCAGCCCGGCGTTGGCCAGGGCCAGTCCGCTGAACAGACTTGCCAGGCACATGTCCTCCCGCGCCCGCCTGTCTTGCCCGCGCCTGAAGGCCGAGGGCAGGGCGGTGCGCGCGCGGGCCAACCCTTCACGGCACAAGGCGTCCGTAAGGGGGTTGGCTTTTATAGATAAGAACGGCTCAATAAGCTGGGTAAGGGCGTCAAGCCCGGTGGCGGCGGTAAGGGCCGGTGGCAACGACAGGGTAAGGAGCGGGTCCACCAGGGCGATGGCGGGATACATAAACGGGCTGCGCAGGCTGACCTTTACCCCATGATTCGGGGAGGAGATCACCGCGTTCCTGGTAACCTCGGACCCGGTCCCGGCCGTGGTGGGTAGGGCCAGAAATGGAAGCGGCGCAGCGGTCAGGGGGTTGCCCCCGCCGATGACCTCGAGGTACTCCAGGGGATCTTCCGGGTTGGTAGAGAGGGCGGCCGCGGCCTTGCCCGTATCTATAACGCTGCCGCCGCCCACGGCCACGACCATGTTGCAGGCTTCTTCACCCGCCAAAGACGCCGCCCGACTCACTATATCAAGCGTGGGCTCGCGCCCCGCTTCAAAGCGGACGTACTCGATGCCTTGCGCGCGCAGCGACTCCTCTACGACCTCGGCCCGTTCCGTAGAGCGGCCGCAGACCAGAAGCGCCTTGTTTCCGAAGCGCGTGGCAAGGCCGCCCGCCTCCCGGCTTCTCCCCGGGCCGAAGATGACTTTTGTGGCCCCGGCAAACTCAAAGTTCATCAGTCCCAGCCCTGGTCGTCGGGGAAAATGTTGCTGAAACTGGCGCTGGAGCGTTCCTCGGCCATCATGGGCGATACGGTCTCCCGCCACTTGGCGTAGTGCCGCGTCTGCTTATGGTGCGCGGGGTCGCCCTTGGTGCGGTACGCCTCCACCAGCACGAAGCGCGAGGGATCGTCCTGCCGCTGCAGCACGTCGAAGCGGGAGATGCCCGGCTCCTGGATACTGTTACTCGCGTTCTCCAGGGTGGCGATCTTAAAATCTTCTATATTCTCCTGTTTTACACGCACAAACACATGAACGATATGCATGGCCCCTGCCTCCTTTACTTACGAAAAAGCCGCCGCCATTGGTTTTACTCACGCTGCCAAACGGCGGTTTTTTCTTATGGCTTGAGTCTATTTTGCCATAAAATATAAAGAGAGGCTATTCCTTTTTTTTGGGCGGGCCCCGAGGGTGGTTGTCCCCCCGCCCGGCCGGGAGCCGTCGTTTACCCGGCCGTATGGTACCGCCGGTTGCCCTCGCGCTGTCGTTTACCCCGCCATTGAGCGAAAACCGCGAGGCCCGCCAGCAGGACCAGAATCATCACTATTATATAGTCCGGGCCCTCGTCCATACTTACTGTTTCGAAATCAGCTTGCCGCAGCAGGCCGCCGTTCCCCTCATGATTCGAGGCTTGCTCCAGCATTTGCTCCTGCTCAGCGTTTTCCAACACAATATAGCTGAGGCAGGGCAGAAGCAGTCCCCGTTGCAGGGCAAGTACGTTCAGGCTGCGGCGGGAACCATAATTGACCGGCATTTCCGCGTCCAGGCCGCACCACCGCGTGAAAAGCAGCGCGTTCCGCTCCCAGTCATTCATGTCGGCGGCACCGGCTCCCAATAAGCCCTCCTTGAAATCCCGCGGCCCACATAGTAGAGAAGCATGCGGCGCGGTAAGTTCCTCCGGGACGGGGCCCTCTTCCAATACATTACCGTATTCCTCCTCGTCGGTGATGTTAAAGGCCGGAAACTTATACAGGTTCCCGTCGGTATCCAGACGGTAGGCCTCGCCCAGGCCCGGAAACCTGATTTTGGTCGCGGCCAGAGAGGTATGGACATACCATCGCTCCTTTTCGTGGCTTACAAATACAAACCTGGGATATTCCCCGCTTTGTTCATAGTCCCTCAGCAGTCCGCGCAGCACGCGGGAGTAGATAAACGAGCCCCGGCGCGGCAGGGAGCGGTCGGCGAACAGGGCGTCGAGGGAATCGTAGTTTCTCCAGTTGTAATTGGCGGCCGTAAAACGGATGGGGCCGTGCCAGTCAAGCTTGTTAATACACGCGGCGACCAGTTTCATGAACACCTCGGACGTAGTCATGTTCGAGGTCGAATAATCGATGATAAAATGCAGTGCCTGCTTTTGCGAACCCGTTATCTTTGGCGCCGCGCGCTTGGTCTCCGCAACAATCCCGCGCCCCAGGTCGAGCACACCGCCGCCCAGGTGCAGGCTGAAGGGCTTGCGGTACAGAAAGGTAACGGTAGCATGCCGCTCCTGCCCGGGTTCGACGGGGAAGATACGCAGCGAACAGCTCCCGTCGTCCTCGTATCTAAGCAGGGCCGGATCCATGAGACGGCGGCTGATACTTTCGTATACCATCAGCGCGGACTCTTTGGACGTAAGTATCCCCCGTCGTTCGTTGTCGTCTATCCAAAGCGAAAGCCCGGTGATGAAAACGCCCGCGGGCAGCTCAAAGCGCGCGTAAAACTCATCCCGTGCGCCGGAGTCGTTGCCTACCCGGATCAGCACCTTACTCTGCATGTAGGAAGCGTGTTCCGCGTAGGCGATCTCCTCCATGAATTCCAAATGCGCCCGGCGTGGCCAGCGGATACTGACACGGCCCAGGGAATCGTAATAGGGCTCCCCTAGGTAGAAGGTACGCATGCGCGCGCTGTGCCGCTTATTGATGGTTTTATCACCCAAGATGATCGCCCTGCGCGCGGGTGTTATCAGCGGTAGATAAAGATTCGAGTGGTGCGAACCAAACTCTTCCAGTACGTGCCGCAGACGGTCCGGGTCGATCCCCGCAATCTGCCCGGATTTATCCATACCGTAGTAAGCCCCTGTCAGCTCGGCTTTGTCGATAAACGCGTTAAGCAGCACCGACCCCGGCAGCAGACAGATAAGGGCGATTAAAACGAGGAGGGTTTTCAACCGGGGCGTGAGTCGCGCGAATCCGATAGATCCCGCCGGCCTCTGTACGGTACGACCTCGGTCCATAACCTCGGTAAGCCTTCTTACGGTAACCGGCCGGGCCGCGAACACGGTTTTGAACCCGCGAGCGCTTACCCGCAACGCCCGTACGTGAGAGAGCAGCGCTAGGCAGGGTAGGAAGAACAGGAAAAACAGGGGGTCGAACAGCACGAACACGAAAATCACGGAAAGGAAGGGCAGCAGGACCACACACGCATACAGGGTAATGGGCAGGCTTACGCCCAACAGGATAAACAGTGTCCTCCTCACAAGTGTATTTTTGATATGCGCGGCCGTGATCAGCCCCGCGATAAGCAGAAACAGTATGCCCCAGAACAGGTTGTTTTGAAGCACGGGCCTGAACAGACCTGGTGCAAGATAATCCACACTCCAGAAAAGCGAATTGGTGCCGTGCTGATCTCCTGTAAGCAGGATAGCCAGGGGCAGGCCGATTACGGAGACGACGGTCACGATTACGGTCAGCGGGGTCCGCGGCTTGATGTATTTCTTGTAACATCCGTAAAGCCCCACGAACAACAGGAAGAAAAGGACCAGGCAGTAGCATACGGCGGCGAATACCATAACATGTTGTGACATGTCATTCAGAACGGCTAAAAGGGGGGCCAGTACCGGATCGCGTCCCGCAAAGCTCGCCCCGCAGATGCCGCCGGTCAGGGCCAGGGCCAGCCACGGGCGCTTTTTAAGTACCTGGGGTACCCTGCGCAGCGCGAATCCCGTAAAAAAGAATCCAAGGCAGGTAACCTGGATGATCAGCATAAGCAGGATGTTGTCGTACGGACTGCTGTTTCTGGCGAACACGTTGTACTCCGTGCTGAGATAGTCGATAAAATAAAAGGCAAAAAGTGAATACAGGAAAAACAACGCATCGCTGAATTTCCGCGGCAGAAAGCACAAGGCGCGGATGATTGGGCGGGCGTGCCCGTTTTTGGATCCGGTTTCTCCGCGCGACGCACCCGCGGGGAAGGCCGCCCGCCCGGCACGCGCGGTGATTATCACATACGCGGCGCAGATCAACAGGTCGGCGATAATCAGCGCGTATAGCGTGCCGTAGGAGCTCCCGGCAAACATGTGCGCGAGGAACGGCTGTTGAGTCAGCAGCACAAGCAGCACGGCCGTGCGCGGGAGAAGCGTGGCGCAGATTTTAAGGGCTTTGTTGGAAAAAATGTTTTTTTCAGGTAACAGCATAATTCGGTTTCCTTTCTTTTACGGAGATATGAAGTACCAGGGGCAGCAATCCCAACGTGAGGCACAGCGCAACCAGTGTGTGCCGGAGCGGAACGCGGCCGCCGGCCGCGAATAAAACATGAAACTTGATGAGGATGCCGATCCTCAGGACGTTTGCGCAAAAGCTTAAGGCGGCGATCCGGGGAATGAGCGACGGCACAATGCTTGTGAAGGCCGGCGGGTCTTGTATGCGGTACGGGCGGGAAGGTTTATGGGGTTGCCGCGGGCCCGTCAGGAAAGCCGCGGCCGCGCGTCCGCCGGAAAACCCCGCCTCGCCCAAAGCGCGGGCGCTTTCTTTCCATAATCGCGCCGCGTACCCGGCCATAAAGAACAACATGAAAAGCCTCCAGCCCGAGCAGACATCCCTGATTACAAACATTCCGTCCGCGGAGGTGAACTCACATGGGCCCGCGGCCGAGAATGTACGGCCGCCGATCAGGCCGGCCGCCCAAGAGACCAGCCCCAGCACATGGTGTTCCGCGCCGCACAGCCGGAAGATCAAATGCAGCGTGTACAGCGCCAGGCCCGCGAGCAGCACGCGGGGAATGATTTCATGCATATTGCGTATCTTCATTATTTATAGTGTTAGCCCGGAATTATGACTTCATTGTGTCGGCGCATTGATAAAAAAAGGCAATTCCGTGGCGGTTTAACCATTCACAAACCGCGGTTTTATTTGTATATTCGGGGTTATGCATGCGTTGACGCGCCGTTACGGCGTACTGTTTCTATCCCTGGTTATAGGCCTTGCGGCCGCGGGTTGTACGGAAACCGATACCGGGTATATTGCCCTGGTGTTTCCCGCTGGGCCGGACGGGTATTCCCGGCAGACCCTCGAGCTGATACAATGCAACCTGGAGGGGTGGGATGTCGTCGTCGATGCCGCCCTGGACGGTCTTCCCGAACAGGCGTTCGACATCGAGTTCAATCGGGAAAAACTGCGGGCCTTCGGGCTGGATTACGACGAGGTTGCGGCCCAAACCCAGGCCCAGGTGCAGGAAAAGGCCGCGGACCTGAGTCGTGCCCAGGATTTCAATCTTATTCGCATCAAAACAAAGGAAGGGTATGAAATCAGCCTGTCCCAGATCGCCGAAATTTCCATCCGCGCCGGAGAGAACAGGGTGTTCTACCAGGGGAAACAGGTGTACAGGATAATCGTCCATTACCGTAAGGACTCGCGTGCGCGGCTGCTGGAGGAGATTGAATCATTTAAAACGCGGACGGGCATCAGGTTTCCGGTTGTAATGCTTAAGGACGCGGAGCTGTACCTGCACCTGCTGGCAAGCGAGCGCGGGCAGGACGCCGACCGGGCCGCGGACTGGTTTCTGGAACACGCGTGGGAGACACGTGAGCCGGTGCTTGACCTTGTGAAAAAGGCGGAGTACAACACGGCCACGCCGCGCGCCGTCAGGCTCCTGGGCCGGATGGGCGTTGATGCGGACGTGGAGGT
>Ga0315555_1003154_pt1 | contig 11398 bp, 12 predicted proteins | sample SalMarSW160380MG_FD_202113 | JGI IMG/M metagenome (GOLD analysis project Ga0315555, IMG submission 202113) | Salt marsh sediment microbial communities from the Plum Island Ecosystem LTER, Massachusetts, United States - Salt Marsh Sediment SW1603-80 ...
AGCCCTATTACAGCCAGCATGCTCCCGGGATTTTTTAGCCCAGCTTCATACATTAATCTCCCTCTTTCCCTGACAAGCAAAACAGCATCAGTCAAGCCCAGCGCACCGGCAGCAACCAGAGCAGTATATTCACCCAAACTATGTCCGGCAACAAAAGTGGGAGAGGGGAAATTAGCTATGGTTGCCTCTTCAAGCGCTTTAAGGCAGGCGATGCTGACGACTAGTATCGCTGGCTGGACGTTATGCGTCTTCGTCAATTCCTCCTCTGGACCTTCAAAGCATAAACTAGAGAGGGAAAAGCCTAAAGAAGCATCAGCTCCATCAAATACTTCCTTGGCTGAAGGATAGCTTTTGTACAGGTCCAGCCCCATACCAGTGCTTTGGGAGCCCTGCCCTGGGAAAACATAAGCTACCTTGGGTAACTCAGCCATGCGAACTATTTCTTGGCGGGTTTGACCTCAATTACTTCTCTATCATTGTACCAGCCACAGTTAGGGCAAACATGGTGAGGTAGCTTAGGACTGTGACAATGTGGGCACACATCCGTGGCAGGCAGAGTTAGTTTAAGGTGGCTGCGCCTTTTCCCCTGGCGAGATTTAGCAGTTTTTTTCTTAGGTAACGCCATGTGAATTCGCCTCCTTCATTCCTGGGCAGTCAGTTCGACACAGTGGTTTCATGGGCAAATTTAACAAGATATATTGCCGTATTAGCTCGCTCAGGTCAAGTACATTTTTATTATCAATGGTGAACCCTTCTGATTGTTCCGGCAAAGAGCGTGCTACATCACCAGACACATCGGATATCGGAAGAAATTCTTCTTCCGCAGTGAAACTCATAGGGCATAAGAAGGTATCGAGGCAGCGGCTACATATTAGTTTTACCTCAACATTTAATTTACACTGGACTAAAACTCCCCGACTGGTACGAATCAACTTCGCCTTTCCTTCAACAAAACCTTCAACTTCCTCACTAATTGTCCCACTTATATCATGGCTCTGGCTAGAGCCAACGGGCTCTTTCAGCAACTGAGCTATATTTATCAAAGCTCTCAGAGGTTCTCTTTCCATCTGTCATAGCCTAGAAATTTAGATCAATCACAAAGTATAATAACTATTCATAAGTGGTTCAAGTATTGGGAATAGAAAACGATTATTTTGTCACCTGAGCGGAAGTGTCAAAATGACAGAAAGGAGTGCTAAACAACCTTGGAGATAGGGAAGCTGAAGCTAAAGGTAAAAGATAGCGTCGAATTACAAAGGCAGCAACTTATCCAGTTGAGCCTGAATATCCATGATAACCCTGAGTTGGGCTTCGAGGAGGAAAAGGCGTCGGCTTGGCTTACTCGCTATCTTGAAGACAATGGATTTCATGCAGAACGAGGCATTGCCGGCTTGGCTACAGCCTTTCGAGCGACGTATGGCCAGGGGAGCCCGAGAATTGCCTTGCTTGCTGAATATGATGCTTTACCCAAAATGGGACATGGCTGCGGGCATAATATAATAGCTACTTCGGCAGTCGGGGCTGCTGTGGCTAGTAAATCTATAATTGACCAGTTAGGGGGCAGCGTTGTGGTTCTGGGCACTCCTGGAGAGGAAGTCTTCGGTGGCAAGATAGACATGGTGAAAGCGGGAGTCTTTAAGGAAATAGACGTGGCTATGATCGTACATCCCAATCTCCGAAATATGGTAACCATACAGGCACTTGCCTGTAGCTCCCTGGAGGTGGAATTTTTTGGCCAGCCAGCTCACGCCGCTGCCCAACCTTACAGGGGTATAAATGCCCTTGAAGCTATGATATTAGCTTTCACTTCTATAAATTCATTGCGTCAACACATAAGGAGTGAAGCGCGCATCCATGGCATAATCACCGATGGAGGTGAAGCTCCTAACGTAGTGCCTGCTCACAGCGCTGCCGTGTTTTTGGTACGTGCTCCAGATAATGATTATCTTGCTGAGTTGAAGGATAAGGTTTTAAACTGTTTTACAGGAGCATCTGTAGCTAGCGGGGCAAGATTAGAATATAGGTGGAGAGACAGGGCTTATGCTCCGATGAAAAACAATGCAACTTTAGCCGAGCTATTCAAGCAAAATCTAGAATCGCTGGGGCGACATGTCGAAGCCTTTGACCCTCGTTTTGGCTTTGGCAGCACAGATATGGGAAACGTCAGTCAAGTGGTACCAAGCATACATCCTACGATAGCCATAGCTTCGCCTGAGGTGTTCATACATACACAAGAGTTTGCCTCCGCAGCCGCCTCTGAAGCAGGACACGAAGGCTTAATGGATGCAGCCAAGGCAATGGCTATGACTGTGGCTGATATCCTCCAACCAGGAATGCTTGGTAGGATTAAGCAGGAATTCTAAAGTGGTTAGGGTAGGCATTCCCAGAGCCTTATCTTATTATCAATATTACCCTGGGTGGAAAGAATTTTTTGAAGCCCTGGGTGCAGAAACGGTGGTATCACCGCCGACTAACAAAGCTATCTTTACCGCAGGAAATGCTCGGGCGGTTGCTGAGACTTGTTTGCCGGTGAAGCTCTTCTTCGGACATGTTATTTCCTTGGCAGATAAATGTGACTATATGTTTATTCCAGCGTTGCGCAGTCTGGGAAAGAAAGCTTACTATTGCTCCAAATTCATTGGCTTGCCGGATATGACCAGGGCCTTAGTGCCAGAGTGTCCCTTAATTCTTGACCCTGAGATAGATTTGAACAAAGGGCGACGCAGCTTATATCACGCCATATATAGCTTAGGGCGCCATTTTAGCTCCGACAAAAGCAAGATTAAAAAAGCTGTCGAGCAAGCAGAGAAAGCCCATTTAGCCTACCGAAAGGAAATGTCCGATAGAGGAATCACACCTATTCAAGCTCTGGATGAGATACACCGAGATGAGGACAAATCATATTTGGAGCCTGATATATCTCCTAGTTTGTCTGTTGCCGTTATCGGGCATCAATATGTTATCTATGACGACTATATCAACCATCGACTCATTTCTCGACTGCGGGCGATGGGAGTTAGAGTATTTACTCCGGAGATGGCAGAGCAGGAAGCACTCGATAGCGCTATGACAAAGTTGGGAAGTGCCCCGCACTGGTCTTTCGAAGCCGATATAATTGGTGCCGGTGAACACTATCTAGAGGCAAAGGTTGATGGTATAATTAGTGTGGCTGTTTTTGGTTGTGGCCCCGATTCCATGATGATGGACCTGGTGCGGCATCGAGCAAGCGAGTTCAGAACCCCTTTTTTACACCTCAGTTTGGATGAGCACACAAGTGATGGGGGATTGCTCACTCGGTTGGAGGCTTTTCTCGATATGGTCAAAAGGAGGAGAAGGGTATGCGCGTAGGGATACCCCATTGTGGACATGGCTACGTCATAGCCGAGGCGCTGGTTCAAAAACTGGGCAATGGGGGGAGCGAGTTGATAGTCCCACCTCCAACCAGCCATCGGACCTTAGACCTCGGGGTCAAATATTCGCCAGTGGAAGCTTGTTTGCCCTTCAAGCTTACCTTGGGCAACTTAATCGAGGCCTGCGAATTGGGAGCCGATACTCTGATTCATGCCAGAGGCACTGGCGTGTGCCGATTGGGCTACTACGTTAAAGAACAGGAACAAATAATACGTGACTTAGGCTATGATGCCCACTTCTTCACTCTCGATGTATCTCAACATAAGTTTAGAAGCATCATGCGCCTTATAAAGGATCTGTCAAACGATGCCCCGTGGCCCAAAATTATTTCAGCCTTTCACTTTGCCATGAGAAAACTATTTGCCTTAGACAAAATAGAGAAAGTGGTTCACAAGGTGCGGGCGGTAGAACTTGAGAGGGGAAGGGCTAACCAGGTTTACCGAGAAGCTGTTAAGGCTATCGGCGAGGCAGAGACAGTCAGGGAGGTCAAGAACACCACTAAGGAATATATCAAGAGGCTGGACCAGGTGCCCAAAGACCCAACTGCTGACCCGGTTAAGGTGAGCGTCGTTGGTGAAGTTTTCGTTGTTCTCGACCCCTTCGCCAACATGGATATAGAGATGGAATTAGGCAAATTAGGAGTGGAAGTAGAGCGCACTATGAGCCTTTCCCGCTGGGTCAAATATGGCCTGTTTCTCAACTATTTAGGCGTAAATGAGTGGAAGGAAGTTCATGAGGCAGCTATGCCCTATCTCAAGCGTGACGTTGGTGGCGATGGCTGGGAATCAGTGGGTGAGAAGGTGGTTCGTGGCTGGGAGGGATACGATGGTGTGGTCCACCTGGCACCTTTCACGTGCATGCCTGAGATAGTGGCTCAGAATATTATGCCATCGACTAAAGAGGATATCCCTGTGCTTACTGTCCTTTACGATGAGCAGATGGCTAGGCCGGGGATGATAACCAGGCTCGAGGCTTTCGTCGACTTACTGAAGTTTAGAAGGAAGCGAAGGAGAAAGTGAAAACCTATCTTGGCGCTGATGTTGGCTCGGTTACTACCAAACTGGCTCTGCTTGATGAGCAGGACCACCTTATAGCCTCTACTTACTTACGAACTCAAGGCAAACCGATCAGTGTAATTCAGAAAGGTCTGGAGGATATAAGAAAGCAAATGCCACCTCAGGCTGAAATTTGTGGAGTAGCTACTACAGGCAGTGCTCGTTATCTTGCTGGCGTTGTCCTGGGTGCCGATTTAATAAAAAATGAAATTACCAGCCATGCTATTGCTGCTATGCATTATGTACCCGAAGTACAAACTATTGTTGAAATCGGGGGACAGGATAGCAAAATCATCTTAATTCGCGATGGCGTGGTTGTCGATTTTGGTATGAACACGGTGTGTGCTGCTGGTACTGGCAGTTTTCTTGAGCACCAAGCCTCCAGGTTAAACATAGAAATCGAAGAATTTGGGGGACAAGCTTTAAAAAGCAAGGCCCCGGTACGCATTGCCGGACGGTGTACCGTTTTTGCCGAATCGGACATGATTCATAAGCAGCAAATAGGGCATAAAACCGAAGACATCGTTTATGGCTTATGTCAAGCTTTAGTGCGAAACTACCTTAATAACGTAGCTTTAGGCAAGGAAATATTACCTCAAGTAGTATTCCAGGGCGGCGTTGCCTTCAATCAAGGAATAATTAAGGCGCTCGAAGAAGCTTTGGATGTCAAGGTCCTCGTTCCTCCTCACCATGAACTCATGGGTGCTATCGGAGCGGCCTTCTTGCTACGCGAAGAAATCGGAGGCAATAGCCATGAGACAAATTTCAAGGGATTTGCGGTTAGCCAAACAGATTTCACAGTTTCCTCTTTTATCTGTAAAGCCTGTCCCAATTTATGCGAGATTGCTCAAATCTCTGTGGAGGGCAAGGTCCTGGCTAGGTGGGGGGGACGCTGTGATTTGTGGGAGGGAGCAGCTACAGGTTAAAGTAATGTCATTGCGAGTGAAACGAAGCAATCCCGAAAAGACTTATCAAGTAGTCATCATTGGTGGTGGACCGGCGGGACTCGCTGCCGGGCTATATTGCGCCCGTTCGAGGCTTAATACTTTGCTTATCGAAAAGGGAATAATTGGCGGGCAAATAACCAATGCTGAGCGAGTTGAGAATTACCCTGGCTTTCCCAAGGGTATCTCAGGTATTGATTTAGGACAACTTATCCATGAGCAAGCCATTAGCTATGGATTGGAAACCTTGCTTGCCGAGGTTACCAAAGCAGTGCCCAGCCAGAAGCGTAATCTGGTCAGCACCAGTGAAGGCGATTTTGTATCTGAGTCGATAATCATTGCCTCTGGCTCGCAATTTCGCAAACTAGGCGTGCCTGGGGAAGATAAACTTTTGGGCAAGGGGGTTTCCTATTGTGCTACCTGTGACGGCCCTTTATTCAAAGGTAAAGCAGTGGCTGTAGTAGGTGGCGGCGACGCTGCCATAACTGAGGCTCTCTACTTGAGTAAGTTTGCTTCCTCGGTTAAGGTCATTCACCGTCGCAGCCAGCTTCGAGCCAGCAAGATATTTCAGGAAAGAGCTATGGGCGAACCAAAGATAGAGTTTATTTGGGGTACTGTAGTAACCCAAATTGAAGGTGATGGGTTAGTTAAGCAACTCGTGCTAAAAAACACCAAAAATGATAAAATATCAACATTAGAGTTGGCTGGTGTTTTTGTGGCTATCGGCTCGGAGCCCAATAGTGCTCAGTGGCGGGGATTGTTGCCTTTGGACGAAGTAGGCTACATAATCACCAATGAACTCATGGAAACGAAGATTCCAGGAATATTTGCTGCTGGAGATATCCGCCATAATTCAGCCAGGCAGGCGATAACTGCTGCTGGAGATGGCGCTACTGCTGCAATATCGGCAGAGAGATTTCTGTCATTCTGAGCGAAGTGAGGAATTTATGAAAGTTGTTTTGCTAGAAGACCTTCCCGGAAAGGGGAAGGCTGGAGAGATAAAGGAGGTAAGCAAAGGTTATGCCAGGCATTTCCTTTTGCCTCGGGGTTTAGCTTTGCTAGCCACCCCCACGGTCATTAAACAAGTAGAGTCCAGTCTAGAGAAAGAGAAGCTTGAGGAAAGTATTGACCGGGATAAACTAGTTGAACTGGCTCAGCAAATTGAGGGAAAGGAAATTCGTTTTAAAGCTCGCATGGGTGCTGGAGAACGCTTGTTTGGCTCTATTACCGCTGCCGACGTAGCTGAAGAATTAAGTCAGGCCATAGGGTCTGTTATTGATAAGAAGAAAATAGACATAGGGGAATCTTTACGCAAAACAGGCAGCTATGAATTAGCCGTTAAGTTAGCCAGCGACCTTAATCCGCAAATTACGGTGGTTATTGAGGAGGAGGAAAAAGGGAAAGGGAAGGAGACAGAGAAAAAGGCAGAGAAGAAGGCAGAGAAGAAGACAGAGAAGAAGGCAGAGAAGAAGACAGAGAAGAAGACAGGGAAAAAGGTAGAGAAGAAGACAGAGAAAAAAGCGGAGAAGGAGACAGAGAAGAAGGCAGAAAAAAAGGCAGGGAAGAAGAAAGAGAAAGAGGAGAAGCAGGATTAAGCATGGCAGAGGAAAAATTACCACCCCATGATATTGAAGCGGAGGAGGCAGTAATTGGGTCTCTGCTTATTGACCCTGAGGCCATATTGAAAATCGCTGCTTCCCTCAAGGCCGAGGATTTTTTTTCAGAAACAAATCGGGTGATTTACCAGGCTTGTCTCTCTATTTACCAACGTCCTAATGAAGTTATAAACCAGATTACAGTGGCTCATGAGCTAATGCGTCAGGACAAGCTGGAGCAAATTAGTGGTGCCGCTTTCTTAAGCCATTTAATAAGTAATGTGCCCACATCACTCCACGTTGAATATTATGCTCAAATAGTATCCGATGCAGCAGTGATGCGGCGACTGATCGCTGCCGCTGGGCAAATCGAAGCTCTTGGCTACGAAGCCAGCCCAGATGTTGAGGCTAGCCTCAATGACGCTGAAGATATTCTGTTTAAAGTGCGAGCAAGGCAGGGTCTTCGAGGCCTTGTTCTGATTCGTGAGGTTCTAGGTCAATATTTTGAGGAAGCTGGGCAGCCTACTACGCTTAGAGAAGGGGAAATACCTCATATTCTAACCGGCTTTGCCGCCCTGGACGATTCATTAGGGGGGTTGCAGAGGACTGACTTAATCGTTTTAGCCGCCAAGACTAGTCTGGGTAAGACTAGTTTAGCCCTAAATGTTGCCAGAAATTCCGCTATTAACCAAAAGGCTTGCATTGCGCTATTCAGTTTGGAGATGTCCCGAGAGGCAGTAGTGCAGAGGTTTCTCGGTAGTGAATCAGGGGTGGATTCTAAGCGTATAAGGTTGGGACGCTTTGGTGAGAATGACGAGGTAAAAATCATGGAAGCCAGCGGCGTCTTATCCGAGGCGCCGATTTATATTGATGATTCTCCTATGCTTCGGGTGGTAGATATAAGGAGCAAGGCACGGCGACTTCACTTCGAACGCGGCATCGACCTGATCATCGTGGATTATCTGCAACTGATACAAGGCGACGGCAAGAATGAAACCCGGGTTCAGGAAATTAGCAAGATAACCCGTGCCTTAAAAACTTTAGCCCGGGAACTGAATGTGCCTATCTTAGCTCTATCGCAACTCAGTCGGGCTGTAGAAGCGCGTCCCTCCCATATACCTCAGCTTTCTGACCTGCGCGAATCCGGCAGCATTGAGCAGGATGCTGACGTGGTTATTTTCATTCACCGAGAAGATCTGAATTATTCTCCCGAAGAGTGGAGCAAGATGCATGATATTGAGAAGGAACCTTATCCCCGCGGCATCGCCGATATTATCATAGCCAAACACCGCAATGGTCCTTTAGACCAAATCAAGCTGCGCTTCCTGAGCAGGGTTGCCAAATTCGATAATTTAGAGGCTGAGCTGATTTCCGCCTCTTAAGGGTGATAAAGATGCCTAACCGGCAATTATCAAGCTCTCAAAGGAAAACAGATTTTATCTCCTTGCCTGACTCTTTCTTTACCCAGGCGATGCCTAAAATTCAAGACCTAGCTGAACTTAAGATAGTGTTGTATGTGGCTTATCTTATCCTGCGAAAACAAGAGCGTCCCTATTTTGTCACTTATAAGGAATTGCTATCCCATGAACTAATGGCTACGATGGGCGAGGAGACACTTCGCCAGGATTTGGACTTGGCTGTAGAGCACGGTACTCTATTACACTCGACCTTAAATATAAATGGAGTGCTCGAGGATGTTTACTCTCTGACCGCTGAGAGCCGTCAGCCGCCGGCTGTCAACATCTTTGCTCTCTACGAGCAGAATATCGGCATAATAACGCCAATGATTGCTGAAGAACTCAAGGAAGCCGAGAAGATTTATCCACCCCAGTGGATTGAAGAAGCTTTTAAGGCAGCAGTTACGCTGAATAAACGCAATTGGGGATATATCGCCCGCATCCTTGAAAGATGGGCTAGCGAAGGTAAAGACAGTGGAGAACATAGGAGAAATATTAAAAAGATTGACCCCGACAAATACATCAAGGGCCAATATGGACACATGGTCAGAAGGTAACGTTCCCTTGCCCTCAATGGAAGAAGGCGCAGGTGAAATCTGCCCTATTTGCAAAGGGGCGGGCTTTGTTCATCCTGCTCTGGATTCAGGGAAAGCTGATTTCAGCCGGGTGGTACCCTGCCGATGCAGCAAAGGGGAGTTGAGAAAGAAAAAAACAGAATATCTTGAGAAATACAGCAATTTGGGTGCCCTGTCGCAGCTTACCTTCGACAATTTATCTCCTGAAGGAAAGGCGGCGGGTGCCATTTCTCAGGAGCACTTTGCTCAGGTTTACCAGGCTGCCAAAGCTTTTGCTGATAATCCCCAGGGGTGGCTGGTATTTTTAGGTCCCAGCGGCTCTGGTAAAACACACCTGGCTTGTGCTATCGCCAATCACCGTCTCAGATTAGGGAAGCCTGTGTTTTATATCGGTGCTGCTGACCTCCTGGACCACCTCCGCTCCGCTTTCAGCCCCACAAGCGACACCACTTATGACGAGCTGTTTGAGCAAGTAAAGAATGTGCCTCTATTAGTGCTTGATGACCTTACTCTGGGAAGCGCTAATGCCTGGGCTAAAGAGAAGCTGGAGCAACTCCTTCAGCATCGCTTCAATACCAGACTGGCCACGGTAATCACCACCGATATACCGCTGGAAAAAATGGATGAACGCCTACGTGGCCATCTTGATAATAGTGAATTCTGCCAGATATGGACGATTGAGCAAAAATCGCCCTTAGAGTACCAAAGTGGCTTAAATTTAGAGCTATTACGAAATATGACCCTTGATAGTTTTGACCACAAGAGGATGGACCTTCCCCCGGAACAGCGTCAACAGCTGCGCCAGGCCTTCAACTTGGCAGTAGACTTCGCTCGCTCACCAGAGGGTTGGCTGATATTTCAAGGCGTTAATGGCTGTGGGAAGACTCATCTGGCAGCGGCTATCGCTAATTATCGGCGGGCGCAAGGGAAACCGGTCTTGTTTGTGGTTGTTCCCGACCTTCTTGACCATTTACGCTCTACATTCAGTCCGGATAGCAAAATATCCTATGACGAATTTTTTGAGAAGCTTAAAGAAACTCCCCTGCTGATACTCGATGACTTCGGGGAGCAATCGGCCACCCCCTGGGCTCAGGAGAAGCTATATCAATTGATTAACTACCGTTATAACGCCCGGTTGCCCATGGTGGTCACTACGTGTCTCTCTTTAGAAGAGATTGAAACACGAATCAGTTCACGAATGGTAGACCCCAAGCTCAGCATGGTATTCAACATCAGGGCTCCCGATTATCGGGGCAATGTAGGGCCTACACGGCAAGCTAAACGCTACTGATTTAGGCATTTCATAATTACCCTCTGCTCCTGGCTCGACTGAGAATGAAATATCCCCTCACGATTATTTAGTCCCATGAATGGAGAAAACGAAGTTTTCGGAATGGACTAGTTAGAGTAAAACCATGGATAGGGTGTATGATAAGGCTTGTAGGGGCTCTGAAGTGCCTTTGAGGGCATTGTGGTGCAAAGCAAGGAGCCTGTGGCGGGTCGCTTGGTTTATAATCCCGTAGATGGCGTTGTGGTGTCGGCAGTTGAGTTATCAAATAGGTGTAGTGATTGAATTGAGATGCCTCTTGCGTGTATGGTAAAGTTAATATATCTTAATAAATAATAGGCATGGGCGGTTAGCTCAGCGGTTAGAGCGCTTGCTTCACACGCAAGAGGTCACAGGTTCAAATCCTGTACTGCCCACCATAAAGTGAGGAGGGAAAGGAAATGGCATATAATGGTAATGACAGGGGCGGGTTACTTACCGCTGGTGGAGTCTTAAGCATAGTAGTGGGAGCATTTGAGGTAATTGGTGGAGGGATAATGGTGGCTTTAGTAAGCCTCAGCATACCGCTCAGGCTGTGGCTTTCTTCATTCTTGCCAGGCATTCCAGGCGGTTGGTCTTGGTTTGAACATAGTTGGGCTGTCGTCCCAATTTGGCTGACGATTATTGGAGGACTTCTTCTTGTCCTGGGTATAATAGCCATAGCAGGTGGCGTCTCGGCCATAAGAAGGAAAAGTTTTGGCCTGTCCTTAGCCGGGGCTATCTGTGCCCTTATTCCCCTCAATCTATTGGGGTTATTGGCAGTTATTTTTGTCTCCCTGGGAAAGAGAGAATTTTAGGCAGAGAATTAGACGCCGAAGTGGCGGAATGGCAGACGCGCTACGTTCAGGGCGTAGTGTCCTTAAGGGCGTGAGGGTTCAAATCCCTCCTTCGGCACCAATTTAATGGGTGTGTATGCGCCTGTAGCTCAGCTGGATAGAGCGCAGCCCTGCGGAGGCTGAGGTCGCGGGTTCAAATCCCGCCAGGCGTGCCATGGGCGGTTAGCTCAGTGGTGAGAGCGCCTGTCTTACACACAG
>Ga0315555_1003157_pt1 | contig 11393 bp, 6 predicted proteins | sample SalMarSW160380MG_FD_202113 | JGI IMG/M metagenome (GOLD analysis project Ga0315555, IMG submission 202113) | Salt marsh sediment microbial communities from the Plum Island Ecosystem LTER, Massachusetts, United States - Salt Marsh Sediment SW1603-80 ...
GGTGTAATACCACCACTCGACCGGGTAGTCGCCGTGGTTGGCGTGATCGCGCGGGAACGACCATTTGTAGCCCGGGATAGGTGTTTTCCACTGCTGCGCAAAAGCTGGTATAGCCGTGAGGATGAGTGCGAACAGCAGAACCACCGCACTTGTTTGAAACCTTCTGATATTCATCTGAACAACCTTTTTGAAGGGTGGCCCGGTCCCGACCGTTCGGGACCGGGTTTCACCTAATTTCCCCGGCTGACGGTGCAGCCGGGCTACACTGAAATTGCAGCACAAAGGTCCTTCACTTCGTTCAGGATGACTGACTTTAGAAGAATCAGACAACTTCTTCATTCCGAATCGATGCGGACACCTTCGGCGACGGGAATCCGTGAGGCGTCACGCGCGGGCACCGCTCCGGCGAGCAGCGCGGCGGCGACCATCAGCACGCAGGAGAGCGCGAAGGTCCTGCCGGGGAGCTCCAGGTTCAGCGACCAGCCGAAGGAATAACGGTTGATCACGTAGGTCAGCACGATGCTGAGCGCAATCCCGAGCGCCGCGCCGAGCAGCCAACCGGAAAGACCGATTAACCCGGCCTCCGCCAGCACACGTCTCAACACCTGTCTGCGACTGCCGCCGACCGCGCGCAAAATTGCCAGCTCGCGCCGACGCTCCTGGACGAGGGTAGCCATGCCGCCGCCGACCGCGAGCAGCGCGACCATCACCGCCACTGCTTCCAGCGCGTACGTGATTTTGAACGTGTTGTCGAATACCTTGAGCACGCCGTTCCGCAGATCCCGGTTGCTGAAGATCTCGATCGTGTATTTCGGCGGCACGGCCTGCCGGATAATCCGGCGTCCCTCCGCGAGGCTCATCCCCTTCGGCAGGTAGGCCGCCACCGATTCAATTTCCGGGTCCGGCCACCGTTTGAGGAACCAGGAACGGTCCACGAGCACCAGCCCGGCATCGCTGGTATAATCGTGGTAAACGCCGGTGATCCTGAGGGCCTCGGGGCCGTTCGGACCGAGAAAGCGGAGCGTGTCTTCCACCCCGAGATGGCTGCGGAAGGCGAGCGGCTCGCTGATCAGGCAGGCCTCTTTCCCCGCGGCGAGGGCGTCCGTCGGCTTGCCGTGGCGGACCTTCTGCAAATAGGAAAGGCGGTCCTGGCGGCCCACCGACGCGGCGTCCACCATGGCGACGGTAGTGGGCAGCCCGGCGATCGGCAGCCGGACACTCTTGAAATGGTCGGCGTCGGCGATCCCCGGAGCGTTCTTGACGTCGAAAAACACTTCGAGCGGCATCAGGTCCCGTTTGCCGACGTTGAACGACCCTCCGGCCATCACGATCAGGTCGGCGGTGATCGTGGATTGCATCCAGTTGTCCACCGTGTCGCGGAACGAACGGACCATCATGTCCACGCTGAGCCACATCGCGACGGCGGTCGCCAGCCCGGCAACGGCGGGTGTGATCCTGTGCCGCGAACGGACGAGCACGCCGAGCGCCAGCCGGACGCCCGACCCCAGCTTTTTCCCACCGACAGCAGTGATGACGCTGTAAAGCGCTCCCAGAGTCCACGGCGTCGCGAGCGCCACCCCGAACACGAGGAACATCGCCGAAACATACCCGCTGATCACCGGGAACTGCGGGATCGGCCATTTCGCGAGGATTCCACCGGCGGCCAGCATCAGAACGCCGATTTTCGCCAGCCGTTTCGGGTTGAGCCGCTGCTCGAGGATCTGCCGTGCGAGGCTCTCGCGCGGCGGAACGCGCGAAGCCTCGACCGCGATCGGGGCGACCGAGGCGAGCGACACGCCGAGACCGATGAGGAACGAACTGACGACCGCTTCGAGGGGGACCCACACCCGGTGCGTCCCCTCGAGCAGGTAGATGGAACTGACCGACTGGCTGACCAGGATCACCGCCGCCCGAGCGAGCAGCAGGCCGAGGGGAATACCGAGCGCGCCGCCGGTGAGGCCGAGCGCGGTTCCCTCCGCGAGGAAAAGATTCCGGATGAACTTTCGTGATGCGCCGACGGAACGGAGCACTCCCGCCGAGCGCCGCCGCTCGAGGGCGGTGGTCGAGACTGTCTGGAAGACGAGAAATCCCGCGACGAGCAGCGCGACAAATGCGAGCGCGGTGAGGTTCAGCCGGAACGAGGCGAGCATTTTGCGGGCCTGCGGCCGCTGCCAGCCGGAGGCTTCGGCGACGACCCCCGCAGGCAGCCACGTTTTCAGATCGTCGAGGGCGTCCTTGACAGCGATTCCCGGTTCGAGGATCAGGTCGATGCGGTGGATGACGGGCCGTGTGTCCTTCAGCTCCCAGGCCCGCGGCAGGTCCATGACGACGAGGTCGCGGCTCCTCGCCTGGCTGACCTGCTCCCCTTGCAACAATCCCATCAGTTCGAGGGTGTCCACCTGAGCAGCGTGGAAGAACGGGAAACAGTCGCCGCGTTTCAGCCCCAGCTCCCGTGCGAGAGCGGGGGTCATCAGCGCACCGTAGGGCGTCGTGAAGAGGGTCAGCGGGCTCCTGTCCTTGCCGAGTTCGGCGCGGTACCAGGGGCGGACCCGGCTGTCGCGGGCGAGGTCGACGCCCATCAGACGCACACCTCGCCGTGAGGCTCCGGCAGCCCCCCGCATCATAAACGCCGGAGTGGCCGCGGCGATGCCATTCATCCGGGTGAACGGCGCAAACAGCGAGGGGTCCATTCCAGCTTCGCCCTCGGCAAAGATTTCGATGTCGGCGCGTCCGGCGACCATTTCCAGCGTCCTCGTGAACGCTTCGATGGCGGAGAAGTTGGCGACGCGCACGGCGAGCAGCACCGCAACGCCGAGCGCGACCCCTCCGATCGCGAGCAGCGTTCGTCCCGGGCGGGCTGCCCAGTTGCGCAGAATCAACCGGGGGAGCGGTTTCACGAGTGGACTCCGGGCAGGTTTCCCTCGATCCGTTCGAGGCGGCCGTCGAGCAGGTGGTACACCCTGTCCGCCCGGGCGACGACATCGGGATCATGAGTCGCGACCACGGCGGACGCTCCCTCTCCGGTAACCGCTTCCGCGAAGAGCTCCATCACGGTACGGCTCGCCGCGCTGTCCAGGTTGCCGGTGGGTTCGTCCGCGAGCACCACCGCGGGCCGGTTGACCAGCGCCCTGGCAATTGCGGTGCGCTGGACTTCCCCTCCGGACAATTCGTGCGGGCGATGATCGGCGCGGTGCGACAGCCCGACCCGGTCGAGCAGGGATGCGGCGCGCTGGCGCGACTGCTGGTGAGGCGTCCCCGCCAATTCGGCGGGCAGGGCGACGTTTTCGAGCACGGTGAGCACCGGCATCAAGTGGAAAAACTGGAAGACGATGCCGACTGTTCTCCGCCGGAAAGTGTCGATCTGGTCCTCGGTCAACTCCTGCAATTTCTGGCTGGCGACCTCAACGAGCCCGGAGGTTGGCAGGTCCATGGCTCCCAAAAGGTTGATTAACGTAGACTTGCCACATCCAGAAGGTCCGGCGAGGACGCTCACGCCCGGTGGAATGGAGAGGGAAAGTCGATCGACGGCGACCACATCGCCCCCGCCGCCATGGTAAACTTTCGTCAGCTCGTGCAGGTTGACGACAGGAACAAGCGGCTCGGACATCCGTACCTCCAGGGTGAACCAGCGGGAGTGAGTAACGTTGCGGCAGAGGGGGCGATAAATCCAGTTTTTGCACCCTCGGGAGGCTCCCGAGCAGATCGGCGGGTGGTTGCGATTCCCCGCTCGACCGGGGGAGCGAGGGGGCGTACCTTTTCGAATCGATAATCACCTCCAACACACTCCGTTTGGAGCAACGAGATGCAGAAGAACGGACGCGCAGGCATGATCGTCGAGCAGTTCGAAACCGGTGGCGACCGCAATTTCGCGTATTTGTGCGCGGATGAAAAATGGAAAATCGCGATGGTGGTCGACCCTTCCTACGATCCGGATGCGCTCGCCCTGTACGCCGAGGACTGGGGGCTGAAGATCCAGTATGTGTTCAATACCCACCGGCATGACGATCATACGAACGGCAACGAGCGGATGCGCAAGCTCACCGGGCGTCACGCGGTGGCCTACGGCGACGTCGAAGATATCACCCAGACCAAAATCCTCCACGGTTCACGCCTGCCGCTCGGCGATTATGAAGTGGAAGTGATTCACACCCCCGGCCACACGGAGGACAGCATTTGCCTGCGCGTGGACGACGCTCTGTTCACCGGGGATACGCTGTTTGTCGGCAAAGTAGGGGGGACCACCACAGAAGCGCAGGCGCGTGAGGAATACGAAAGTCTGCATCAGCAGCTGATGGTGCTTCCGGACACTGTGAGAATTTTCCCGGGGCACGATTTCGGCGTGGAGCGCACTTCCACGATCGGGAGGGAGAAGGAGACGAATCCATTCCTGCTCCGGGCGGATTTCGACGCCTTTTTCGAGCTCAAGCAGACTTGGCTGGAATACAAGAAGCGGCACGGCATCGCGTAATTCCCTCGGCCTGGAACCGTACACGGAGACCGATTCATGACCCCACGCGGGCGGCTTGATCGTACCATCACGATTGCCATGATGGTCATTGCGGGCCTGGTTTTCCTGCTCTTCCTGGGATCGCTGGTAATCCACACGGGAGCTTTGATCCTTTGGCAAAAATCGGGTTCGATTCAATCGGACGCGATCGCCGTCGATTCAACGACCTTCGTTTTTGCCGATGTGCAAGCCACAGATTATCCGAACGTTCCCCGGCCATCCACGGGGGACACCCTGCTCACGATCAACGGGGAAAAAGCAACGCGGGCGATTCTGCGGGAGTTCACGGACTACCCGCTGCCAATCGGCGAGGAGATTGTGATCGGCTACCTGGAGCATGGGGATACGCTGACCGCTCACGCGGTCGCTCGGACCGTGCCCACGCCGCGCCTGATCAGCGTGACAGTGATGCACATTATCCGCTTCCTGATCGCTTATGCGTTCTTTGCGGTCGGCATGATCGGGTTGCTGCGGCAGCCGACATCCGGCAGCGTGCGAGCGTTCGCGCTGTTCAGCTTCGGGCTGGCTGCGATGCTACTGCAGGCGGTTACATCGCTGGAGGGATTCAAAGCCGGGATCCTGGGGCCCATACAACCTGTACTTCGCGCCAGCATTGGCCTTCTCGCTTCCCTCTTTTCGGCCTTCTGGTTAAACCTGAATCTGCTCTTCCCGAGGCCTTCGAAAATTATGGCCAAATCGCCGTGGCTCGCCTATTCGCTCTGCTACGCACCGATGGTGATCTTCCTCATTTTGATCGTCAGCGGCGTTTCCGGGAACGTCATGGGGTGGGCCTCGATTGTGATCATCATCGCCCAGATGGCTGCCGGTTTCACACTACTCGGTTTCCATTATGGCAGAGCCGAGACGGATCTGGTGAAACGGCAGACGAGGCTGGTGCTTCGGGGAACGGGGATCGGTCTCACCCCGTTTCTGATTCTGGTGCTCATCCTGATATTCTTCGGACCGAATACGATCAACGGCCTTCCGGGTGATGCGCGCGTCTTCATCATCCTCGTTTTCACCCTGTTCATGTTGCTGATCCCATACAGTTTCCTGATCGCGTTCAACCGTTATGGACTGTTCGATGTGGAGGCGAGACTGCGACGGGGAACGCGCTACGTGCTGACGGCAGGCGTGCTGCTGACGCTGATGCTGGCGCTGGTGCTGATCGCCAGTAACCTGATGGTCAAGGTGTTAGGCATCTCCAACCGCACTCCTGTGCTGCTTCTGGCGATTGTACTCGCCGCGGGGGTCGCTCCGATTCAGAGACAGGTGCAGCGGTGGCTGGAGATTCGCTTTTACCCAGAACGCCGGAAACTGCGAGCGCTGGTGAACGATTTCGTCCGGCGCGCCGCTTCGATGCCGGACCGTGAAACGCTCTCGCGGGATCTGCTGCAATCGCTGAAGGACGGGTTGAACGTGGGGATGGTGGTTCCCGTCCAATCCCTCGATCAGGGCGGATTCGCCACGATGGAGGGACAGCCCGTGCCCTTCGATCCCGACGGCCGTTTGACGGCGATGCTACTCACCCGTCGCCATCCGCTGTTCGTCGATGAAATCACCGTGGAAGGGGACAGGACGCTGCTCCCCTTAGAGCGAGACTGGCTGCTGACCAATGGGATTGAGCTGCTGCTGCCACTGACGAGCGGAGAGAAGCTGACGGGAATGATCGCCCTCGGGAGCAAGGAGGACGATGAACGCTACCGCTCGGAGGAAGTTCAAATCCTCGGCAGCCTGGCGGATCAACTTTCGCTGACGCTTGAGAACCTCGTGCTGCTCGAGGACAATTTTGAGAAGAAAAGACTCGAGGAACAGCTCGGACTTGCGCGCCAGATCCAGGAGGGATTCCTTCCCCGGCGCATCCCGAGCACACCGGGTCTCGAGATCGCGGCAACCAGCCTGTTCAGCCTGGAGGTCGCCGGCGATTACTACGATGTGATCCATGTGGACGACGGCAGGACGATTCTTGCCGTGGGGGATGTTTCCGGGAAAGGAGCCGGGGCGGCCTTGATCATGGCCAACCTGCAGGCGAGCCTCCGCGCGCTCGTCCACGCGCAGATGGACCTCGGCATGATGGTTTCCGGGATCAACGATATCATCTGCCAGAATACTCCTGAGGAAACCTATGTTACTTTCTTTGTCGCGGAGCACCTGCCTTCCGGCAAGATGAGATATGTCAACGCGGGCCATAATCCACCGTATTTGCTTCGAGCGCAGAGCGGCAAGGTCGAGCCGCTGGACGTGGGCGGATTGATCCTCGGAGTACTTCCGAATCTGACCTATTTCGTGGGTGAGAAGGCCCTTCGGAAAAACGACGTCCTCGTCTTGTTCACCGACGGTGTCACCGAAGCGATGAACGGCGCGGACGAAGAGTTCGGCGAGGAGAGATTGATTAAGGCTGTCAAGGCTGCATCTGGGAAGAAGAGCGAAACGATTGTCGGCGAGGTGCGCCGCCGGGTGATCTCGTTTTCCGGCGATGATAAATTCTCGGATGATTTCACACTGCTCGTTGCCCGGAGGGTGCCGGGACGCCCGGGAAAGCGTCTATCCGGGAAGCGCGGCGTGGCGAAGCGCGGCAAGACGACGAGACCAGGGGTGAAGAAGCGAGCCAAATAGACCAGCGCATCGGGGGATACGGAGCGGGGAGGATCGGGGTGCAGAAAGGCGTCATCAAGAGCCTCATCATGAGCGCGGGCCTGCTGTTTCTAGCCTACGTGATGCTGTTCTTTGTCTGGGAGAGCAGCAAGCTGCGGAGCTGGGCCGACAGAGGTGTGTTGAACACCACCGTGGAGTCCCACGATGACGCTTCATGGGTTTTCTCAAATGTCGACAGCAGCGAATTTACCGGTGCATTCGTTCCCGCGCGCGGAGATTCGCTGATCGCAATCCGTGACACCCTCTCGAGTTACGAACAGATCCGGGCGTTTCTCGCGAGCGACCGCACACCCGGCGAAAGAGTGCCGATCACTTTCAAGCGTTTCAGCCGCCTGCGTGGGACGACGCTGCAGATCGGCAGTGTGTCGACGCTGGAGATTCTGCCTTTTGTCCTGCTCCAGATCCTGCGGCTGTTGATAATCCTATCGTTCATCGGTGTGGGGCTGTGGGCATTTCAGAAACGGTCCGAGTCGGTGGGCGTCCGCGTTCTCACCCTGTTCTGCTACGCGATGGCCGCGTTCCCGCTGACGATGTTCACGCTGTTCAACTCCGAGCTCGCCACGTTCCAGATACCGGGGCAGGACACGATCACCAAGATCCTGCGCGTGATGATGTTTTTCGCCGGCGGGCTTTGGCTGAATCTGCACCTGGTGTTTCCGCGGACCTCGAGGTTGCTCCTCCGCCTGCGGCGCTGGGGGTACCTGGTGATTTACAGCCCACAGGTGGCGGTGGGACTATGGGCGCTGTTCAGCCGCAGCAATGTCGTGCAGGATCATCCGCGGATAATGGTCACCCTGATTCTCGCGCAATTCTGGATCGGGACCTGGCTGCTTCGCCGCCACCACCGGGCAGCGCGCACACTGCTGGAGGGACGCCAGACGAGGCTGGTACTCCGGGGTTCGCTGGTGGGAGTCACCGCGCTTACCTTCCTGCTCGTCTCGGCCAGTTTCCTCCGCGAGTGGTTCAGCAACCTGCCGCTGACCGGCCAACTGCTATTGACCAATCTTGGCTTTATCGCGCTGCTGCTGACGCCGCTGAGCCTCGCCTACTCGCTCGGGCGCTACCGCCTGCTCGAAGTGGAGGGGAAGCTGCGGCGCGGAACCCGCATGTTCCTGCTCACCGCGTCGCTGCTACTCGTTTTCTTCGCCGTTGTCTACGGAGTCGGACACCTGCTGATCACCTATCTCGGCATCACCAGCCGGACCCCGATTTTGCTGCTCGCGATGATGCTCGCGCTGGGGGTCAGCCCGGCGCAACGGTTCCTGCAGGATTGGCTGGAACGGCGCTTCTACCCCGAGCGGTACCAGCTGCGGATCATGCTCGACGATCTGGCTCAACGGATGGGATCATTCCCGGATCGTGACACCCTGTTCACGCATGTGGAACAGCGCCTCAACGAAGCGCTGGGCGTGTCGCGGGTGGTCGCCGTTTTCAAGGTGGCAGGCGGGGAGTACCATGTCCACGACGGGTCGCCAACGCCGTTCGCCGAGGACAGCGACCTGGTGGCTCACCTCGAGCGCACGGGACGCCCGGTGCTGCTCGACGAGGCGATGGCGTCGTTTCGAGTGCCGTTCACCGACGGCCAGATGCTCTGGATCCAGAAGGAGGGGATTTACCTGGTGCTGCCGATGTTCACCCGTCTCCGCCTGATCGGCTTTTTGGCCCTCGGTCAAACCACGCGCGGGCATGACTACACACCCGAGAGTGTGGACATTCTGCTCGGTCTGACGCATCAGATCGCCCTGGCGAGCGAAAATCTGCGCCTGCTCGAAGAAAACCTCGTGAAGCGGCGGCTGGAGGAGCAGTTGAACCTGGCACGCGAGATTCAGCAGGGTTTTCTCCCCAGCGACATCCCGGAAACGCCGGGATTGGACGTTGCCGCACGCAGCCGGTTCTGCCTCGAGGTCGCGGGCGATTATTACGACGTGATGCGGCTGGATCACAACCGCACGCTGCTCGCGGTGGGGGATGTTTCCGGCAAAGGCGCCGGGGCCGCTTTGATCATGGCGAATCTCCAGGCCAGTCTGCGTATCTGCGCAACCCTCGGACTGGAGCCGAACCAAATCGCAGCTCAGATCAATACCCTGATACATGCGAACACGCCGCAGGAGCAGTACATCACGTTCTTCGTGGGCATCTTCGATCCGGCCAACCGGACGCTGACCTATGTCAACGCCGGGCACAATCCGCCGCTGGTGTTCAACAGGGAAGGGCGCACGCGGGACCTGTCCTCAGGCGGGATCGTCCTCGGGATCGAGCCGGACGCCGAGTACACGCAGGAAACGGTGCAGCTGTCGCCGGCCGACAGCGTCCTGCTCTACACCGACGGAATCACCGAAGCGACAGCATCGGACGGCAGGGAATTCGGAGTGGTCCGTCTCAAGCAGTATATCAACGCCACCGCGGAGCATGAACCGAGCCACGCGCTCGCCGAGCTCGAAGCGGAATTGATGCGCTATCACGGGCGAAAAATGCTCGAAGACGACAGTACGCTCGTGCTTGCGAAAGTGCTCTAGGAAACATGGCGACAGGTGCTGCGGATTCGGGAATCCTGCACTCTCTCGCTCGTGCGTTGCTTTACGCGGACTCAAGCGACAGCTACCACGATTCCCCGAGGCTCATGGTTTGAGGGTAGGCCTGCCGTTGATAGGCGGCTGCGGCGCGGGAAAGGGCGCGGACGAGAGGAGTGTCGCTCGATTCGCCCGCATCCCGGTCTCCATCGTGATCGGAATCCGTAGACGGTTGCTGTGCCGTGGAGGATTTCGTGAGCGCGTCATCCTGTCCTTCATCCCGATCGACCCGGTTGCCCGAATCGACGGCGGCCTGAGCGCTGGTTGCCTGCGAGGTTTCCTTGCCCCGGTCTGTTCCTTTAGCCTGTTCCTGGTTGATTTCCCGTTGAGCGTCCATTGCAACGCTCTGCGCCTCAGCGGCAACCTGGCGGTCCTGCCCTGAGGGTTTGGCCGGTGCCAGCGCGGCGCGTGACGCCTGCTCGGCGTTCTTCAGCTTCTCTTCCGGAGTGCGCCCCGAACCGACGGCGATTTTGACTTCGCCGCCTGTCGCGTACTGCTCCCCGTCGGGTCCGGTTTTGTACGTGTAATTCGGTCCGCCGACCGCAAGCTGTCCGGCGGCTGCTTTGTGCGCTGCCTCATGCTGGTGGACTTCCTGATCGCGTTTCTTCAGGTCGTCAACCTCTTTCTGCTCGTCTTTCGACAATTCGCCGCTGTGCGACGCACCCGCTGGACGGCTTCCATGTTCCGTGGATTCATGATCCCTGTCGGCATCGCTCCCGGTCTCGGTCTCATTCCCGCCGCCGTTCTCCTTTTTCGCTGTTGGATCGACGGCTGCCGATGTCAGAGATGGGGAAGCGGGATCATTTGGCTTTGCCGAATCGGAGTTTCCGGTGGCTTGCTGTTCAGGCTCCGGGGAGGGGGTCTTCTGGGCATCCTGCGGTGAGGCGAGCGCCATTGCCCGGGCCTGGCCCTCCGGGGAAATCAGGATCCGGTCGTCGTACTCGCAACAATCGTACCCCGACCTGCCGCACTTGGGGCACACGGACGCCCCCTGCACGGCGGAGACCGGCGCCGTCGACCGGGGCAGGCCGGTCGGACGATACGCGGCAGTCGTGCCGCCCGCGGCGGACGCAGTTGCATAGGGTTCGATCGTCACGGGTTCTTCCGTGCTTCTGGTTGACCAGGGTCCTACGATGGGACGCAGAGTCCCTCATTTCTTGTATCGGTTGAGAACCCGAAGTTCTTGAATCGCCGATTCTTGCGAGGATGGCGAACGCTCCGTTGTTCCAGCGCGAGAACGGGGCTTACCTTCGTGAAAACAAAGGCGAATCCCGGAGGCAGGGTGCGCAGCAGCGAGGTGATCAAAACGGTCGATGGCTACTACGACTGGCGGGAGCCCTCGTTTGCCTGGCCGGTGACGACGGAGGTCGGCCGCGGTCTGATCGGCGTCATCGCTTCGACGACGAAGGTTGCCTGGCTGGACCCCGCCAGTGGAACGCTCGCCTACCGCGGCGTCCCGGTCGAGCAACTGGCGGGACGCGTTGGCTTCGAGCAGGTCGCTCACCTGTTGATCACTGGAGATCCTCCGGAAAAAGACCCCGCCGGCATGGAATCCTTCCGCAGCAACCTTCGCAGCAGCCGGCAGCTCCCCTCTGAAGTGCTCGATCTGCTTCGCGACATGGACCCTGTGCACACTCACCCGACACGCCTGCTGCGCGCCG
>Ga0315555_1003158_pt1 | contig 11393 bp, 6 predicted proteins | sample SalMarSW160380MG_FD_202113 | JGI IMG/M metagenome (GOLD analysis project Ga0315555, IMG submission 202113) | Salt marsh sediment microbial communities from the Plum Island Ecosystem LTER, Massachusetts, United States - Salt Marsh Sediment SW1603-80 ...
CGGATCATCGGGCGCACGCCGGAACCGCTGTTCGAACCGACGGAAGACTGGGAAATGGTTGGAGACGTGAACAACGTGGTTTTTCCCGAGGGATTGGCGATTCGTGAAAACGTGCTCGACATCTACTACGGCGGAGCGGATTCGGTGATTGGCCGGATTTCGGTTCGCCTCGATCAGTTGATCGATTATCTGAAATCAGGGGTAGGAGTCTGATCAGGGAGGAGTGCTGACGGAGGGTTGCGAATGTTGATTCGTGCCCGACAGGAGTCTGATTCTTCAGATGCGAAATCGGCGGGACGCACCGCCCTGTTCCTGATGGCCGTCGGGATCTTGGGGGTGATGCTCGCGAACGGTTGCGCGGCGGAGAAGAGCTCCACTTCCAGGGTTCGACTTACCTACTGGAGTTCAACCAACCCGGATGAAATCCGTCTCTCGGAACAGCTGACGCAGGAGTGGAATGAGGCGCACCCGGACACCCAGGTGATCCTCCAGCCTCTCCCCGAAGGGCGTAGCGGCGAGGAAGTGCTGATCGTCGCATCCGCCGGAGGAACCACACCTGATATCTGTTCGAATGTTTCGCCCACCATCTCCCCCCTGCTGGCCAAAGCCAACGCCCTGATTCCACTCGATCGCTTCAGCGACGGACGTTCCTTTATTCATGACCGGTTGCCGGAAGGCATGGACTCGATCTTTGTCAACTCCGACGGAAAGCTCTACCAGGTTCCGTGGAAGGGCAATCCGATCATGGTGCAGTACAACCTCGGATTGTTGAAGCAGGTGGGAATTACGGAGTTGCCGCGGACCTGGTCCGAATGGAACTACGCCGCCGCCCGTGTAACCCGGGATACGGACGGCGACGGAAACCCGGACGTGTGGATGGCGGACATCCAGGTGGAATCCGAATGGCGGCGACGTCTCTTTGACTTTTACACCTTTTACATTGCCGCCTCGAACGGGCGCATGTTACTGAAAAATGGCCAGGTCGATTTCAACAATAAGATCGCAGAAGCCGTTTTTACCTTCTTCGCCAAAGGATTCAATGAGGGGTGGTACCCGCGGACGATCCTGTCGGGCGATCAGTTCCTCCAGCAGCACTTTGCGGCTCATGTTACTGGTCCGTGGAATATCGCCCACACCGAGCGTTTCAAACCGAAGGGATTCGAATACGGATTTGGGCCGATCCCGGTGCCGGACACGATGCAGGCCTCCGTATACACTTTCGGCGATCCGAAAAGCATCGGTATCTTTTCTACCTGCAAGCATCCTGAAGCCGCCTGGGAGTTTGTCAAGTATTTGATCTCCCGCCGAGCGGACATGCTCCTGCTGGAAGTGGCCAACCAGCTTCCGCTGCGTCGCGGCCTGCTCACCGACAGCCTCTACGAGAATTACTTCAAGAGAAACCCGATGATGCTCCCCTTCGCGGAGAAGGTTCCGACGACGGTGGGGTTTGATCAGAACACGGCGTTGCAGGAGGTGTTCGACGCCGTGGACGGGGCGTTTGACGAAGCGGCCATACACAATGCAGTAACCCCGAAGGTGGCACTGATGCGTGCGGCTCAGCGCAGCCACCACATACTCAGCGCTCGGGGGGGATAGGACGATGCAGATTCAGCAGCTGAAATTGGCCCGGGTTCTTGTCCGCAACCGCAGCGGATACGGGCTGATGTCGCCCTATTTCGTCTTCTTCCTGTTCTTCGTCGCCTATCCGTTGCTGTTTTCGCTGGTGCTGGTCTTCAACAGGTGGGCGATTGTCGGTCCGCTGCAGTGGGTCGGGCTGGGCAACTTCCGGGAGATGCTTGGGGACGGATTGTTCTGGAAGGCGATGGGCAATACGCTGCTATTCATCTCAATCCACATTCCACTGCAGATTGTCGTCGCACTAGTCCTGGCGCTCGTGTTGAACCGGCGCCTTCTGGTTCGGGGCTTCTTCCGCGCGGCATTTTTCCTGCCTGTGGTGGTCTCCGGCGTCGCGGTGACAATCCTCTGGAAGCAGTTCTATGGAACGGACATCGGCCTTTTCAACCGGCTGCTCTCGCACATCGGTATCGACCGCATCCCCTGGATTACGAGCCCGCACTGGGCAATGCCCTCCATCGCGATCATGGCCACCTGGAAGAATGTGGGACTTTACATCATCATCTTCCTCGCCGGCCTCCAGGGAGTTCCGCGCACGCTGTACGAGGCGGCCGAAATCGACGGTGCCAACAGCTGGCAGAAATTCCGTTTTATCACCGTCCCTGCGATCAATCCGGCAATGGTGATGGTGGTGATTCTTTCGACAATCAACGGTTTCAATCTATTCATCGAACCCTATGTGATGACCGGCGGCGGCCCGATGCACTCGACGCTGTCGGGTGTACTCTACGTGTATAAACAGGCGTTCAACTTCTTCCGAATGGGGTACGCGGCGACGATCGGATTTTCCATCGCGGCGATCATCATGATTGTTGTTCTCATTCAGCGCAAACTGTTTGAGCACGAGGACAATTGAGATGCGTCCAGTCTTGAAAAAGACGCTGATGTACGTGCTGCTGTTTGCCGCGGCGCTGATCTTCCTCTATCCGTTCGCGTGGATGCTCGCTGCTTCGGCCCGCCCGGAAGCGGAAGCGATGAACATGGGGTTGGGGGCTTCGCGGTATTCGCTTGACAACTACAAGATGATGATGGACAGGATTCCAATCTTCCGGTCGCTGCTCAACAGCATCATCGTCTCGGTAGTGTCCACGGTTTCGGTGCTGGTGCTCTGCTCGATGACGGGGTATGCTCTTTCCCGCCTTCGCTTCCCGGGGCGCGAGCTGGTTTTCGGGATCATCCTTTTCACGATGATGATTCCCTTCCAGATCACGCTGATCCCCCTCTACGTACTGATGGTCAAGCTGCGACTGACAGACACTTACGCCGCGCTGATCGTCCCCTTTGTCATGAGCCCCTTTGCGATTCTGCTTTTCCGCCAGTTTTTCCTACAGATCCCTCGGGATCTGATTGACGCTGCGAGGATCGACGGCCTCGGCGACCTGGGGATCCTCTTCCGCGTATTCTGGCCGCTCTCACGTCCCGCGATCATCACGGTGGGCATCGTTCACTTCATGGGAATCTGGAATGAAGTGCTATGGCCGATCATCGTCGTCCGAAAGGAGGCGCTGATGACAATGCCGCAGATGGTGACCCTTTTCGAGGTGGGCGGCCAGGCGGAGAATTTGATCGCGGTCAAACTGGCCGCGGCGTCCTTGATGACGATACCGATCGTCCTCGTCTATCTCGTGTTGCAGCGGTACTTCATCGAGAGCATGGCGACAACAGGTTTGAAGGGATAGATGGTGAACCCACGCGGGCACAAAAGAAAGCTGTGGTATATCGCGCTGACGCTCGGCGCCCTGATTCTCCTCGGCCGCCCGGTTCAAGCGGAAGACGCCGGTGCGCATTCGTGCGGGAAGGTCAACCTGGCCCACCTCGATCACCTGCAACGGGTTGTCCTCTTAAACGGGGAGGAAGTCCGCGTCGTGCAGATTTATTCCGAAGCACCGGACTACCACCTGGTTGGCGATGAGGATGAAGGATTTACCTGCGTGGATGATGTTGCGCGTGCGGCCCGCCTCTACCTGCTTCTCTACAAGCAGGAGAGCGACCCCGAGTACCTGGAGAGAGCCCGGGGAATGCTCAGTTTTGTCATGGCGATGCAGGCTACGGACGGCGAGTTTTACAATTTCCTGCTCCCCGGACCGGTGATCAACACAGGTCACAAGAACAGCGCCAAGGCCATCGACTGGTGGACCGCGAGGGGATTTCGGGCGCTCGCTGAGGGGTACGGGGTTTTCAAGCCGATAGACCCTGAATTCGCGGCCAGGCTTCGAACAGCCGTCGAGCTCACCTTGAACCGGCTTCGTACCTATGACCCGGCCAGGGGAAACGGGGAGTATGAGCTGGGGCATGATGCGGCGGCCGAATTTCTCTCCGGGTTCGCCGCCTGGTACCGCGCGACCGGCGATGAAAAGGTGCTGCCCACGCTGAACACCTTCGCCGATTGGGTGCTCGCGGGAGTGCGACGGCCGACGAAGGAGTTCCCGTTCACGGTGCACAAACCCTGGCGAAATCAGTGGCACGCGTGGGGACAGGCGCAGGTGGAGGCGCTCGCCACCGCCGGAGCGTTACTCGATCGACCGGAGTGGGTGGCTTCTGCGCGGGCGGAAGCGGAGGGGTGGCAGCGGTGGCTGCTCGTGCGGGGCGGCCTCAACAGTCTTGAATTCACGGACAGCGGCTACGAAAACGAAAAACAATTTCCCCAGATCGCGTATGATTTCAACTCCATGGTGCAGGCGAACGCCGCGCTCTACCGCGCGACGGAAGACACGGCGTTCGCCTGGGCGGCGATGCTGGCGGGATCGTGGTTCTGTGGCGACAATCCGGCAAAGGATGCTGTCTACGACGCCACGACCGGCAGAGGATATGATGGGATCGTTGGCCCCGGCGAAATCAACCGAAACAGCGGCGCTGAATCGACAATCGAGTCTCTGATGGCGATGGCGACGCTCCGGGAACTGCCTGTGGATGAAGGAGCGCTTGAAGTGAGGCGAATACAACACGAGGGCACGGACTCAGCCGTGTTTTCGGGGGAGGGATGGAAGATCACTCTTCGCCGCGAGGGTTCGGTATACGGTGTCGAAGTGATCCACAACAGGAAAGGATGATCATCGACCTGCGGTCTGTTCGGCGGAGCGGAACGTGGGAATACGGTTAATCAGCGAAGCATCGCAACGTAAACAGAAGGAGTGGAAACGAACAATTTGTTCAGAGGATTCACTTCCTTCACGCAAGGAGGATCGAAGATGAAAAGACCATTTGGATGGCTGTTGGCACTGGGATTGATGATTCTGGTGTTAACGGCTGGGACGTCGTTGGCACAACTTGCTGACAACGTGATTGGCAACGGCGACCTGGAAAGTCGTGGCCCATTCTTCTGGGACTATGGAGATACGGGTGGCGACGCCAGCTTCGAGTGGACCCAAGAGCAGGCGCACAACGGCACGCATTCGCTGAAAATCGTCAAGACCACCACCGGCGAAGCGGCCAGCTTGATCACCGGCAACCAGGCGAACACCTACTGGAATGCCGCTGCCGATGTGCTCTATGACCTCGGCGGTTGGGTCATGGTCGAGAGTGGTGCGAGCGCCTCGGCAACGACAGAAGGTGAACGCATCGGCCTCAGGTTCACGTTCAAGGATGCAGGTGGATCGGACATTGTCGCGCCTGTTTTCCTTGCTGCAGATCCGTCCGACAATGCCTGGCAGCAGGTCACCGGTCAGGTCCTGCTCACCGCCGTTCCCGAAACAATCACCTGTGAGGTGATCATCGAAGCGAGTGCAACTGGTACAGCATACTTCGATGAGTTCTCGTTCGGAAGCGATCCGTGGACAGCGGGCTTCTTCGGGGATGATGTCGAGACTCCGGCTGGCTGGATGCACTGGGCGGATGGCACACAGGGATACGCGAACGCGGACACCAGCTCGATGGCGCATTCGGGTGACTACGTCGCGAAGCTGATCGAAAACGACAGCAACGACGACGAGATGGTGTTCTACTCGATTCCCTATCCGACATCACCAAGCACGGATTACATCGTCGGTGCCTGGGCGAAGTCAATCGGGGTGAACTACGACGAAAGTTTCTATCCGTCCGCCATCATGAGCGGTGAGGGCTCCTATATCAACGATCGCGCCAACGTGTGCTTCTTCTTCCACGCTGGCGACATCGATCACAGCTGGAGCCTGACGGGTGGCGATCAGTTCTTCTACCTCGACCAGCGCGCTGCGGATGTGGATTGGGAAGGTTACGGGGGTATCGTCACTTCACCGGAGGATGCCACCGGAATATCCATGCGTGCGCGGTACAACAACTTCAACACAGGCACGACGCTGTATGACGACTTCTTCGCCCTCAAAGTGAGTGCGGGTGATAACCTGGTGGTAAACGGCGATCTGGAAACGGTGACGCCTTTCTTCTGGTCCGCCGGCCAGACAGGGGGCACGCTTACCTGGGCTGACGATGACGCTCACAACGGTACCCATTCGCTGAAGATCGAAAAGACCTCAACGGGCACCGCCGCATCGTGGATGACAGGCAACCAGGCAAACACTTACTGGAACGCGGCCTCGGATGTTCTCTACGACCTCGGAGGTTGGGTGAACATCGCGTCCGGCGCGTCCGCATCCGCGACCACCGACGGTGAGCGCATCGGTCTGCTGTTCACCTTCAAGGATGACGGCGGTGCGGATATCGTCGCACCCACGTTCCTTGCCGCGGATCCTGCCGTCAGTGATTGGCAGCAGGTGACGGGACAGGTGCTGTTGACCGCGGTTCCTGCGACTATCACCTGCGAAGCGATCATCGAGGCGAACGCCACAGGCACCGCCTGGTTCGATGAATTCAGCTTCGGCAGCGATCCCTGGACCGCCGGGTTCTTCGGCGATGACGTCGAAACTCCAGCGGGGTGGATGCATTGGGCGGATGGAACACAGGGTTACGCGAATTTGGTGGATGTCGGCTCGGAGGCTCACTCCGGCACGCATGTCGCGAAGCTACTGGAAGAGGACGCCAACGACGATGAGATGGTGTTCTACTCCATTCCGAACTCGGTTGAGCCTGAGACTTGGTACGAGTTCTCGGTCTGGGTGAGAACGGACAACGTCTCTCCGGTCGGCGACAGTCTGATCGCGTCCGGCGTGTTGAGCGGTGATGGTGCGTACCTGAACAATCGCGCCAACATCTGCTTCTTCTTCCACTCAGGCGACATTGACCACAGCTGGAGCCTGACGGGTGGCGATCAGTTCATCTACTTTGCCGCGCAGACCGATTCGACCGGGTGGACGCAGTACCGTGGGGTGTCAATGTCTCCCAATGACGCAACGGGTGCTTCAGTCCGGGCTCGTTTCAACAACTTCAACCAGGGCGAAGTCTGGTACGATGATTTCGAGATCCGCAAGTTGACGGTTCAAGAAGTCCTCACCATGCCGGAGCAGCCGGGCGACCGCTACTCCGCACTGCCCGACGGTGCCGTTCTGCAGCAGAACTATCCGAACCCGTTCAATGCTTCGACGTTGATTTCGTACAGCCTGCCAAAGACGAGCCACGTCAGCATTGAGCTGTTCGATCTTCTCGGACGCCAGATTGCGACGTTGTATGAAGGCGTGCAGACGGCTGGTTCGCACTCCATCTCTCTGAACTTGGCGGAGCATGACATGCACCTCAGCTCGGGCATCTATTTCTATCGCCTGAGCACACCTGAAAGTCAGATGACGAGGAAGATGGTGTACATGAAGTAACAGGAGGATAAAATCACCACCGGCGGAACTATTCCGCCGGTGGTGATTGCTTTTTCAAGTATTGAAGTACTTCACGACAGGTCGAGTGCGCAATGTGAGTGCGTGTAGGGAGGCGACTATGTTCAAAAGGAACAGGGCTAAGACATTCGCGGTGTGGATCTGCGCCCTGCTGGTGCCGCTGACGCTCCGGGCCGGAACGACCGGTAAGCTCGTCGGGACTGTGTTGGATGCCGAGACCGGTGAACCGTTGGCGGGAGCGAATGTCATCATCGAAGGCACATCCCGAGGTGCGGCGACGGACCTTGACGGCGATTTCATCATCGTCAACCTGATCCCCAGCCACTATACCGTCACCGCCAGCGTGCTCGGCTACCAGAGCCTCTCGTACGACGACGTAGGGATCAACATCGACCGCACGACCACGCTTGAGTTCAAGCTGAATTCCTCCGTGCTGCAGGCGGGGGAAGCGGTCACGGTCACGGCGAAAGCGCCGATCATCAAACGAGACCTGACGAGTTCGGAAGCGATCGTCGGCGATGAACAGCTCCAGATGACTCCGATCGACAACCTGGGCGAAGCGGTGAATCTCCAGGCTGGGGTTGTTAATGGCCATTTCCGGGGAGGCCGCAGCAGCGAAGTGGCGTACATGATCGACGGCGTCATCGTCTCCGATCCCTATTCAAGCTCCGACCCTCTGGACCGAACCACATCCAACCAGGTTGAGGTGAGCTCGATCCAGGAAATCCAGGTGATCAGCGGAACCTTCAACGCGGAATACGGCCAGGCGATGAGCGGCATCATCAACGTAATCACCAAGGAAGGAGACGTCGAGCACTACAGTGGAAGCGCGACAATCGGTTTCGGGGATTACGTCTCGACACGGTCCCTCGGTCTGGGTTCCTACAACCCCAAGCCCGACCGCACGACGTACATGCAGGACCTGAACCCAACCGATTACCAGGATGTTCAGTTCAGCCTCTCCGGCCCGGTCCCGCTTACGGACAGGCGGACTTCCTTTTATACGTCGTTCCGCAACGTGTACGATCATGGCAATCTATATGGACAGCGGATTTTCCTGCCATCTGATTCATCGAACTTCTCTTCCGACAATCCTGCTTCATGGTCGGTGAACCACTCCGGGGACGGAGCTGTGGTGACCCTCAATCCGTTCAGGAAAGCGACGGTCAACGCGAAGGTGACGCACCGTTTCACGCCGTTGTTGAAGCTTTCCTATTCCGCTCTCTGGAATGATATGAGGTACCAGAATCTGGACGGCCGCCAGGACGATCCAAGCGAGGACCCGCGCCTGTTCAAATACGATCCGGAAGGAAACTACAAGCGGTTTGCCGGTGGTCAGAATCACCTGCTCGGTTTGAATCACACGCTTAATGACAGGACATTCTACACCTTGAATCTGTCCTACACCACGAATTACGAGAAATACTACGTTCACGAGAATCCCTACTCGCCGAAATATGTGAATCCGGATCGGCTGTCGGATGCTCAAAACTTCGCTTTTTACACCGGTGGACAGGGAATGTGGCACCACTGGAGGGAAACGGAGAAGGCGGGGGCGAAGTTTGATCTGACCAGCCAGGTAACGAAAACGCATCTGCTCAAGGCTGGTTGGGATCTCTCCATGTACCGGCTCCAATTGGAAGACTATCAACTCATTTGGGACGATGCGACCAACAGCCAGAAAATCAATCCCCCAGGATCCTGGAACAATTTCTCCTATCCCGACCGCAAGGCCCAAAGCCCGCTCGGTGGATTTCCCTTTGACGGGCCCGGCTACCGTCCGTTGCAGTTTGCCGCCTACCTGCAGGACAAAATGGAATATCAGTTCATGGTTGTGAACTTCGGACTCAGGTTCGATTACTTCCACCCCGACGGGATCGTGCCGGAGGACCTTCTCGACCCGTCGAACGATGTGCTGAACTACTACGACACCGATGCGGATTCAGTCGTCGCCGGTCTTGATCCGGTTACCCCTATCGCCGATCCCACCAGCAATGATCCAGCTACTCGGTACCATTACTGGCGGTACAAGTATCTTGAGGCGAAGCCGGTCACTCAGCTCTCGCCGCGGGTGGGCATCGCGTTCCCGATTTCCGCGTCTGGTGTCCTGCACTTTTCCTATGGCCATTTCTTCCAGATTCCGCCGTTCCAGTATCTCTATGAGAATCCGGGATTCACTGTGCTCGGCGGCCCCAATCAAAGCATCATCGGCAACGCTCAATTGAAACCCGAGAGCACGGTGATGTACGAGGTGGGGCTGCAGCAGCAGATCTCCGATAACACGGGGGTGTCGATCACCGGCTATTACAAGGACGTGCGCAACCTGCTCGGCACAGAGGTTCTGTTCACCTACAATCAGGTGCAGTACGCCCGCTATATCAACAAGGATTACGCGAACGTTCGGGGGATTACAGTGGCGTTTGACCGGCGGATGGAGAATTACGTCGGCGTTTCGATGGATTATACCTTCCAGGTCGCCGAAGGCAACTCCTCGGATCCGTTGCAGGTGTACAATTACAGTCAGTCCGATCCGCCGCAGGAACCGGAAAAGAAGGTGCGGCCGCTGGATTGGGACCAGACCCACACGTTGAATGCAACCGTCACCTTCGGCGACCCGTCGAGTTGGTCCATCGGACTCATCGGCCGGATCGGCAGCGGTCTGCCGTACACCTCAACTCCCTATTTGCAGCCCCAGGGGGAGCTGAACGACGCCCGCCGTCCGTTGCAGATGGAACTCAACCTGAAAGCCTACAAAGTCTTCAACCTGGGCGGCTTCAACAGCTCGCTGACCCTGTGGATCTACAACCTTCCAGACCTGAAGAACGAAAACGATGTCTATGGGGATACGGGTCGCGCAACCTACACCTTGAGCGAGACTCAGGCCGCCGAAGTTCGCGGGTACAATACTTTGAGTGATTACTTCTCCCGGCCGGAATGGTTCTCGGCGCCTCGTCAGGTGCGCCTTGTCTTTTCCGTGGGATTTTAACATGAAGGAGGAACGGATGCGAACAGGCAGGACAACCGTACGGGTGATAGCCGCCCTGCTGGTCGGTGCCGCGGTCGTTGCGTATGCCTCGGGTCCCTACGGCTCCTTCAATTTTCGCAAGCACGGAGTGATGGACGGCAACCTGGTGGTCACCGATTTCTACAACTACGGAATGATCGCCAATTGGAACGCCAAGCTTGTGACCGTCTGGCCCAAGGGAACCAGTCACGGCTACGTGGACGGGGTGGCGTTGATCATCATCGGTTCCGCCGTGGACACCAGCGGCCATCGCGTTCACCCGATGAGCACCATGTACCGCGAAGACATGGGAAACGATTACGATCCCAAAACGGGGCTCTACTGGGGCTGGGAACCGCTGCCCGGCTATGCGAATCCGAACCAGGACGAACCGGCGATGAGCGACAACGCGGACACGTGGCCGTTCACATGGCCCGACAAAGACGCGTCCTGGGGAGGCTTCTGGAACGGCTATTTCGGAAAAGGGGTGAAGAACGCGGACCTCGAAACGTTCTTCGCGATGGACGATGCGAACGATGCCGAGTACGCTTTTTATCCGGACACCACCGATTCCCTCCGCCGCGGTCTCGGGCTGCGGGTCGAGGTTCGAGCCTTTCAGTGGAGCCAGGTGCTCGCCGAAGACTGCATCTTCTGGCACTACGATGTGCAGAATATATCGACTACGTCCTACGATTCCATGGCGTTCGGTATGCTGATCGACTGGGGTGTGGGGGGAGTCGATAACTCCTCAGACGACGCCGGACGCTACAACACCACCCTCGACATCGCCTACGCGTGGGATCTTGACGGGATCGGGGATTATGGCTGGAAGCCGGTCGGCTTTGGTGGATACGCCTTCCTCGAGTCGCCGGGCATTGGAACCGACGGCAAAGACAACGATGAAGACGGGCTTGTCGACGAAAAGCGTGACAGTGGCCCGGGCGTTTACGTCAGCGACCCCAACGATCCGGCCGCGAGCATCGGCAATTACGGCGACCCGGTGGCACACTGGACAGGTGATGAAGACGGCGACTGGGAGGCCTTTACCGACCGTA
>Ga0315555_1003160_pt1 | contig 11389 bp, 9 predicted proteins | sample SalMarSW160380MG_FD_202113 | JGI IMG/M metagenome (GOLD analysis project Ga0315555, IMG submission 202113) | Salt marsh sediment microbial communities from the Plum Island Ecosystem LTER, Massachusetts, United States - Salt Marsh Sediment SW1603-80 ...
GACCTGAAAGCCGGGTAAAATCGAGTGTGGACGAGCTGGTAAAAGAGTTGATGATAAGCGCCAGCCGCATTTCCGGGAATCTATCGGATTTCTTCCAGACAAAGGAGGTGATAGAATACAGTCAGACAATAAGAGAAAAACAGCCTATTCAGAATCAATAGAGGAGGTATAAGATCACAATGAAAAAAATAGTCATGATATTCATTGCCATGGTTATCATAGTTATGTCAATTGGCAGCCTGGTAGCCTGCGGCGAGCCTGAACCATCCCCGTCACCGTCACCAGCCCCGTCACCGTCACCCTCACCCTCACCAGCACCGGTCAAAACGACAATCCTCAAGTTCGCCAGTGCCGCTACGGCTGATTACATAGCGGATGAAGAGGCCTTCGTCAATGCTGTGAATGCCCGAATCGGCCCGGCATACAAAATCGAGTATTACCCGGCCGGACAGATGCTCAGCTTCGTGGAAATCATGGACGGGGTAAGGACCGGCGGCGCGGAAATGGGCGCCATTACTCCCTGCTTCCACTCGGCCGATGAGCCCGCACTGGGCGTGTCTGAACTGCCTTTCCTGTTTAACAATATCGAAGCCCACATTGAAGGCACGAAGGGTTTATACCCGATATATGCCGACATAATGGAAAGCAAGTTTAACCAGAAACTGCTCAATCTGCACAACTATATGGGTATGGCGCTCATCTCCAAGAAGCAGGTAAAGACACTGGAGGACTTTGACGGGATGCTGATACAGGCCATATCTCCGGTATTCGCTCTTATTATAGAGAAGCTGGGTGCCGCCCCCGTGACCGGGACGCCCTATACCGAAGCCTATCAGCTGCTTGAAAAGGGCACGATAGATGGGACGATACAGGCGCCTTCGTCCATGGTGAGCTACGCCCTGTACGACGTCGCCAAATACATGACGTCGGCCTACCTGGTCGCAGCCGTACACGGATTTGTGATTAACAAGGACGTCTGGAACAGTCTTCCGGCGGATGTACAGAATGCGATAGCCGAAGAAGCTACCAAAATCAGCCCGGTCATTGACGAGTTTGTACACAACAAATACACAAAAGACCACGAGGACCTAGCAGCCAACGGAGTGGAGATATACTATCCTCCGCAGAATGAACTTGACAGGTGGAGAGCAGCGGTTGCGCCAATCTACGACGAAAAGAGAGCTATATACCCCGAAGTCTTAGAGAAAGCCCTGGCTATTGCTGCTGCGGCAAACGCTAAGTATCCTATCAAATAGTTAGAAGCAACGGTATACCGGCGGCCTTCGGGCCGCCGGTGTTCCGCCTTACTAAGCTAAGGCGGAATTCCTTACAGGAGTTCATAAATTGCGTAATAATGTGATGCAGAAAGTAGACCGCTGGGGGAGTGCCGTAACCAACTTTCTCCTGTTAGTCAGCGGGACTCTGATAATGCTGATGGCATGGCTCCAGAGCTATGGCGTGGTCAAGAGATATGTATTTAATTCCCCCGACCCTCTGGCCTACGAGTTCAGTACCATGTTCCTGCTGTTTTGCGGCATCCTGGCCGTGGCCGGGGTTGAGAAGCTGAACCAGAACGTTAGAAACGACCTTGTTGCTTCACGCTTTTCTGAAAAGGTCAAGATAGTCCTCTCCACAATTTTCCCGATACTGGCTCTTGTTTTTTGCTACGTGCTCATATGGAAGAGCCTTGGTGATGCCATACATGCGCTGCAAATCGGCCAGGTCAGCCAATCACCGTGGGCAGTTCCGCTGGCACCCCTCAAATTTGCTATCCCCGTGTGTTACACTCTTCTTGCGCTCGTTCTTATAGAGAAGTTCATAGCGGGAATTTTTTTAATCAAGGGGTTTAAAAATGCGGGCCAAGCAGAGCAGACTCAATGATGCTGAAAGTAAAACTCCAAGGTAGGTACGGATGGATTTCACTACCGCAGCAATAATATGCGTAGTAGGCATGCTCTTCCTGATGCTGATGGGCATACCCGTTATCTATGCCCTGGGATTTACCGCTATCTTTGTTGCTTACTTTACATACGGTCCTTTCAGTCTGGATAAAATAGGCTGGACGACATTTAACACCCTCTACAATGTCAACTGGATACCCCTGCCCCTGTTTGTTCTTATCGCCTGTCTTATCTCGGCAACTACAATCGGCGAAGATATTTATAGAGCCGCACGGGCCTGGCTCTCCCGTGTTCCCGGCGGCCTCATCGTTACCAGCATCCTGGGCGAGGCAGCCATGGCCGCCGCTATCGGCACCAGCGCCGCCTGTATTCTGGCGGTAGGGAAAATCGCCGAACCCGAATTTGAAAGGTATGGCTACGACAGGGGGCTTTCGATGGGCGGCCTTTGCTGCGGCGGGGCCTTAGGCCCACTGATTCCTCCCAGCGCCGGCATGATTATCTACGGCGTCCTGTCGGAGACATCTATAGGCCGTCTTTTTATAGCCGGAATGGTGCCGGGCGTAATACTGGCTTTGATGCTGTCTTCGGTAGCCATCTTTATCTGCTGGAGAAAACCGCAGATGGGGCCTCCCATCGGCGCGGTAAGCTGGAGAGAGAGGTTCTCTTCATTAAAGAAAATCTGGCCGATAGTGGTGGTAATGCTCTCTATCCTGGGCTCGATATACCTAGGAATAGCCTCCCCCACCGAAGCAGCCGGCGTCGGCTGCGTTATCGTGCTGATTATCGCCTTTGCCGTTTTTCATCTCGGCTGGAAAAAACTTAAGGAAGCCCTTGTGGAAACGGCGAAAATCAACGGTATGATACTGTTCATGATGATAGGGGCCTGGATTTTTTCCTACGTTATCGGCGCTTCAAACGTGGTTAAAGCAGTCACCGGCCTCATCGCCGAATCACAGATGTCGCCCTGGTGGGTCATCATCGCCATAAACATCATGCTGTTGATTCTCGGCTGCTTCATCGATGGTATAACCATTATGCTGCTTACAGTGCCAATCTTTGTCCCCATCATCGTCGCTCTTGGCTTTAACCCGGTCTGGTTCGGCATCCTGTACGTGGTCAACATGCAGATAGGACTTATCACCCCGCCGATGGGACTTGAACTGTTTCTGATGAGGACCGCCTTCGATATCCCAATAGATAAGCTCTTAAAAGGTATAGCGCCGTTCCTGGCGGCCCTGTTTGTTTTCCTGGCCCTGCTGATAATTTTCCCCCAGATAAGCATGTGGCTGCCCGGTATGATGATCAGTCAATAGGTTTTTATGAGCGGCGCATAAAATCGACGTAGAAACGCTACGAGCAAGGAGTTCAATATGCATTCAACTCCTTATGACTACTCTATCTTTGAAAAATTTAACTTTGAAAGGAAGCCGGTAGGCATCAAGTTCCTGCTCAATAGACCGGCCGGCATTGAGAAGCTGGACAAGAGCCTGACTTTTTGCCAGATGTTTAAAGAGGCACAGGACAGAGGCCCCTTTTACGCCGCCAAAGAGAATTTCGCATGCATGGGGCCAATACTGCTGGGCATGAGAGAGCCCGAGCCTATTGCCCTAAGCGGGCAGATAGGTGCCAATGACGGAATTTTTAAGGAAGCACGTGCCAACCGAAGAATCTACCAGCACATTCCCAGACTTGAAAAGGATACCGTCAGGTATGTCGCTTTCTCCCCTGCAGATAAATCGCCTTTTGACCCGGATGTTGTGATTTTTACCGCCAACCCCGGTCAGGCGGAGATTCTATTACGAGCCCTGTGCTATTCAACGGGGAAAATACTGACCACCCGGACTACGCCGGCGGTGATTTGCGCCTGGCTGTTCGTTTATCCATTCGTCAGTGGCGAACCGAATTTCACCGTCACCGGTCTGGGTTTCGGCATGAAGGCAAGAAGGGTTCTGCCAGAAGGTCTGATACTCATATCCATTCCGTACGACCGGCTACCGATGACGATAGAAAATCTGAAAGACATGGACTGGATTCTGCCTGCATACTCCGTAGAAGAAGATGAAATAGGCGAGTATTTTAAGAAGGCCGCTGGGAAAATATGGCAGGAATATGAAAAAGGCTAAGGCATGCCCATGAGTCTGTAAATAGAGAGAGGCAGGAAAAAGGAGGTCACCATGATACCGCTAAGAACAGACTTATCCGTATTCCGCAAGTTCAACTTTGAGTATGCACCTGTCGGCATAAAGTACCTGATAAACAAGCCGGAAGGAATAGAGCAACTGGACAAGATCATGGCTTTATGTGAAATGGTAAATGAGGTCCAGCAGAGGGGGACTCCTTTTTACATTACCAAAGAGAATGAGAACTGCGGCGGAAGAATGACACTGGGCATGGAAGACCCATCGCCAATAGCGGAAAGCGGGCAGGTAGGCATGAAATACGGCATCTTTCAGGAGCCGCGCGCCAACGGCAAAATGAACAAACAGGCGCCAAGAAATTCAACAGGTACGGTAAACTACGCCGTTTTTGCGACGATGGACAAACTAACATTCGAACCAGACCTCATGATTTTCATCGCCACTTTTTCACAGGCGGAAATCATGCTGAGGGCAGCGAGCTATTCCACGGGTGAAATATGGTCGAGCAAGATATCCATGGTGGGGGCCTGCGCCTGGCTCTTTACCTATCCATACCAGAGCGGCAATATAAATTACACACCAACAGGTATGACCTTCGGCATGAAAGCAAGGAAGATTTACCCGGAGGGACTGATTCTGCTGTCGATTCCGTACAACTGGATACCGATTATCGCGGAAAACCTGAACCAGATGGAGTGGGTGCTACCATCTTATACGGACACCCGAGAAGAGTTCCTCGCCCGGAGCGAGAAAGCGATGATGGAGCTTGCCCAGGAGTTTATGAATCCCTGAATAAATTTCCCATTTGCCCAACCCTGCTACTAACCGCTTCTGAGCTACCTTACCATGTGGAATATTCTTTTGAGGAGGCTGCTATGAAACCGCTGATAACTGACCTGTCTATTTACAAGAAATTCGATTTTAAGTATCCACCTGTGGGCGTCAAGTTCCTGCCCAACCGACCGGAGGGCATAGAGCGGCTGGATAAGAGCATGGCCCTGTGCGAGATGATGAATGAAGCCCAGCAAAGGGGAACCGCATTTTACATTGACAAAGACAATGAGGACTGCGCCGGGGCTATGATACTGGGCATGGTGGCACCCATGATGCACGCAGGTGGCGGCGAACTGGGAGTCAAATGGGGCATCTACCAAGAGGCACGCGTTAACGAAAGGCTGGTGGCGAATTCGCCGAAAATGCCCCCGGGCAATATAAATTACGTCGTTTTTGCCCCACTGGAAAAGATAAACTTCGAGCCTGACCTCCTTTTCCTCGTGGCCACGGTAAGCCAGGCGGAAATCGTGCTCAGGGCTCTGAGCTATTCCACCGGAGAGGTCTGGTCCAGCAAGGCTATTTCGGGCGGCGCCTGCGCCTACCTTTTCTCTTATCCATACCTGAGCGGCAAGGTCAATTACGTAATCACCGGACTGACCCTTGGCCTGAAGGGAAGGAGAGTATATCCCGAAGGACTGTTTCTGTTCTCCATACCGTATGACTGGATACCCGTAATAACACGAAACCTGGAGAACATGGAATGGGTGCTTCCCGCATATACAGATGACACCAGGGAAAAGTTCCTGGCGCGACGCACCAGGATATTCGAGGAGCTAGGCCGGGAGTTCGGGAACCCCTGAACAGGTCAGGCAAAGAATATTGAAACTTGATTCAGCTATTTAATGTCGGCGTGATAGCTCTGTAAAGACTTCACGTCCGGCTGATACTGTCGATGTTCCGTAATGCCTTTTACCGCCGCCATAGCGGCGGCTAACGTGGTTATATAGGGTATTTTATACTTGATAGCCGTTTTACGTATATAAGAATCATCATACTGGCTTAACTTACCGGTCGGCGTATTGATTACCAGCTGAATCTCGCCATTCATGATAGCGTCAACAATGTTGGGCCGCCCTTCATGCATCTTCAGTATTAACTCGTTATTTATGTTTCTACCGGTAAGGAATTCGTGAGTACCCTGTGTCGCCAGTATCTTAAATCCCAGATTGGCAAACTGGAGGGCGACATCGTAGACGGCAGGCCTGTCCTTCGGGGATACCGTTATCAGAACCGTTCCTTCGGTCGGCAGGAACTGCCGCGCCGCCTGCTGCGCCTTGAAATAGGCCAGTCCGAAGGCATTGGCAATGCCGAGCACCTCACCCGTGGAGCGCATCTCCGGCCCCAGCAGCGGGTCGACTTCGGGGAGCATATTAAACGGGAAGACCGCCTCTTTCACCCCGAAGTGAGGTATTACCAGCGGCTTCAGATTAAGGTCAGTCAGCCGCCTGCCCAGCATCATTTGCGTGGCAATACGCGCCATGGAGACATTACACACCTTGGATACTATCGGTACGGTACGGGAGGCGCGGGGATTAGCTTCAAGCACATAGACAATATCACCGGCTATGGCGTACTGGATGTTCATCAGTCCCACGACATCAAGCTCCCGGGCAATCTTCTTCGTATAGGCATTAATCGTATCGATATGTTTCTGTGCCAGGCTTACGGGAGGAATCACGCAGGCGGAATCGCCCGAATGTATCCCCGCCAGTTCAATGTGCTCCATGACGGCGGGGACAAAGGCATCAGACCCGTCGGCGATGGCGTCGGCTTCGGCTTCAATGGCATTTTCCAGGAACTTATCAATCAGGATAGGCCTGTCGGGAGTAACCCCTACGGCCGCCGCCACGTATTCCCTGAGCATATCCTCATCATAGACCACCTCCATGCCGCGCCCACCGAGCACATAAGAAGGCCGCACCATCAAGGGATAGCCTATTTCCGCAGCGACGCCAAGGGCTTCATTCAGGTTGCTGGCCATCCCCGACGGCGGCATAGGGATGCCCATTTCTTCCATCCTTTTCCGGAACCTGTCCCTGTCTTCAGCCAGGTCAATGGATTCAGGTGAAGTCCCCAGAATCCTGACGCCCGCCTCAGCCAGTTCATTGGCGATGTTCAGGGGCGTCTGGCCGCCGAACTGAACAATAACGCCCTCCGGCTTCTCCTTCTGGTAAATACTCAACACGTCTTCCACCGTCAGCGGCTCGAAATACAGCTTATCCGAGGTATCGTAATCGGTGGAAACAGTCTCAGGATTGCAGTTCACCATTATCGTCTCATACCCTTCATCACGCAGGGTAAAGGCGGCGTGCACGCAGCAGTAATCAAACTCGATACCCTGACCGATGCGGTTGGGGCCTCCGCCGAGAACCATCACCTTTTTACGGTCACTGGTGGTTGTTTTATCCGGGCCGTTGTAGGTCGAGTAATAATAGGCGGCATTCTCAACGCCGCTCACAGGCACGGCATCCCATGCCTCTTCCACACCGAGAGAAAGCCTTTTTTGCCTTACCTCTTTTTCTGGTATACCAAGCAGCCGTGACAGGTAACGGTCGGCGAAGCCATCTTTTTTAGCCTGAATGAACAGTTCATCGGGTAATTGCTTGCCCCGATACTTCAGAATTTTCTCCTCAAGCTCCACAAGCTCTTTCATCTGCTGGATGAACCACGGCTTGATGTAGGTCTTTTCATAAAGCTCATTAACACCGGCGCCCTTGCGCAGGGCTTCGTACATGATAAACTGGCGCTCGCTGCCGACCTCATTCAACATCGTCATGAGCTCATCCAGGGATTTATTATTGAAGTCTTTAGCGAACCCCAGGCCTGACCTTCCGATTTCCAGTGAACGAATGGATTTTTGAAAGGCCTCTTTGTAGGTCTTGCCGATGCTCATGACCTCGCCGACGGCGCGCATCTGCGTCCCCAGCTTGTCCTCGGCATCCTTGAATTTCTCAAAAGCCCAGCGGGCAAACTTAACGACAACATAGTCACCCCAGGGCGTGTATTTCTCAAGGGTACCCTCACGCCAGTAAGGTATTTCATCAAGCGTGAGGCCGGCCGCCAGCTTGGACGATATCAGGGCAATGGGAAAGCCGGTAGCCTTGGATGCCAGCGCCGAGGAGCGCGATGTACGGGGGTTGATTTCAATGACGACAACGCGGCCGGTCTTGGGGTCGTGGGCAAACTGAATGTTGGTGCCGCCGATTACCTTTATAGCCTCCACTATCCGGTACGAGTAATCCTGCAAACGTTGCTGCAGTTCTGGACTGATGGTCAGCATGGGCGCCGTACAGTAGGAGTCGCCGGTATGCACTCCCATAGCATCGACGTTTTCAATAAAGCATACCGTTATCATCTGGTTTTTGGCATCGCGCACCACTTCAAGCTCAAGCTCTTCCCAGCCCAGCACCGATTCCTCAATAAGCACCTGACCTATCAGACTGGCGGCGATGCCGCGACTGGCCACGGTGCGCAATTCCTCAATGTTATAGACGAGCCCCCCGCCGGTCCCGCCCAGGCAGTAAGCCGGGCGCACCACAACGGGATAACCAAGTTCGGAGGCGACCCTCTCGGCATCTTCAATGTTGTAAACAGCCTCGCTGCGCGGCATATCTATACCAAGATGGTTCATGGTTTCTTTAAAGGCGATTCTATCTTCGCCGCGAATGATGGCATCGACTTCAACGCCGATAACTTTAACGTTATATTTCTCCAGCACGCCGGCCTGCGCCAGCTCGGCACTGAGGTTGAGCCCCGTCTGCCCGCCGAGATTGGGCAGCAAAGCATCCGGCCTTTCCTTTTCAATGATTTTCGTCATGGCCTCAAGATTGAGCGGTTCAATATAGGTAACATCGGCCATGCCGGGGTCGGTCATAATAGTAGCCGGGTTGGAATTTACCAGAACAATCTCATAGCCAAGGCCGCGGAGCGCTTTACACGCCTGGGTTCCCGAATAATCAAACTCACAGGCCTGGCCGATAACAATCGGGCCGGAGCCGATAATCATCACCTTCCTGATATCGTCCCGCCTGGGCATACGGGTCTCTCCTTCATCAAGTAGTATTACAGCGGTCTGGCTGATTATAACATATTTTGAGACGGTTGAAACGGAGCCACCGTGTATGGACACGCGCACTTTTTATCTATATTCCGCTCTATGTTAAAGAAATCCAGTTACCGGAGAAAAACAGGTGTTGTCAGAAGCTATCATAATAAGCGATAATAAGGCTAACCGTGGATATTAACCTGAGCTTTCTGGGCGCAGCCCGCAACGTGACCGGTTCCCGGTATCTGGTAGAGGCCAATAACGCCAAAATCCTGATTGACTGCGGCCTTTACCAGGAAAGGGAGTTCCAACACCGGAACTGGGAACCTTTCCAGGTCCCGCCACAAGAACTGGATGCCGTCCTGCTGACCCACGCACATCTCGACCACTGCGGGCTGCTCCCCAAGCTGGTAAAAGAGGGGTTTAAGGGCAGGGTCTACTGCACTCCAGCCACAGCCGATATTACAAAAATCATACTGCTTGACGCCGCCAAGCTGCAGGAAGAGGATGCTGCGTACAAGAAGAAAAGGCACATCAGGGAGGGGAGAAAAGGGCCTTACCCGGAAATCCCGCTTTATACCATCGAGGACGCCGAGGCTGCCCTGCCACTGTTCGACACCGTGGGATACGAGGAGCCCTTGCTTATCGGCGAAGGCATCGAAGCCACTTTCCATGATGCCGGTCATATCCTCGGCTCATCCATGATAAAGGTGCGGATAAGCCAGGGAGAAGAAAAAAGGAGTATTATCTTCTCCGGCGATGTCGGCAGGTGGGACCGCCCGATACTGGAAGACCCGAGCGTTTTCAGGAAAACGGACTACGTCGTCGTTGAATCCACATATGGCGACAGGCAGCATGAAGGCTCCAAAGATATTAGCGACGACCTGGCGGAAATCATAAACACAACATACGAAGCCGGAGGGAATGTCGTTGTTCCCAGCTTCGCTTTACAGCGGGCGCAGGAAATCCTGTACTATCTGAACAAGCTGCTGATGGAAGAACGCATACCGGACATAAAGGTATATCTCGACAGTCCGATGGCCATAAAAATCACCGAGGTATTCAAGCGCTACGATGAACTGTTCGACCGTGATATGAAAGAATTATTACGCCAACACCAGTCGCCTTTCGATTTTCCCGGCCTGACGATGGTGGAAACGGTGGAGGAATCCAAAGCCCTGAATACGCTTACCAAACCCGCCATGATTATCGCCGGCTCGGGGATGTGCACCGGCGGCAGGATAAAGCACCACCTGGTCAATAATATTTCACGACCGGAGAGCACCATCCTTTTCGTAGGTTATCAGGCGGAGGGCACACTGGGCCGATATATACTTGACGGCGGCAAGAGCGTCAGAATCCACGGGCAGCCGCGTTCTGTCCACGCCAGAGTAGCCCAGATACATGGCTTCTCGGCACATGCGGACAGAGACGAGCTTCTAAAATGGCTCTCCAAACTTTCGGTTAATCCCAAGCATGTTTTCATTACTCACGGAGAGGTAAAGGCGGCCGAACGATTTCAGGAATTCCTGAGAGAAAAGACCGGCTTCGAAACTTCCGTGCCGGGGTATAACACTAAAGTTCGTCTGGAATAAAGAGATTTAATACCGTTATGCAATATGCTGGAGGAATGATGAAGAACGAATATGAGATTAACCAACTTGCCAAAGAGGAGTCGTGGCGGCTGTTCCGCATTATCGGGGAGCTGGTAGAAGGTTTTGATAGTCTGGCAGATATTGTGCCGGCAGTAACCGTCTACGGGTCAGCCCGACTTAAGGCTGATGACATATTATATTCACAAACCGAAGAAATCGCCTATATGCTGGGTAAAGCCGGTTTCTCTATCATGACCGGCGGCGGACCCGGCGTGATGGAAGCTGCCAACAAGGGCGCCAACAAAGCAGGAGTCAAATCCGTCGGGCTGAACATCAGGCTGCCCGAGGAGCAGGTATGTAATGACTATGCCAACAGGTCAATAACGTTTCATCACTTCTTCATACGCAAGGTGATGCTGGTAAAGTACGCTACCGCCTTCATCATAATGCCCGGCGGGCTGGGTACCCTTGACGAATTAACCGAAGTATTGACGTTGATGCAAACACAAAAGATAAAACCCTTCCCGGTAATACTGTTTTCAAGCCAGTACTGGTATGGTTTACTCGACTGGTTAAGGAGGACCGTTCTGACACACGGCGCCATCTCCGAGGAAGACTTTGAACTACTGCGCGTCTTCGACTCCCCCGAAGAGGTCGTCAGCGCTGTTCAGAACTGGTATACCAGACAGGAAATTACCGGCAAGAGGGCGTTGCAGGAATGATATCCCACTCAGTAGTATTCTATCTCGGTATCCTTTAAAAACTGGAGAATATTGATTACCTTGCCAACATCTTCCCAGCCCCGGCTCCCTTTCATATTACGGGCATTTTCAAGCACGTCGATTAACCAGCCGGGCCGGTTGGCCGTGAAATTCT
>Ga0315555_1003163_pt1 | contig 11375 bp, 5 predicted proteins | sample SalMarSW160380MG_FD_202113 | JGI IMG/M metagenome (GOLD analysis project Ga0315555, IMG submission 202113) | Salt marsh sediment microbial communities from the Plum Island Ecosystem LTER, Massachusetts, United States - Salt Marsh Sediment SW1603-80 ...
CCAGGAGGATCATGCTGTTCGGGGCGTTCCTATTTGTTGGTTTGGGGTACTATCTGTATTCGTTTCTTGCCGCTCCGCCGCCCGAGGCGCCCTCCCTTCAGAGAGAGGCGGTTGCCGGGAAGGAGCACGTGCCGTCGCCCGCGTCCCGGCCGCGCTCGATTCAGGTCTCGGGATTCCCCGCGGCCTCGGCCGCCGAGGCCGCAGGGCCGGAGTCGGTGGAGGGTGAGAAGCCGGAAACCGCGAAACCCGAGGCCGCGAAGCCGGAAGTCGAGAAGTCGGAGGAAGGCGGAGTCGAAAAGCCGACGCCGGTCGCCGTGGACCCGGACATTGACATGAGCGTGTTCGAGCCGGAAGGAGTGCGCGACAAGACGATGACCATCGAGAAGGGCTACCTCTTCGAGCTGCTGGAGAAGGTGCAGGGAATGTCCGATGAGGAGCTGAAGTCGAGCGCGCATGAGGTGGGGTTCACCGAGTTCTTCAATAACCCGGATGTGTGGAGGGGGAAGGTTCTGCGGGTGCAGGGAATGATTCGGAGGGTCGTCAAGCGGGAGCCGGAGAAGCTGCCGGCGGGAATAGACGTGCTCTACGAGGCGCAGCTCACCGACAACGATGCCTACTGGTACTACGTATTCATCACCCGGAAACCGGAGTTCGACGTGGATGCGCTCGTGACGTTCGATGGGGTTTTCATGAAGATCCACGCGTACGAGACGAGGAACAGAACCAAGCTGTTCGCGCCGCTCCTGATCTGCAAGGGATTCAGAAAGGCGGTGATCCCGCCGTGGCGTCCGTACCACACAATAGGGTGGGGCGTGCTGGTGCTGCTGATACTGGGCGGTGCCGCCGCGATTTTCATCTACCAGGGCCAGAAGCGCGACTCCGACGCGGTGTCGCTGAAGGTGGAGCAGAAGCGGCTCGATCGGGCCCGGGCATGGGCGGAAAAGCGCAAGGGGTCCGGTGGGGACGCCGGGGATGAGGCCGGGAAGGACGAGCCCGCGAAAGACGAAGGCGCGGGCGAGGAAGAAACCGGGCAGGACGAGGGAGAGAAGGAACAGAGCGAAGGTTGACGGTGATGTCCGGTAAGCACGATCAGCTCCTAGAGCTGGTATGTCTCAATATGATCGACAATCTCGGCCCGCTGACCATGCGCGACCTGCTCTCCGCGTTCGGCACCCCGGCGAGGATCCTCTCCGCCTCACGCAGGGACCTGACGGCCATTGAGGGGATCGGTCCCAAGCTCGCCGACGGTATCGTGAACGCGAAGCTGTCCGAAGCCGAACGGGAGCTGAAGGTCGCGGATGAGGCGGGCGTGACGGTGCTCCATCCCGACGAGTTCCCTCCGGGGCTGAAGATGATCGACGGCGCGCCCACCGTGCTCTACGCGAAGGGCGTTATCGAGGAGAAGGACGTGGTGGCCGTTGCGATCGTGGGGTCCAGGAGATGCTCTCTCTACGGCAGGAAGCAGGCGGAACGGTTCGGTTACATGCTCGCCCAGCGGGGAGTGACCGTGGTGAGCGGCATGGCCAGAGGGGTTGACAGTGCGGCGCACGCGGGCGCGCTGAGGGCGTGTGGACGGACCATCGCGGTGCTCGGCAACGGCCTGTCCACCGTGTATCCGCCGGAGAACCGAAAGCTTTTCAACGACATCTCCCGGTCCGGTGCGGTGGTGTCCGAGTTTCCGATGGGGCTGCCGCCCGGGCCCGGCAACTTCCCGCGCAGGAACCGGGTGATAAGCGGGCTGTCGCTCGGCGTGGTCGTCGTCGAGGCGGCTCAGGCGAGCGGCTCCCTGATCACCGCGAAGTGGGCCGTCGAACAAGGGCGGGAGGTCTTCGCCGTCCCGGGGAAGGCGGGCTCTCCCACCAGTAAGGGTACGCACTCGCTCATCAAGGACGGAGCCAAGCTTGTGGAGGACGTGGACGACATCATAGAAGAGCTCGGTTCCCTGAAGGAGTGCCTGACCGGTGCGCAGGATCCGGTACCCTCCGCGGCACCGTCGGGTGACGGCGAGGCCGACGGTCCGGCCGGCCAGGTGCTCGGTGTGCTCTCGGACGACGAGCCCACCGGCATCGAGGACGTGATCGAGAAATGCGGCCTGGCGCCCAGCGAGGTATCCGGCCTGCTTCTCCAGCTGGAGCTGAGGGGGCTGGTGAAATCCCTTCCGGGCAAGGTTTTCGTGAGATCCTCTCAGCTGTGAGGACGTCTTCGCCGGTGCGAGCCCTGCTTCTCACTTTCTTCCTTCCCGCGATCCTTTTCGCTGAGGTCCCGGAGTGGACCGGCGACGTGTCGGGCGCGGCGGAGAAGGAGCTCTCCGTGTTCGTCCGCTTCCCGCGGATCGCGCGGATCGCGGCCGGGGTGAAGGGAGGCGCGCCGCGGAGCATCACTTTTTCCGTCCTGGTTCCGGATGATGCCCCGGATGATGTGAAGGCGATGGTCTATATGAAGGGAAAGGACGGGCTGTGGTATCAGACAACGACGGCGGGGCCGTTCGAGCGGGGGAGCTGGGAGCCGGTGGAGTTCTCGCTGGAGACGGGGGGTGGGGGCGTGGCCCCCGACGGCCACCACTTCCAGTGGAACGGCTATACCGCTACCAGGATGGAGATACTGGGGGTCAAGTTCTTCTCGACCGCGGAGTACGCCGGCACCATCAAGCTGAGGAATATCCAGACGGCGGCCGCCCCGCTTCCGGGAGGAGCGCTGGAGATACGTGGGCTGAGACAGAGCGCGAGGCGAGTGCCGGTGCTCGGCCTGTTCGAAACGACGATGCACCTGAGCCACTCCTTCGGGAACCCGTTCGATCCGGACCAGATAGAGGTGGAGGCGACCTTCGTGTCGCCGGACGGACGGATACAGGTGGTGCCCGGCTTCTACTACCGGGGTTTTACCAGGAAGCTGGGTCCGGAGGGGGAGGTGCTGGCGGCGAAAGGCAGGGAGGAGTGGAAGGTGCGGTTCACGCCCGTCGAGGCGGGAGAGCACGCATTCTACCTGACTGCAAAGACGGATGGGGAGGAAGTGAAGAGTGGGAGGATGTCGTTCGAGGCGGTGCCGTCCGACCGTACCGGGTTCGTGAGGATAAGCCGGTCCGATCCCAGCTGGTTCGAGCTTTCGACGGGTGAGTTCTTCTATCCCATCGGGCACAACGTTAGGAGCCCGACGGACCCGCGCTGCGCGAAGGCGGTGTACGGGGAGGAGGAGCCGCTGGACCGGGGCACGTTCGCGTACGATCACTACCTGGGAAAACTGTCCGCGTGCGGCGCGAATTTCTTCGAGGTCTGGATGTCGTCCTGGTGGCTCGGTCTGGAATGGACCAGGCGCTGGAAGGGCTACCACGATATCGGCCATTACAGCTCTGAGAATGCGTGGAAGCTGGACCACCTGATCGGGCTGTGCGAGAGACTCGATCTGCGCATGCACATGGTGATAGACAACCACGGGAAGGCCAGCAGCTTCGTCGATCCGGAATGGAAGCACAACGCGTACAACGTCGCCAACGGCGGCTTCCTGCGCTCGCCGGAGGAGTTCTTTACAGACGAGCGGGCGAAGGGCTGTCACAAGAAGAAACTCCGGTACATCGTCGCGCGGTGGGGCTACTCTCCGCGGATCATGGGGTTCGAGCTGTGGAGCGAGATCGACCTGACCGGGTCGGCGGGCCGCTTCCGGCGGAACCCGAGCAAGAGACAGTGGCATCGGGAGATGATCCGGTATCTCCGGCAGACCGACCCGTGGCGGCACCTCTGCACGACCCATTATTCGGGCAACTATCACGGGATCGACCGGCTGATGATAAGCATGCGGGAGATCGACTACGTGGCGGTGGACGCGTACCGCGGGGGCGGAACGGTAATACCGCTGATCGCGGGAACGGCGCAGCTTGCCAGGGGGCTGGGCAAGCCGGGGTTGGTGACCGAGTACGGTGGGAATCCGTGGGGCTTCAAGTCCGGTGACAAGCTGGCGCGGCTGGAGGCGGACCTGCATGCCGGGCTGTGGTCCGGTCTCGCGGCCGGCCTGTCCGGCACGCCGCTCCTGTGGTGGTTCGATTTTGTGGACCGGGAGGACCTGTACCATCACTTCGCGGCGCTCGCCCGCTTCTGCGAGGGAGAAGACCTTCGGGGGATGCGGCTGAAGCCGATGCGGGTGGAGGTAGAGGCCGGGGAGGAGCACAAGGACATACGGGCAATCGCGCTCGCTTCCGAGACGAAGGCCTACGTCTGGGTCTATCAGGAGGAGGCGGCGGTGGTCACCCGGAAAGACGACGCGGCACGCACCGTTAGCGGATTCTCATTTCCTCTGCAGATGGAGAACGGGGAGTACGAGATCCTCTTCTGGGATACGTATAAAGGAAAGGCGCTCGGAACGTCGCGCGTCAAGACGGAGGAGGGAGTGCTTCCGGTGAAGGTGCCTGCGTTCAAGAGGGACATCGCCTGCAAGATACGTTCCGTGGGGAAAATCGCGCCGGCGCCGAAAGCCCGCGAACGACGGCCGCACGCCAGCGGAGAGGCCGGCCCGCGAGGCGCCGCTCCATACGAATAATTCTTGGCCGGCGGGATGTGTTCTCGCTCATTCTCGGCGCCCATCGATGTGGAAATGGGCGCCTCCCCCTCGACAGGGCTCGGGAAGGGTTCGCTCCGCGGACATGCCGGGCGAACCACGAATCCGCCCGAAAACACCCCCCCCCGCCGTCATCCGGGGAAAAGGGTAGCTGTTCCCTTTTTCATTTGATAGTATCCCGGTCTGTTTTTACGGCGACGAAAGACGGTGCCGCAAGGAGGGGTGACTGAGCGGCCGAAAGTGCACGCTTGGAAAGCGTGTGTTCCTTTACCGGAACCGCGGGTTCGAATCCCGCCCCCTCCGCCACCCGGGTACGTTCCGGGAAGCACACCGGGGTGTAAGCGATGTGTCCGGAAGCACGCCGGTGGTCCCGAGGGGGCCGCGGGGGAAGTGCGGAAAGGAGAGTCTGAGGGATGGCTATACACGAGACGGCCTTCGTTGACGCATCGGCCGGAATCGGCAGTGACGTGGAAATCGGACCCTTCTGCATCATAGGCCCGCACGTGACGTTAGGCGACGGGACCCTTCTCAGAAACAACGTCACGATACTGGAAAGCACGCGGCTCGGCGCCGGCAACGAGGTGTATCCCTTCGCGGTGCTCGGCGGGGCGCCGCAGGACCTGAAGTTCGACGGCGAGCAGAGCTGGGTCGAGATAGGGGACCGCAACGTCATCCGGGAATACGTGACGATCAATCGGGGGACCACTCACGGCGGCGGCAAGACCATCGTTGGAGACGGCTGCCTGATAATGGCGTATGCGCACGTGGCGCACGACTGCGTGATAGGCGACGAGGTAATCATTTCGAATGCGGGCACGCTGGGAGGTCACATCCACGTCGGCAGGAAGGCTATCATCAGCGGGCTGGTGGCCATTCATCACTTCGTGACGGTGGGTGAGCTTGCCTTTCTCGGCGGGTGCTCCAAGGTCGTCTCGGACGCTCCGCCCTACATGATGACCGTCGGGAGCCCGGCGCGGGTGAGGGCGGTGAACGCGGTGGGGCTCAAGAGGGCGGGCATCGCGGAGGAATCGATCGCAGGGCTCAAGGACGCCTATGTGAAGCTGTTTCACAAGAAGGCCAACAAGACCCGGGCGATGGCCGAGCTCGAGGAAGAGCGCGACGGACTTTGCGATGAGGTGAAGGCGCTTCTCGATTTTCTCCAGGCGAGCTATGCCGGGAAAAAGGGAAGGGCGCTGGAGGCCCACAGGAGCCGCTGATCGGCCGAAATCGGTTGGGGGACACAGGATACTTGACAGAAGGCTCAACGGGCTTATAATCTCTGGGCAAACTGGGACGCTTTATTCGCGACCTCTTGGGGAATGGGGAGGCTGGTATGGCAAGGAAGGCATTGTTGTTCGTGTGTGCGGCCGCTCTCGTGATTATCGGGGGCATTTCTGAAGGCTCGTTTTTGAAAAAGGACGGATATCGGAAGACTACACTTCAGGAAATGATCGATTCTCCGGATCTGTACCTGGAGGTCCCGGTTACTTTCAAGGCCCGGTTCAGACAGACTGAGACCGACTATCAGGTATTCCGTACCCAGTTCACGTCCGTCGACTACGCTGTCTTCTCCGCCTGGCCGGAGAACGCCAGGCTGTGGGAGGCCGGGGAGCGGCAGAAGGCGCTTCCCTACCTGTTCGTGCATAAAGAGGGTGCGGTCCTTTCCGTCATGGAGGAGCTTGTCAAGTATCAGACCATCACCGTCAGCGGAAAAGTCGCCGCGATCTACAAGGGCCTTCCCTGCATTCACGTTATCGGCGCCAGCGCCGGACCGGCGCCGGACCTGACCGACAAGAAGATCAACGCCTTCGAGATCACGGTCGCCGCGGTCGAGACCAACCCCAAATACGTCATAGACGAGTTCGCGAAAGCACTTACCGGCAAGCTTCCCGCCGTATTCGTTGGCGGCGCCAAGAAGTACATGGGCCGCTCTCATTTCCTGAGAGGGGAGTATGAGAAGGCCGTGACGTGCTACACCGAGGCAACTCAGACGATCATCAACGATTCGGAGCTGCTTCTCTGGAAGGGCATCGCAGAATGCAAGGCGGGGACGCACGACGCCGCTATCGAGACGCTGACGCTGTGCGCCGCGGCCGATCCGACGAACGGATACGCGAAGGCGACGCTCGGCGTCGCGCTCGGGAAGAAACGAAGGTTCGAGGAGGCCGTAGCCCAGTGCGAGCAGGGTGTGAAGCTGAGCCCCAGGAACCCCGCGGTCTACTGGGACTGCGCGGAGGTGCTGGTGGCGGCGAACAGGCATCCGGAAGCCGCCGCCGTTCTCGAGAAGGCGCTCAGTTTGCGCAAGGGCGACGTGGAGATCCTGAAGCGGCTCGGTGACGAGTACCTGATCCTGAAGAACGTGGACAAGTCGCTCGAGCGGTTCACCGAAGCGGTGAAGAAGGGGCCGTATGACGGAGAGGCGCACTTCGGATTCGCGCGCGCCCACGTGGCGGCCGGCGACTCGGACAAGGCGAAGGAAGAGTTCCTGAGGGCGGTGGAGCTGGATCCGACGAACGTCCACTACCAGGTGACGCTGGCGAACCACCACATGAGCCGCGACGAGTTTCTCGCTGCCGAGAACCGTTTCAAGGAGGTCCTGAAGCTGGACCCCGGCAACATCGAAGCGCATTTCCGCATCGGCCTGATCGCCGAGAGAAACGGCAAGTGGGAAGACGCCCAGAAGAGCTTCGAGCGCGTGGTGGCCATCGATCCGGCGAACGAGCTGGGATACCGGCACTTGGTCGGGGCCTGCAAGGCGCTGGGAGACACCAAGAAAGAGATCTGGGCAATGGAGAAGATCGTCGAACTGGCGCCGAAGGACCACGAGACGAGATTCGTTCTCAGCCAGCACTATACGGAGGCCGAAGACAACGAGAGCGCCATCGCCCATCTGGAGGTTTGCACCGAGCTGCAGCCGAAGAACGCGAACTACCACCTTGCGCTCGCCATGGCTCTGGGCAACGACGGGCAGATGAAGGAGGCCGAAGCCTCGTATAAGGCCACCCTGGAGCTGAACCCGGACTCCGCCACGGCCTGCAACAATCTGGCCTACATGTATCTTGCCAGCGGCCGGAAGGACAACGAGATGTTCAAGCTCGCCCAGAGGGCCCACAAGCTGGATCCGGATAGGGCAACCGTTCTCGATACGGTGGGCTGGGCGTACTACGTGAGGGGCAAGCTGGCGGAGGCCCGGGAGTTCGTCGAGGCTTCCTACAAGAAGGAAGCCGACCCCGAGGTGGCGTATCACTATGGATGCGTGATGATGGACCTCGGGTTCCTGGACGACGCCGAACGGCTTCTGAAAGAGTCTCTGAACGAAAAAAGTCCCGATTTCAAGAATGATGCCAGCAGGCGGCTCAAGAAGATCGAGCTGCTGCGCCGGCAGGGCGCGAAGAGCAAGGCCGCGGCCGCGAAGCGCGCGCCGAAGAAGCTGGTGAAGCCGGAGCCGGCGAAGAAGGCGGAACCGGCAAAGAAGGCGGAACCGAAGAAGGCATCCACTCCGGAAAACCGACTGGATGAATTCAAGAAGAGAATGGGGGCGGACGAGAGGAAGGCCGGGGCCAAGGCCGCTCCGAAGAAAGAAGAAGAGAAGAAGGAAGCAGAGAAGAAGGCGAGATAGGGAAGAGACCAGAATCGCGCTTCGCGGTTTCGAAATTCGAGAAGAGCCGGATTATTCCGGCTCTTCTTCTTTTTCGTCTTCTGTCCCGTCTTCGTTCTTGTCTTCGGGGAGCTTGCTCGAGGTGTACTTGCAGTCCGGGTAACGGGAACAGCCGTAGAACCTTCGGCCCCGTTTGGACGATCTCAGTACCAGCTTGCCGTCGCACCCTTCCTCCGGGCAGTCGTGGGGGGTAGGAATAGGCCGGGTGTTTCTGCAGTCCGGATAGCCGCTGCAGGCCAGGAACTTTCCCCTGCGGCCGGCCTTTATCACCATTGCCTGTCCGCACTTCTCGCACGGCGGCTCGTTCTCGACCACTTCCTGGAGCGCGTCCTCGCCGATGGACTTGGTGACTCGGCACTTCGGAAAGCCGGTGCAGCCGAGGAACTTCCCGGCCCTGCTCCATCTCACGACCAGCTCTCCCCCGCATTCCGGGCAGGGCTCGCCATCCCCGTCCGCCTGGCCCTTCACGGTCTCCATCTTCTCGTGGGCCTCTTCCAGGTCCTTCTCGAACGGGCTGTAGAACTCCTTGAGCGTACTGACCCAGTTCGCGTGGTTCTCCTCTATCTTGTCCAGGTTTTCTTCCATACTGGAGGTGAACTGCACGTCCATGATGTTCGCGAACCACTTCACCAGCTTCTCCGTCACCAGCGTGCCCAGCTCGGTGGCGTGAAAGGCCCGCTTCTCCAGCCGGACGTAGCCCCGGTCCACGATGGTGGAGATGATCGGCGCGTACGTGCTGGGCCTTCCGATCCCCTCCTTCTCCAGCGTCTTTACCAGGGACGCCTCGGAGTATCTAGGGGGCGGCTTGGTGAAACACTGCCTGGGCATCAGCTCCTCCAGCTTCAGCTCCTGGCCTTCCTCCAGCGGCGGGAGGAACTGCTCCTCCTCCTTGGAGGACTTGCCGAGCACGATGGTGTAGCCGTCGAAGATCATATGCCTGCCCCTGGCCCGGAACGTGCAGTCGCCGACGTCTATCAGCGCGCTGGCGACGTCGTAGACCGCCGGGGACATCTGGGAAGCGGCGAACCGGCCCCAGATCATCTCGTAGAGCTTCCACTGGTCCTTGCTCAGGTTCTTCTTGATGCTTTCGGGCGTCCGGGAGATGTCCGTGGGCCGTATCGCTTCGTGCGCTTCCTGGGCCCGTTTTCGCTTGCCGTAGACGTTCGGCTTCTCCGGTACGTAATCCTTGCCGAAATGCTCCTCGACGTATGTCTTGGTTGCCTCCGCGGCCGTCGGGGCGATGCGAAAGGAATCCGTTCTCATGTAGGTGATGAGCCCGACGGGGCCTTCCGCGCCGATATCGACGCCTTCGTAGAGCTGCTGGGCGATGCGCATCGTCTTCTTGGTGCTGAATCGGAGCCGGGTGGATGCCGCCTGCTGGAGCAGACTGGTGGTAAAGGGCGGGGGCGGCTTCTTCCTCGTGCGGCGCTTCTCGATAGTGGTGACGGTCCACGGTTTGCCCTCGATGCCGGCCACGACGGCGTCCGCCGCCTCCCTGTCCGGGATCTCGTGCTTCTCGCCCTTGATCTTCTCGAGCGCGGCAATGAACGGGTCCCTGTCCTCGCTTCCCCGGAGCCGGGCATCCATCTCCCAGTACTCCTTGGAGACGAACGCCTCGATCTCCTTTTCCCGTTCCACTATCAGCCGGACCGCGACGGACTGCACCCGGCCGGCACTGAGGCCCTTGGCGATCTTCTTCCAGAGAAGGGGGCTGAGCTTGTAGCCGACCAGCCGGTCCAGGAGCCGGCGCGCTTGCTGGGCGTTCACCTTGTCCATGTCCAGCTTGGTCGGGTTCTTCACCGCCTCGCGTATCGCCTCCGGCGTTATCTCGTTGAAGGTGATCCGGTAGAGTTTCTCCTCGGGTATTTCCAGGATCTGGGAAACATGCCAGGCGATGGCCTCCCCTTCCCGGTCGAGGTCGAGCGCCAGGTAGATCTTGTCCGCATTCTTCGCCTGCTTCTTGAGGTCCTTGATGGTGTCGCCCTTGCCGCGGATGGTGCGGTAGGTGGGGGTGAAGTCGCCTTCGATGTCTATGCCCATCTTGTTGGCCGGAAGGTCGCGGATGTGTCCCATCGTCGCCGCGATCTTGTAGCCCCTGCCGAGACACTTAAGGATCGTCTTCGATTTCGCGGGCGACTCGACGATGACGAGTTTTATGTTGCTCTTCGATGATGCTGCAGACTTCTTGGTCTTTCTCTTCTTTTTGGCCGCGGCCGCCTTGCGCTTCCTCGGTTTCGCCGTCGTCTCGGGTTCTTCAGATTCGGGAGTCGCTTCGGGTTTCTCAGGCTTCTCAATCATTGTCGTTAACACCCCGTAGGAAATTGGCGGCGATTATAGGGAAGAGGTGGGGCGGGGGTCAAGGAATTCAAAAAGAAAGTGTGAATTACACCATCTGTCCCATGTTGACGAGCCAGTGGGTGAGCGCCATGCTTCGTCCGTGAGTCGATCCTTCATGGGATGCCTGAATTCGTAGTAGCTGTACACCGCTCCCACGCATACCGTCGGGGTCCCCTCGATGTGTACCCTCAGATAGAGAATCATCGGCATGCCGACCCCCTCCTCGAGTGCCTCCCTCGCGTCCAGGTTCGTGAACACGTCGGCGATGACCGGCATCTTGTCATCGATTTCCATCATGAAGGGATCGGCGGCGTCCCTGTGGTGCGCGAACCCGTACCGGGGGACAGCCAGGGCGCTGCCGATATTTTCTATGAGACTGTACTCGGTGGCGGTGAGCTTCTTCCCTTCCAGTTCCTTCACGGCGATCGTTTCCAGGGTCTTCAGGGTGTCCGACAGGCGCTCCAGGTTGCCCGCGAGGGCCCGGTCCTTGGGGAACCCGAGGCCCAGGAGATTCTCCTTCAGTTTCTGCAGTGACGAACGAACTGTTCGGTAGAGACCGGGGACCGGTTCCACGTATAGGTCGGCCGCCCAGGTTTTCTCCTCGAGGTCCGCGATGCGGCGTCTCAGCTTCTCGAGATTCTCCGCGTAGCCCTTGAACCGATCGTCGCCTCCGGCCTTTATCAGCTCCAGGGCCTCCTTCGAACCGAGCGCCGCCGGCACGTCCAGCCCCCGCGGGAATCCCCTGAACCGCAGTCCCCGCGCCTCCACGAGGGTAAAGGGCAGCGGCTCTCCCCCCGTGTACGCGCCGACCCTGTCGAAGGTGAGCTGCTGAAAG
>Ga0315555_1003165_pt1 | contig 11373 bp, 9 predicted proteins | sample SalMarSW160380MG_FD_202113 | JGI IMG/M metagenome (GOLD analysis project Ga0315555, IMG submission 202113) | Salt marsh sediment microbial communities from the Plum Island Ecosystem LTER, Massachusetts, United States - Salt Marsh Sediment SW1603-80 ...
ATACGCGGGATGGGGAGCAGCCCTAATACTCAAGTATTAGTTCTTATTGATGGTCAACCACAGTTTATGGGTATGTTCGGGCATCCTATAATTGATGCTCTTACTTCTTCAAGTGTTCAAAGAGTTGAAATTATCAGAGGATCGGCTTCTATTCTTTATGGTTCCAATGCAATGGGCGGCGCAATAAATATTATTTCGAAAAGAATTCCTTTCAATAGGCTAAATATGAACCTTTCTTCTTTTTATGGTTCGTACAATTCATTAAGTATGACCGGAGATGGAGGGTATCAAAATAAAAAGTTTGGAATTTACGCTTCGTTTAATAATTCAAAAACCGACGGACATCGGAATGATTCTCAAGATGGATTTAGAAATTCAACCGGGTTTATAAAGACAAATTATTCTTTAAATGATAAGTTTAAACTTAGTCTGGATGGAAATATATCCAAAGCTAAATTTTATGATCCCGGACCGGTTTATTCTATCACCCCGAATAATTATTATAATTATTTAAGAACAAGAGGAGCTTTATCTTTATTCAATTCTTTTAAAGGAATTGATGGAGCACTAAAGTTTTTTTACAGTTACGGCAAACATGATTTTTTTGACGGCTGGCATTCTTATGATGAAATGAAGGGGATTACTTTTTTTCAAAATATAAATTTTTTCAAAGGTATAATTTTTACCGCAGGTATTGATTATAAAAACTACGGCGGAAAGGGGAGCAATCCTAACACTACTCCTTTTGTTGCCAAAGGTCTGGGGGTTTATCATTCAGATAATGAAACTGCGGTTTACGGATTGATTAGAGATTCATTATTTAAGAATTTAAATCTTGAAGCAGGAATTAGATACTCGAAAAATTCATTATTCAATGCTGATTATACACCTCAATTTGGAATTACTTATTCACCGGTCAAAAACACAACGTTCAAGGGATCGGTTGGAAAAGGATTTCAAAATCCGACAATAGTGGATCTCTATCTATTTCCGGTTTCAAACGAAAATTTAAAACCCGAACAAGTTTGGAATTATGAATTCGGAGTGGAGCAGAAATTATTAGATTACAGGTTAGATCTTGAAGTAACAGCTTATTATGATGAAGGTGATAATATTATTGTTGCAACACCCCCGTTAGTCAAAAATAATTCGGGTTCATTTATTCACAAAGGAATAGAGTTTGAAGGAAAATATTTATTAAGTGAAAATTTAAATGCTTCCGTAAATTATTCTTATTTAAATACTGATAATCCGACACTTTATGCACCGAAACATGATTTAAACCTACAGTTAGATTATCATATTAATTCCATACAAGTTCTTCTTAATCTCAAACAAGTTTCCGAATTATATTCAAATATTGAAAAATCTATCAAGCAAAACTATTTTTTAGCCGGTTTAACCATTAATTACTCACTATTAAATTCAGTTGAATTATTTGTTAAAGGAGAGAATTTATTTGACAATCGATATGAAATTAATGATGGATATCCTATGCCGGGAAGGACAATAATTGCCGGATTGAAATTAATTTACTGACCTAATCAATTGAAATATTTATAATATAAATCTAAAATAAATTTTTCTTTTCAAATTAAGTTTGTATCACACCTGTATTAAATCTCTGCATATCCGGATTATTATCTGCTGTTTCGATTGCCATTGAGATATATTCTCTTGTTAAAGCTGGGTCAATAATTTCATCAACCCATAATCTTGCAGCAGCATAAAGAGGATTGCTCTTTTCTTCATAAGATTTTGTAATTTCATCCAGCAATTTCTTCTTATCTTCTTCAGAGAATTTCTGTCCGCTCTTTTGTACTTGCTTTAATTTTATATCAAGCAATACACTGCTTGCCTGACTGCCTCCCATTACTGCAATCTTTGCGTTCGGATAAGCAAAAATAAAACGGGGGTCGTAGGCTTTACCGCACATTGCATAGTTTCCGGCACCAAAACTATTCCCGATTATTAATGTAATTTTAGGTACTATGGAATTTGCAACTGCATTTACCATTTTGGCACCGTCCTTAATTATACCGCCGTGTTCTGCCCGGCTTCCAACCATAAATCCGGTAACATCCTGTAAAAAGACTAGAGGTATTTTTTTCTGATTGCAGTTCATTATAAATCTAGTTGCTTTATCAGCACTATCCGAGTAAATTACTCCTCCAACCTGCATTTCACCGGTTTCTGTTTTTGTGACACTTCTTTGATTTGCTACAATCCCGACCGACCATCCGTCAACTCTTGCATAAGCTGTAATTATAGTTTTACCATAACCGGCTTTATATTCGTCTATATCTGATTCATCAACAATTCTGGCAATTATATCATACATATCGTAAGGTTTAATTGTATCCTGGGGAAGTAATCCTAAAATTTCTTTAGAAGGGTAGAGAGGTGGTTTGCTATCTTTTCTGTTAAATCCGGCTTTAGATGCAGGTCCATTTTTTTCAATAATGCTCCGGATTTGCTTTAAACATTCTTGATCGTTTTTTACAATATAATCAGTAACCCCTGAAATATTTGATTGTACTTTGGCACCGCCAAGAGTTTCATTATCAATCACTTCTCCAATTGCAGCTTTTACTAAATGTGCACCTGCCAAAAAAACTGAACCTTCGCCTTCAACAATTAATGCTTCATCACTCATTATTGGTAAATAAGCTCCTCCGGCAACACAGGGACCCATAATGGCAGAAATTTGAGGGATGCCCATTGAAGACATAAGTGCATTATTTCTAAAAATTCTACCGAAGTGCTCTTTGTCGGGAAAGATTTTATCCTGCAAAGGAAGAAAAACTCCCGCACTGTCAACTAAATAAACGATCGGCAGTCTGTTATCCATTGCAATTTCTTGAGCTCTCAAATTCTTTTTTGCAGTAATAGGAAACCATGCACCGGCTTTTACGGTAGCATCATTAGCAACAATTACATGGTTTTCCCCGTGAATTTTTCCTATTCCAAAGATAGTTCCTGATGAAGGAGCGCCTCCATATTCTTCATACATTTCATAAGCAGCAAAAGTATTTAGTTCATAAAATGATTTCGGATTATCCAATAAAAGATTTATTCTTTCTCTTGCAGTAAGTTTTCCCTTAGCTTTATGTTTTTCTATTGCATTTTTTCCGCCTCCTAATTTTATTTTTTCTCTTTCAGCATTAAGTTTTCTTAAAAGGTTTTTTTGATAATCTTCCCGCTGGAGGAATGTTTCATTTTCTTTTACCGGGCTGCCAATTTTTTTCATAATAAATTGTATTAATTAATTTGAAGTAATTTTAACAAAAGGGAAACAAATTAAGCTACAAATTTTTCAATAAGTCCCTTGCAATTACTATCCTTTGGATTTCTGAAGTCCCTTCACCTATTGTACAAAGCTTTACATCTCGATAAAATTTTTCGACGGGGTAATCTTTAATAAATCCATAACCGCCAAATATTTGGACAGCTTCACTGGATGCTTTCTCGGCAATTTCACTAGCAAACAATTTTGCCATTGCAGCTTCTTTAGTATTAGGCTGATCATTATCTCTTAAAAAAGCGGCTCTTTGTGTTAATAATCTTGCAGCTTCAATATTCACAGCCATTTCAGCAAGTTTAAATTGTATTGCCTGGAATTCTTTTAAAAATTTTCCGAATTGTTTTCTTTCATTTACATATTTTAATGATGCATCAAGGCAGCCTTGAGCTAAACCGACACTTAAAGAAGCAATCGAAATCCTTCCGCCCTCCAAGACTTTCATTGCTTGAATAAAACCTTCACCTTCTTCTCCGATTAAGTTTTCAGCAGGAACTTTACAATTATCAAATGTAAGCTGTGTAGTATCGCTAGCTCTCATTCCAAGCTTATTCTCCTTTTTGCCGGCAATAAATCCTTTCATGCCTTTTTCCAAAATAAAAGCCGAGATCCCTTTTTTACCTTTAGTCTTGTCTGTTATTGCCATTATAACATCAGTTTCTCCGACAGTTCCGTGAGTAGTAAAAGTTTTATTACCATTTAAAATATAGTAACCGTCTTTTTTTTCGGCTAAAGATTTCATTCCTGCGGCATCACTACCTGAAGAGGATTCTGTTAAGCCCCATGCTCCCATTTTTTTACCGGAAGCTAAATCAGGTAAATATTTTCTTTTCTGTTCTTCATTTGCAAATTTAAAAATATGATTTGTACATAGACCATTGTGGGCCGCAACCGATAGTGAAATAGAAGGATCAACTCTTGCCAGCTCCTCGATAATAATAGAAAAATCTCTGTAGCCTAATCCTGCACCGCCATAATCTTCAGATACAAGGATTCCAAGAAATCCCAACTCCCCTAACTGATGTAATATTTCCGAAGGAAATTCCTGCGATTCATCAAACTTCATTATATTCGGACGAATATTTTTTTCTGCAAAGTCCCTAATTGTATCTCTTATTATTATTTGGTTTTCGGATAGTTCTGTAGCGAATTGTAAGGTAGATGTTTCCATATACTTTTCCTTTCTATTAATTCAATTTTTGATTGAAACCCAAAAAATATATAATGTGTCTTTTGGACCTTATATATAATTTTTATGGTTAACCGGTAAGTTACCTCTGATTTTTATAATTGTCTATTATTTCTTCAGCTATGTGATATGGAGAAAGCTTACCAAGTATAACTTTTTCTAAAGCAGAATTTAATGAATTCTTACCTATATCCTCCCATAATTCTTTATGAATTTTTTCTTCAACTATATCCTGGATTCTTTTTTTTGCCTGGTCTTCTCTTTTAATCAAAAACTTTTTTTGTTTTATTAAATATTCTTTATGTATTTCAATTTCATCCGCAACTTCTTTAATCCCCTTATTTTCGGTAGCTACAGTTTTAATAATATTCGGCAGCCAGGAATTTTCATCATGGGTTTTCATCATGAGAATGGTTTTTAAAGCGGTTACTGCTTGATGAGAGGAGGGTCTATCGTATTTATTTAAAATAAATAAATCGGCTATTTCCATTAATCCTGCTTTCATTGCCTGTACTGAATCCCCGGATTCAGGTACCAAAACCACAATTGTTGTATCAGCAGCCTGCGCTATGTCTAATTCCGATTGTCCGACTCCGACTGTTTCAAAAATGATGATATCAAAACCTGCAGCATCCAAAACATCAGCAGCATCAATAGCTTTTTTGCTTAAACCGCCAAGGCTTCCTCTAGTTGCCATGCTGCGAATGAAAACTCCCGGAATTTGACCGACTTCATTCATTCTAACCCTATCACCAAGTAGAGCACCCCCTGTAAAAGGGCTTGTTGGATCAACTGCGACTATTCCCACTTTTTTATTTTGTGCAATATATAATTTTGTCAATTGATTTGTTATGGTACTTTTCCCGGCGCCGGGCGGACCGGTAATTCCTATTCGATAAGCATTCCCGATTTTATTAAAAATTTTTTTTAACAATTCCGAAGATGTTGAGTTACCAATTTCTACGATGGAAATTGCCCGTGCAACTGAACGTCTATCATTATCAAGTAATTTTTCCAAAAAGGAATCTTCAATCATTTATATAAAAAACTTTTTTGATTTTTAAATACTGATTTTATAACTGTTATATATTTTCATTAAACAATCCCTTTATCCCCCTTTTTTTAAGGGGACTGTGTGTTTATTCAGAGGATATAAATCCTATGAGATTGTTACCTAATTATTTTTTAATGAAGTCCTAAAAAAATCAACAGTTTTTTTCAATCCTTCCTGTAAAGGTGTGGAAGGTCTCCAATTAAAAGTTTTGAATAATTTATCGGATGTAATTACACTTCTCATTTGTTCACCGGGAGCTGCCGGTCCGTGTTTTTCCTCTTTATTATTTCCCACAATTTGATTCAACATATTAAATAATTCATTTACATCAGTTTCTTTTGATGTCCCAATATTATAAATATCCGATTTTTGATCATTAAGTGTAGTAAGATTTGCTTTTACTACATCACCGACAAAGACATAATCGCGTGTTTGCTTTCCGCTCCCGTTTATTATTGGCTGTTCATTTTTTAAAAGTCTTGTAGAAAAGATTGCGACAACCCCGGCTTCGCCAAAAGGATTCTGCCTTGGTCCATAAATATTTGCGTAACGTAAAATAGTATAGTTTAATTTGTATTGAGCATTATAAAAGAATAAGTATTTTTCAACTGCCAGTTTTGAAATCCCATATGGAGAAAGGGGAGAAGTCGGGTGCTTCTCGTCTGCGGGGAAGTAATCCTGTTCTCCATAAACAGCACCCCCGGTTGAAGCGAACATAAATTTTTTTACACTTGTCTTAATCGAATTCTGCAGCAGATTTATGGTTCCTAAAATATTTGTATTGGCATCAAATGCCGGATCAGCGACCGAACGCCTAACATCCATTTGTGCGGCATGATGATTTACAACATCAAATTTTTCTTTCTCAAATAATTCCGCAAGACTTTTGTCTCCAATATCTTTTTTTATAAATACAGCTTTTGGATTAACATTTTTTTCAAATCCTGTAGATAAATTATCAAGTACAAACACTTCATGACCTTCATTGATAAAAGTGTCTACAATTTGTGAAGCAATAAATCCTGCTCCGCCAGTTACAAGAATTTTCATAATTTATTCCTTGTATAAATTAAATGTATAGATATATCCTTTTACTTTTTGAGGAACCAGAAAATCAATCGGCTTTTCTTCTTTAATTCGATTCCGGATTTCACTGCTGCTGATTTCTACTACCGGAGTTTTAACAAAATGTGCAGCCTTATAGTATTTATCTTTTTCAATTTTCTTATCATTTGTTCGTCTTCTTAAGACTACTAATTCAGCAAGTTCAATAATTTTATCGGGATTTTTCCATGTATTAAAATTTATTATATTATCATAGCCAATAATGAATTCCAGCTTATTGTATTTCTTTTTTAATTCTTCGAGGGTTTTAACAGTATAAGAAATTGATTTTGCTTTTAATTCAATATCTGAAAATTCAAAAAAAGGTATTTCTTCAATTGCCAATTGAATCATTTTTAACCTGTGAAATTCATGTGACGAAAATTTATTTTTTTTATGCGGAGAAATATATGCGGGAACAAAAATAATTTTTTCAAGATCCCTGATCTCTTTAACAGCCTGGGCAGTTATTAGATGTCCAAGATGAATAGGATCAAAAGTTCCTCCTAAAATACCAACAGAACTCATTTCAAGAGATCCTTATATTCAATAAAAAGGTTTGTAAATCTCTCGTAAATTTCCTGGCTGCAATAAGCGAAGCTTTCTTTTTTTGACAAATGGAGATATAAATTTTTAAAATCATCAATATTTTTAATCAGCATGAAGTTATCTAAAATATGAACAAAATGTTCAAACTTGGAGATTCTATTAAGGAAAAAATCATAGTTTAAATTTAATAATTCCAAGTCTCCAAAAATATTAGAGTTAAAAGAATTAAAACCGATAAATGAAATACTCTGATTAATGCTTTTCCCTAAAACAATTGCTTCATCTTCCATGTAGAGTAAGTTAAAAACTTTATTTAAATCTTCGGAAGTGACTCCGATTGAATTAGAGAAAATAATAATATTGTTGGAAAATTTATGAAAATATTTTTCGGAAAGATTCTTTAATACCGGTGTTTCGCTAAAATCAATAAATGTAATCTCATCGGAACTGTTGAAATTACCGTTTAAAAATCCCTCATCATTTTTATCAAAACCAAAAATTATATTTGATGTTTCAGACAGCTTGCCGGCTAATTCTTTGTGGTTTAATACCAAAGTTGAATATAAATATGAAGAATGCTCTTTATCAAATGATTCGAAATTTGGGACTATATCTTTATTAAAAACCGGGAAAAGTGAAAGAATATAAATAGAAGAATTCTGTTTCATTAACGGTTCAAGAAAGTTTGATTCAATAAATCTTTAATGTAGTTTCTATAATAATCCACATCTTTTTCATAAGAGGTCTTTCTATAGCCTCTTGAATTTTTCTGCTCCATTTTTCTAAAAGCTAAAGTAGACGCAGCTTTAATATATGATTTCCTAATGCTTTCATCAACCCAACCCGGTTTATTTCTTTGAGGTGAACTTAGAATTTTTAAATGGGCCGAAGGGATCAAACCTGCCTCGGTTTCAGGCAGCAATTCGTTATAAATTATTTTTTTCTCCTTTAAAATAGAAATTGTATAAACACCGATAAATATTAAAATCGTAAGGAACATAAATAAAAAACCTAAACCGGCAGTAGAACGATAACTTACGCTAAAATTCCAGGTAAAATGAATAACCATTGCAGCAATTAACCCGACAAATGGGAGTATGACTTTGTGAATTGTCCTGTTGAATTTAGCATAGCCCAAGAATGCACCAAATGTTCCTGTTGATACACAATGCATAACAGCCGAAAATAAAGATCTTATAACAACTAAAGACAGCAATTCGGGGAGTGTTTTACCATATGAAAGAAAATAAAGTAAATTTTCCGTCATGCCGAAACCTAATCCTATTGCACCGCCATACACAAGCCCATCGGTAACGTTATCAAATTTTTTACTGGTCACAAGAATTAATAAAAATATTCCTTTAGTACTTTCCTCAACCAAGGGAGCTATATAAATTGTGTCAACTTTATCCATTAAATTTTTATTTAAAATGAATAATGAAATACTTGATGAAAGAAGTAAACTTAAAAATATTGCGAAAAATATTGCTCCTATTGCACCCCAAAGATAGCTCTTAAATACCAGGCCGAACGGTTCACGTTCATATTTATCAAACTTCCAGATAAGTATTAAATACACTGTCATCGGAATGATTGCTGCAAGAACAGAGATTAAAATCAGCATAGCGGACAGAGTATGGATGTATAAATGAATGGATGTATGATCGTATGGTATGAGCAGTATGGAATTATCAAATATTTCACTTTACTTATTGAATCCTTTTAATTTAAAAATTTAGGATTTACCAAATAATGTAAATGTTTTATATGAACTTGTACTTACTCTTGCTCTTGAACTTTTTCCTTTGAGAATATTCTAATATTATATATTGATAAATTTTATGATTCCCTAAGCCATTCCCCAAGTTCCTTTAATGATGGTCTCTTTCCATAAGATAATATTCCTATCCTGAATACTTTACTTGCCAATTTTATAGCGATGTAAATTGAAATTACCATTATACAAATTGTAATTACCATAACTGACGTAGGGATAGGGCCTAGATTCACTCTTAACAACATTGCTGTCGGAAGAGTAATAGGTATATACGATAAAACTTTTATTAATATGGAATTAGGATTTTCCATTACCGGTAATATCAAGACAATCGGCAACAGCAGTAAAAAACTTAAATATGTAGTAATTTGTTGTGCTTCCTGTTCAGTTGTAACAATGGAGCCGATTCCAACAAAAACCGCAGTATAAAAAGTATAACCAAGCAGGAAATAAACAAGCATCGGCAAAATGTTATGAAAAGTAGCGAACGGAATTATAGCTGCACCAAGTAATGAAACAGCAATTAAAGCCCAAATTAATATTTGAAATAATCCTAATGCTCCAAGTCCTAAAATTTTACCGGTCAGCAATTCGTCAGCCGAGCAGCTTGAAATTATAATTTCAATTAACCTGTTTGATTTTTCTTCAACTAAGCTTCTAACAAGCATTTGCCCCGACAACATAATCAGCATAAATAATAACATTACAAATATAAAAGCAGTAAAAAAGATTGTAAGAGTATCGACATTGCTTTCCTTGCCGGATTCTTCCAGTTTTACGGGTTTTATGCTTACATTTTTTGAAATATAATCCATTATTTTAGGATTTATTCCTTCTGCTTTTAATTTTCTTTCTATTCTTGCCTCATTAAAAGCATCGGAAAATCTTTGGATATCCTTAAAATTACCAATGGATTTACTCCTATATTCTACATTAACAGAATCCGTCCCTCCATTATTTATAAGAAGATATCCTTCAACTTTTCCTTTAATTACATCTTTATCGGCCGCACTTTTCAGACTATCGAACTCATATTCCGATTTACCGGATAATCTAACCAGGATATAAGCCGGCTGGTTTTTTTCAATTGTATATTTATCAAGAGCATTTTCTATCTGTCTGAAATAAATTCCGGAAGTATCAACTAACCCGATTACTTTAGTTGTGTCAGGTTCTTTACCTGTAAGCAGAGTGGGGGTAATAGAAAAGAATATTACAATAGTTGGTGTAAGAATTATCGATATAATGAATGCTTTGGTTTTTACTTTTTCTAAAAATTCCCACTTGGCTACGGTAAGTATTTTTTTCATTAATTAATTTATGCTTTCGTTTATAACATCAATAAAAATTTTGTTCAGTGTAGGTTCAATTACAGAAAAACTGTTGATGTTTATTTTATCTATGGCAGCCTTTAATAATTCATGTGGAGAAATTCCATCTGTCATTTGAATTTCTGCATAATTACTATAAATATCCGCCTGCTTAACAAAAGGAAGGCTTTTTATAAAAGATGCATCGCCGCTAAATTCTATTTTTATATTATTTGTTCCATATTTTTTCTTTACCTGGTTTAAGCTTCCGCTGACAACTTCTTTCCCTTTATTTATTAAAAATATTTCAGAGCATAATTTTTCGGCAGTTTCCATCTGGTGAGTTGATAAAATTATAATTTTACCCGAATCCACAAATGAAAGAATTGTCTCTTTAATCAGCTGCTGGTTAATGGGATCAAAACCGGTAAAGGGCTCATCAAGTATTAATAATTTAGGATTATGAATAACGGAAATTATAAATTGAATTTTCTGCTGGTTTCCTTTTGAAAGTTCCTGGAGTTTTTTATCACGATATTCAGTTGCGTCAAGCTTATTTAACCAGTAATCTGCTTCATCTAAAGCTTTTTGTTTGGGTATATTTTTCAATTTAGCGAAATAGAGGATTGAATCGATTACTTTGCTTCTTTTGTAAAGTCCGCGTTCTTCAGGAAGATAACCGATTATATTAAAAAATTCATTTGTAACCGGTTTCCCTTCAAAAGTGATGCTTCCGGAAGTCGGCTTAATAATATTTAGCGCAATTCTTATAGTAGTTGTTTTCCCTGCACCATTCGGTCCGAGCAATCCGAATATTTTTCCTTCTTCAACTTTGAATGAAATATTATCAACAGCCCTAACATTTTTAAATTCTTTTACCAGGTTTTCAACAATGAGCATAAATGGTTTCACCTTTTATATAGGTAAATTAAATATTTAATAAAATTACTATTCTTTCTTATATAATCTCAAGTTTTAAGTATAAAAATAATCACATGGCCTTCCGGATACAGGATAAAACTTAAATAAAAATATATTATTTAAATTGAAATTCTTCTTTAACTTCTTTAAATGCCGTGATAGCAAAAT
>Ga0315555_1003168_pt1 | contig 11371 bp, 12 predicted proteins | sample SalMarSW160380MG_FD_202113 | JGI IMG/M metagenome (GOLD analysis project Ga0315555, IMG submission 202113) | Salt marsh sediment microbial communities from the Plum Island Ecosystem LTER, Massachusetts, United States - Salt Marsh Sediment SW1603-80 ...
ATTCGGGGGTTACACTAAAATATCGAGATGATTCGAACTGTTTCAACAGTTTTTATCCCCATTGTTAAGAGTATTTCCTTATACCAAACTCACGTTATTTAAACCTGTTATCCGACCGGATCTGCTTCAGTTTACGCGATTTATTCTGAATCCAGCCACTTTTCTCGATGTCATGGATATCAAAATCCGTGATGTATGGTTTGATATCCAGCAGGGGTGTTCCATCGAGCATGTCCACATTTTCAATCTCTAAAATGTTGTCACTAATGCTTAGCAGTTTGACGACGGAGATTCCAATCGGATTGGGTCTTTTGGGCGCTCTTATCGCAAAAATACCATGCTTTTTATCGTCAAGAAAAGGCTTTGTCTGTAATTCAAATCCTACTGACTGATGAAAGTGATAGACCAGGATAATATGCGAAAATCCATCAAGGTCTAACAGTCCGGGCACAAATTCCGGTTTTAATTCAATCCTGCCTTTGATTCCTTTTGCTCTGCTGGATTGAATTGGCATTCCCTCCTTGGTCTTGAAAGGAGTATGGATTATGCCGATTGGATCAAATGTAATAGTCATAAATTCAAAGCAATTCAATAATAAATCCTGGGATTGTGGACTCGTCCGCCTGCATCAACCTCCACCCCTTCCAGCATCAATAACGCCCGCTTCAGCGCAACTCCTCCCTGAAAACCGCCCAGACGATTATCGGACCTGATCGCCCGATGACAGGGAATGATGATCGGAAAGGGATTTTGCGCCAGGGCATTGCCGACCGCGCGAGCTCCATTCGCTAAACCCAAGTGTATGGCAATTCTGCCATAAGTTGTGACCCATCCGCGCGGCACCTCGGATTCAGCCAGTAAGACCATTCGTTGAAATGTTGTACACTGTTCCATGTTCAGGAATTCCAGATCAAAACTCACCATTTCACCAGTGAGAAAAGTCTGAATTTTCCGACCGGTTTCGACAATTGCCGGATGAATCCCACTTACCAATTCCTGAAAAATTACCCGGGCTTTATCCTCGGAAGTACAACTCAAATTCGAAAGGAATATTCGTTGGATTTTTGGAATCCCGTCCTCTTCCTGCCAGACTATGGTAAATTTGCCTAATTCGGAGTCTAAACTAAAGTAGGCAAGCTTACTGTTTCGATCATCGGCTTTTAATATCATCGAATGCAGAACGGACTCAATTTCTATTCCAGGCTTTTTGCTTCCCGATTAGTTTCAACAATCGAATTCAATGTTTTTGATAATTCGTCAACCCAGAGAATGATGTCTTCTTTTGACCAGTTGGAATATTTGATTTTATCCCCTTTGCCGGATTGCCCGCCGAAGGCGCCCAGTTTGATCGGCTCTAACCCGTATTTTTCTACAACCGGCTGAATATAGCGCTGAATCGCAGTCGCAACTCCTTCGGACTGCGGACGTCCATCCTTCAGCGCCCGGTTGAGTGTTCCGCCGGCTGAGACAAAAAGGGCAACACGTTTATTCCGGGCATATTTCTTCAGAAACCGTTTCACTCCCGATTTCCACATCCCGGAGACAATCGAAGAACCGACTATCAATAAATCAAATTCATTAATCTGTTTGCACAGCGATTTTTCCAGTTTATATGTCGTGACCGTGACGGAATGGCTATAATTGTCACGTAACCGCGCAGCCATGGTTTCCGCAGTGAGCCTGGTCATCCCGAAGCGTGTTCCGTAAACGATTAATATTTTCATTTATTACCCTTTAATGAAAATAACCGAACTAGTTTCTAAAAAAATATAACTACCTGCTAGAAGACTAAGTTAGGATTGCTTTCAAATGCGCTTTTAGCCGATTCACAGCAATCGAAATGATTAATTCTATGGCGCATTAATTAGAACAACGAATAAATAAACGGCGCGATGGCAGAGCCTTCGGTCAGCACAATGACAAATCCCAACAGCAGCAGGAAGACTACAATCGGTCCCAGCCACCATTTTTTGCGAACTTTCAGAAAATCCCAGAATTCTGATAGAATTGTCAATTTACTCATTGCTGCTCCTCAAAAACTCAAAAGCAGTTTAAAATTGCTTCTCGTAGTGTTCAGGATCGAGTCGGTTGTCTTTCCGATATTCCCAGTAAGAATCCGCCGCTGCCTTCCACCTCAAATCCAAAAATCTTTTCCCAAGTAACCGCCCGATAACGCCAATCGGCGTGAAGATAATATAAAACAAAATCCCCAAAATAACACGGGTCATTATCCAGCCCAGCAGCGCCGCAAATGCCATCCAGACAAAATACAGCGGCTTTAAAATCACCGGGATTGTCCAACCGCAGACAATCAGTAAACCCGCAATAAGCCAAAGATATTGATAGCCTGCCTGATCCTTCCAGTAAACCACAACGCCGATCACTGCCAGCACAACTGCTACCGTGATCGCGAATTTATGTATGTTATTACGAGTGCCTTTGATATTTTTCAGTTCTTCGATCATGACTTTAATCCAGGATATATTCTTTACGCCAGTCGGTGTCGCTTGCCAGCGGCTGCTGATCTTTTTTCGTCAGCAGGTAATTGCCCATTACCAGATAATCCATTTCGGTACGCATGAAGCAGCGGTAAGCGTCTGCGGGAGTGCAGACAATCGGTTCGCCGCGTACATTAAATGAGGTATTGACGATAACCGCACAGTCATACTTTTCATTAAAAATGGACAGCATCTTGTAATAGAGCGCGTTGGTTTCCCGCTGCACCGACTGAATTCGGGCAGAATAATCCACATGAGTCACTGCCGGAATGTCCGAACGAACCACATTCAATTTCTCCAACCCAAAATAGCTCCGCTGCTCAGGGGTCATCTCAATCTGACGTGCGTGCTGGACGTCGGCAACCAGCAGCATGTAGGGACTCTGACGGTCAATTTCAAAATAATCGGAAATTTTCTCCGCCAGCACCGAAGGTGCGAATGGTCGAAAACTTTCCCGATATTTGATTTTCAGGTTCATCGTTTTCTGCATTTGCGGCGACCGGGCATCGCCAATGATCGAGCGTGCTCCCAGCGCCCGCGGACCAAACTCCATCCGCCCCTGAAACCAGCCGATGATATTACCCGCTGCAATCAAATCAGCGACCAGACCGGGCAGCTCATCATCGTTCAATTTGGTATATTTGTAATGTTTTTTAGTCAAAAATTCGACGATCCGGTCGTCATTATATTCAGGTCCTAAAAAGGAACCTTTCATTGAATCACCCTTGACGGCAGTTCGCGGCTTATCCAGGTACTGATGCCAGGTAAACAGTGCGGCTCCGACTGCTCCCCCGGCGTCACCGGCAGCCGGCTGAATCCAGACGTCATCGAAAAGACCGGTGCGGAGTAGCTTTCCATTTGCAACACAATTAAGCGCCACGCCACCCGCCAGGCAGAGGTTTTTCATCCCGGTTTGCTGCTTGACGTGCCGCGCCATTTTCAGCACAATTTCCTCGATTACCTCCTGAATCGAGCGCGCCAGATCCATATCTTTCTGAGTTAATTTGCTTTCCGGCTTACGCGGCGGTCCACCAAACAGCCGGTGAAATTTCTCACCAGTCATCCGTAAACCGGCGCCATAGTCGAAATAAGCCATATTCAGTCGAAAGGAACCATCATCCTTGACATTGATCAGGTGATCGTAGATCAACTTCTTATATTTCGATTCGCCATACGGAGCCAAGCCCATGACTTTGTATTCGCCAGAATTGACCCGAAAACCGGTATAGTAAGTAAAAGCCGAATAAAGCAGTCCCAGCGAATGCGGAAAACTGATCTCAGCCATAAGTTGAACCTGATTATCTTTTCCGATTCCAAAACTGGCGGTTGCCCACTCCCCCACACCGTCCATGGTAATAAAAGCCGCTTCCTGAAAAGGCGATGGGAAAAAAGCAGAGGCGGCATGGGATTCGTGATGCTCGGGAAAGATAATTTTCCCGGTATAATTCAATTCCTCTTTAATTAAATCTTTGAGCCAGAGCTTCTTTTTAATCCACAACGGCATTGCTTTCAGAAAAGAGCGAATGCCCAGCGGCGCGTAGGCAAGATAGGTCTCGAGAATGCGCTCAAATTTCAAAAACGGTTTCTCATAGAAAGTAACCAGATCCAGTTCTTTGCCGCTGACGCCGCCATATTCGAGGCAAAAGCGAATGGCATTGGTTGGAAAGGAGTGATCGTGTTTCTTGCGGGTGAAGCGTTCCTCCTGGGCAGCAGCGATGATTTCACCGTCCCTGACCAGGCAGGCGGCGCTGTCATGATAATAACAGGATATTCCCAGAATGTCCATATCCCGATCCGCAGCTATTTTACATATACCATTTCAAGATTAAAACTTGCTTATTGCTCTTCGGATTACTGCCAATAGTCAATTCCGAGTGGCGCCCGGTAGAAATAAGTATCCGGTTGATAACCAGTCCACTATTTATTGATAAAAATCTAGCAATCAGGCTGACAGTCATAAAAAATGATTTTCTACTTAAGTAACACCATCTTTTGGACTTCGCAAAATGCGCCATGGGCAGATGTGCGATCTAACCGGCAAAAATAGATGCCGCTGGGCAGCTCGCCGCCAGTTGCCGAAAGTCCATTCCAACTAATCCGATACTCACCCGCCGGTTGAATTCCATTAACCAGCGATACCACTGCCTGCCCCTGGATATTTAAAATAGTCAAACTAACCGCACCGGCAGTGTACAATTCATAGGAAATTGTCGTTGTGGAATTGAAAGGATTCGGATAGCTGGGATTCAGTTTGAACGTCCTTGATAAGTGGTTACTCTGCACAGTCGGCTTGATTGCACTGAGCGGACCGGCGAAATGCGAAATGCCCTTTGGCGTGGCGAGCCAGACCGATTCATCCTGATCGAAAGCAATATCGCGAATGTCATTATCAACCAATCCATTGGCGACGGTCAGCGAGGTACTTATTGAATTCTGCAGAACCGTCACTCCGCCTCTGGTTCCAAACCACAGGCGCCTTAAACTATCCTCGGCAATTGCCTGGACGGTGTCGTTGACCAGACCTTCAAATGTAGTTAATAATTCCCAGTTCTCTTTCGATTTTGTGCCTAGATGACGGGCAGCGCCATAATCGGTGCCAAACCACTGGATTGTGTCGCCGTCAGTTATATTTGCATAGGCGGCATAGACCGTATCCGAAAGCAGCGCAGTCCACTCGGCGCGATAGGGCGACGCCGAGCTGACGGCATCAACTTTATTATCGAAAAGCCGCGAAACCCCACCGCCCAGAGTACCGATATATTTCCAGCCGGTGGTATCCATCCCCACTGATAAAATTTGATTGCTCGACAGGGCATTAACCGTATCCTCAGCGGTATAGGCTTTCCAGCCGGTTTGCCAACTCCCCGAGAAACTGGCCAGACCGCTATCTGTGGCAAACCACTTTTTACCCTTGTAATCCACCGCAGCCGTGCGCACCCGGTTGGAAACCAGACCGGTATTATCCGTGCGATAAGGCGTTGCCATGGAGATGCCATCCAACTCCAGTGGCACGCTTATCACGGTTATTCCACTGTCAGTCGCAACCCAGATCTCGGGACCATAACCGGTAACTTCAAACGCCAGGTCGCGAATGCTATTGTGCGGCAGAGTCTGAGCGGTGGTGTCGCTGACCTGGAAGGTATTCCAGCTGCTGCCGTCAAAGCGCACCAGGCCCTGAGCCGTGCCAAACCACTTGATGCCATTAATATCCACGCAAATAGCCCGCACATCGTTGCTGATCAGACCGCTGTTGGCGGTCGTATAATTCGTCCAATCGGCAGCCAACAAGCCGCTGACACTGCCAAGAGAAAGAAGAACCAATACCAGGAAAATTTTCGGATTTTTCATGAATGCCTCACTTCAATTTTCAACTTGCCTTGAATCGCGCCTGATGGAATCAACTTCCGGAAGACTCCGATTCGCTCCGGTTAGCCATTCCCTGTTTCAAAAAATGCCAGGGCAATGTTAGTGAATTTGGGTGATAATCGCAATATGAGTGTGATTGCGAAAATTTTAATCTAATAACATTTCCCGGCAAAGTGATTTAGGTCATAATTGAGAGGCTTTAATTATTACCCACAAAAGACACGAAAGAGGCGAAAATTAGTAAACTAATGATTATCAGAATTTGTCGATATTTACACACTTATGAACCAATCAGGCAAGACATTCAATAAATTTTATTGGCATTTATAGAAAGCAGGGATAAGTTTCCAGCAGAATTTCAAGTAAATCCGGAAAAGAGGTCTGATATTGAATTTTTTTAACTCTGGAAAAATCGAAGTGAGCAATGTGCGGAGACATTTACACCTCAAATTTTCAGGATTAACCGGACAAAGAGATTATTCATGCAAAAGCAAAATAAACGCCATATTGCGTATATCATACCAAAATGGGAGGATATACGAAATGCGTAGTTACAATAGTTATAAGCAAGCCAAAAACTTATGTACATATAATTAAATGAAATTGAAAATGATGAAAATAAAAGTCTATTTGAAACCTAAGAACCCAATTATTCTAAAGGTAAACATGATTCGAAAACATTTCGCAACCTTGGTAGCCTTTTTATTCCTGATCTCTCTAGATGGTAAAAGTCAGACTGTCATTCCCCGGATTGAATGGAAAGACCTTCCAATGGTTGTGAAGAAAAGTCCGGATATTAGAACCGGTTACCTCATTGTTCCTGAAGACAGGTCATCGAAACTGAATAAACGTTTAATTAATTTGCCATTTGTTATAATTAAAAGTCAAAGTGAATCCCCGCAGCCAGACCCGATAATCTACGCGGCAGGAGGTCCTGGTGGTGTTACTCTATTCCGGACTAGGTTCTTTCAGAATTCGCCCCTTCGGGATAACCGTGACATTATCCTCCTGGAACAACGTGGAACCCGCTTTACTGAACCAGCTCTACTCGGCGAGGAAATCGATAGCGCACTCCGTTCGGGTTGGGGAACACGACTTAATGGAGAACCTGATCCTCAGGCAATCACAGCAGCATTAACTACAATAATCCACTCTATAGAGAAAGACGGAGTCGATCTGACTGGTTATACGACAAAGGAGAGTGCAGCCGATATAGCTGACCTGAAGCAGCTATTGGGGATAAAGTCCTGGAATCTCTATGGAGCTTCCTATGGTGCGAAATTGATGTTGGTTGTCCTCCGTGATTATCCTGAAGGCATCCGATCGGTAATCTTAGATTCTGTTCTTCCCCTCGAAGCCAATTGCGACCAGGAAACTCCGGCCAATATCTTAGAAGTCCTGGAAAGAATATTTGTACTCTGCCATGAAGACGAGAATTTACGTGCCCGTTTTCCAGATTTAAGGGAAAGGTTTTACAAATTGTTAGCCGAATCTAATCTCCGACCAATCGAAATTACTTTGAAGAATCCTATAAATGGTAATTCCTTTCTCCATAGGTTAGACGGTGCAGGTATCATGAATTGCATCTATGCCGGGCTAGAGAATACCTCAGTCATCCCTGATATCCCCTTAATCATTGATGCTGCTTGCCGAGGGGAATTCAATCATTTGGCGCCGCTCGCGATAGATTATCTTGCCTCCTCGCAAGGAACTGCCTGGGGAATGAGAATGGCTGTATGGTGTAACGAGGAGTTTCCGTTTGAGAAGATGGAGAAAATTCTCAAACCCGCTGGATTACCACCTGAACTTGAGCAATTCATTCAACCTCAGGTTCCCTTGGAAGCCTATCAATTGTGGCCCCATGGGCAACCTGATGCGAATGAGAATAAGCCAGTGCGGAGCCGGGTTCCCGTATTGATCGCTGCAGGTGAATTCGACCCAGACACACCGATAAAGTGGGCGTACAGGACTAAATCTTTCCTTCCGAATGCTCAACTTGTGGAATTTGCCGGATATTCACATGTCCCCCTTTATAGACATCCAGAAGCAGTACGGATTATTCGTGAATTCCTGGCTAACCCTTTACATCTGGTAGACTTAGGAAAAACAGGTGAACGTCCAGACTTCCATCTCTCCTGGGATGAAAAAAAGTAATTTGGTATGTTTCGCACACTCCATGATTTAGATTTGTCATGCAGATTAAAATGTTAATAAAAAATCTAATGAGGCAATCTAGCCAGCTTATAACACGCAATATACGTAAGCCGGAGGAAATAGGTGATTTAAACTTTTGTACCTTTACTCAAAATAGTAAAGGTTTGATAAGTTGGAACTTTGAAATCCCGGCCTACGCATATTGCAAAACGTTATGTACAATTGCCCTCTACAACTCTATATAAGTGATGACAATCTATGAAAAGCATAATCCTAATTTTAATATTGACCATTGCTCTATTAATAAACATTGAGGATCTTTCAGCCCAATGGATTCAGCAAAACAGCGGCACCACCCAATCGCTTACCGATGTGGTAATGATCGACACGACTACTGCCATTGTCGTCGGTAGAGACGGCTCCATTCTCAGAACGACAGATTGCGGTTCAAACTGGATTGACGTAGCCGCACCGCTTTCCTTCATTCAGCCCTGGAAGGCAGTTGACTTCTGCGGTACCTTAAATGGGGTTATTATTGGAGAGTTTGGTGGTATCCTGATAACCACGAATGGTGGAATAAATTGGCAGACCCGATATATTCCAACCGAGCAAAAATGCTTGTCGGTCTTACAGCTCAGTCCGGGATACTTTTACGTGGGCGCCGATTCTGGCTGGGTCTATCAAACTGCCGACACCGGCAAGACCTGGACTTCCGAACAGATCAGTACCGATCCGATTCGTGCTCTTTTTGAATGGCGCGGTGCCTATATATTTACATTTGGATTACCTATCTTTGCTCTTACGCCGTATTCACTGTTTTCTTCAACAGTATTTCCCTCCTCTTCATGGGCAGAGACTGCTCTTCCTTTTCAAATCCACATTTCGCAAGGTTTCGATGGCGAGTTTTGTAATGGCGGCGGAGCGGGTTTCATTGTAGGATTTCAAGGAGACGATCGCGCTGCGCCGATAATCTTGCGCAATTCTGTGTCGGATACAACTTGGTATGATGTTTCACCAATTACCAAAGAGGACGGTATATTTGTCGGTGTTTCTGCTCCCTCGGCTAATGTGATCTATGTCTGCGGAACCGGTGGGATGATTTATAAATCAGCTGATGGAGGAGACACCTGGACCGTTTCCGCTACGCCAACAACCCAAAACCTGAATGCAATCTATTTCTATGATGAAAACCACGGCTTTGCCGTCGGCGATTCCGGAGTGATCCTCCATACCTCAAACGGTGGACTAACCGGCATTGATAATCAAGAAAATCATCTCCCCGTAAAATTTGTCCTCAAGCAAAATTACCCGAATCCGTTTAACCAGATGACGACAATCTCATTTAGTCTCCCGGTAAAATCATTTGTCTCGCTGAAGGTATTTGATCTTGCAGGCAGAGAGGTCTCATCCCTAGTTTCCGAAGAATTATCGGCCGGTGAATACCTGCGGCAGTGGAATGCAGCAGGATTTCCTAGTGGAATTTATTTCTATCATTTACAATTTGGCTCAAAGGCAGTAACAAAAAAACTTGTCTTGCTGAAATAATGGCTCTTGCAATAAATATGTATCGCGGGAGTAACAACATTATTTGAAGTAGGATAAAAAACCCCGCTTTATGCTCCCGTCTTTTTTTTTCAAATATCAAGCGCAATTAAATATAAAAAATTTTTCTTGATAATTGGCAGTTAACCTGGTAAATTAACTTTGAATTATAAAGTACTTTATTCAGCGGAGGGTAAAAATGGCTAATATCGAAAATCAAAATGAACAGATCCCACTGGGTGATGAATTGAAAATAATCCAGCAGATGATTGAAAAAACTAAGAGGGACACCGCCGAATCGGGCGGTAGTCTTTTGCTGTGGGGCTGGATGACATTGGCGGCTTGCACTTGTCTATATGTTCTGGTCTTTGTTGGACTTCCCTACCTGGCCTGGCTGCCCTGGGCAATCTTAATGCCTCTGGCGGCAATCATTGAGACCATCAAAATATTTAAAGAGCAAAAGAAGTCCAAGATCCTGACCTATTCCCAGCACGCCTTATCCGGGCTCTGGATTGCCTGCGGAATTTCAATGTTTATGGTGGCATTTCTGGCAATGCCCTTGGGCGCCATTTCATATAAGTTCATTATCCCCGGTATTGCTATGTTCGCTGCCGTGGGAATGTTCAGCACCGGACAGATTGTGGAATGGAAATTACTCAAATTCTGCGCCCTGATCTGGTGGCTTGCAGCTGTAGTCTGTATGCTGATCCACTCGTATTACCATACGATGATTGCCGCTGTGGCGGTTATCTTAGGTTATCTTCTACCGGGATATATTTTGCGCCATCAATACCTGAGGAAAACTAATGGTAACATTTGCTGAACTTGATCCGGTAATTCATTCCCGGATCAGGCTCTCGATCCTGTCAATCCTCATCTCGGTCAAAGAGGCTGATTTTGTCTATTTAAAAGAAGCCACCGGTACCACCGATGGCAACCTGAGCGCCCACCTTAGTAAACTGGAAGAGGTTGGTTACATTAAAATAGTCAAGAGTTTCGCCGGTAAAAAACCGCGGACGACCTGCTCCATGACCGCAGACGGAATTAATGCTTTTGCCAATTATACCCAGACGCTGGAAAAGCTAATTCATCTTTCACAAGAGGAACAATCGGATGCTCAAGGATAATATCGCAACACTTATAATTGTTATAATTATGCAGCTGCTATGGCTACAGGTCAATGGCGGGCAGGAACTGATTATCAAGGGCAGAATTCTGGATGAAAAATCGAATCCGTTACAATTTGTCAATGTATTCCTGACCGATAGTTATGAAGGTGCGATGAGCGATGAAAACGGAAATTTCCTGCTAAAAACCAATAAAAGCGGCAAACGAATCCTGCGAATTTCACATATCGGTTATGAACAACAGGATCTCGAAATAATCCTGGAAGCTGGCAAATCGCTCGAATTAAACATTATTCTGAAGGAATCCTTCGTGCCCCTGGAAACCGTTACCATCACCGCCAGTTCCTTTACCGCGGCTGACGAAGAGGGACAAACTCTCAATTCTATGGATGTCGTAACTACCGCAGGTACCGCCGCGGATATATTCCGGGCGATTCAGACATTCCCGGGTGTTAATCGGGTTGACGAAGGCGCCGGCATGTTTGTCAGAGGCGGCGACGTTTCCGAAACCGTTATCCTTCTGGATGGTGCAACCTTAGCTCACCCTTACCGCTACGAGTCCGACGCCGGTGGCTACTTTGGCATGATAAATCCATTTCTCTTATCAGGTACTTATTTCTCAACCGGCGCTTTCTCAGCTAAATACGGCAATGCCTTGTCCGGCGTACTCGCCATGCAATCACT
>Ga0315555_1003170_pt1:0-2500 | contig 11370 bp, 4 predicted proteins | sample SalMarSW160380MG_FD_202113 | JGI IMG/M metagenome (GOLD analysis project Ga0315555, IMG submission 202113) | Salt marsh sediment microbial communities from the Plum Island Ecosystem LTER, Massachusetts, United States - Salt Marsh Sediment SW1603-80 ...
GTTATGATTTTAGTTTCAGGGTCTATAACCGGGCTTAATGTGCGGATGAATTCCCGACCATCCCGCTGGCTTCTATGCTCATAACTAATTGGTTTTCCGGTTTCATAGACCTGTTCTACTTTAGCAGAAAATTCCTGGGTGCCTTCAGGAGAATGAAATTGTAAATAATCCTGACCGACAACCTCATCCAGTGATTTTCCAAGTCTTAACAAGAGTTTCTCGTTAGCAAGTAGATATTTGAGGTTTCGATCTACGAGGTAAATCGGATCGTTACTGGATCCTATCAGAGAATGATAGCGTTCTATGCTCTCTTGAAGTGCCTCAAAAGCTTGCTGGCTTTCCTGTTCAGCTGCAAGACGCTCGGTGATATCAATGCCTACGCAGAGCAAACCGATAATCTTTCCGCCAGAATCTTTCATGGTTTTGTCGTACCAGGCAATCATCCGCTCGCGTCCATCTTTAGTCAGGATAGGATTAACATTGCCGCGCGTCTGGATATTACTCACCGCTCTTAAAAATATTTTCCTGATCCTTTCCCGATTGCGCTCTGGTAAAAAGGTAGTGAACCAATCCCTTCCTTGAACCTCTGCAAGGCGATAGCCGGATAGCTCTTCCATATATGGATTAAATCGAACTATCTTGCCGTTAGTGTCAAGTATCAGCACTATTACCTGGGCGATTTCGAACAGGTCAGCAGCAAGATAACTGTCGTCTATCAAAGCTTTTTCCTCCGCTATTCTTGATTTTTTGCCGATGGGGGCACTGTGAAATCGTGGCATATACCTGTTATTCCGATTCGATGATTATCATTCTTTTTAGTCGCTGTTGCAATCGTAGTGGAAGACCATTCAGTAAACAAATTCAGCAGGAGTTGAATGGATAAGAGAAATTGCTGCAGACGATTGATTTTTAGCATAAGGAATAGGGGATAAATTCCTGTGACGAAGATGAGAATTAGCAGAATTACGTTTGGATCTTTGCGTCCCTACCATACTTACTGTTGAAAAAAACTTAAAGAAAATTATTCCCGTATGCAACAGAAAATATTGATATGATTCAAGTCTGGATATTGTTAGATCGGCATTCGGTTTGGCTTTTTCTGAAAATAGAATTAATATTGTCCTATGAGTGTGTCCTGCCAAAATTATTCGATTCGGCTAACCGGTTCTCTGGTTGTAATGTGGATTTTATTGAATATTGCGCTTTTGGCTCGCCCACTGGAAATGCAATTAATTTCAACCGCGGAGAACTCAGTTACCCTTAAAACCAATTCGGCTTCCCACCACCTGTTCTATAACCATACCGCCGGAGTAGTAATTGACACGATTTTTTACTATAGTTCACCCGGCAGTCCGACGGATTATGACGATTTTCTGGCAAATTATCAGATTGGTGGAGATACCGTAATCAACTGGTTTACGCTGCTGGCACCGGGCAAGGTGACGAAACTGATGATGCAGAATTCGTCCACTGGTTATGCAAACTGGTACTTGTGGGCACCGGCGGTCTCAGCCGATGAATTTCAATTTCCCAACGATTCTGGAATACCCCAAATGATTCCCGATGGTATCCAATCCCAATTATGCTATGAATTGGATATGAGTCAACAGCAATTGGACAGCCTGATCTGGAATACTCTCGATTTAGGTCAGGGGATTCAATTAGACTCAAGCCAGCTGGATTTTTGGTTTGGCTATCAGCTGAGTTCCGACGGCAATCCGAAAATCTGGCAAGATGGAGTTTATCATTATTTCGATCAGGAAGGCAGCTGCCGCAGCTGGACGTCCCTGCATTCTCAATCTTCCGGAAAATGGTACCGGAATGTCCAGCCGGGGACTGAAAACTGGGTGGCTCACATGATGCAGGTCGAAGTCCAGTATGAAGCAATTCCTCCGATTATTTCCGATCTTTCGGAGTATTCCGATACTTTTGCCAAAAGCCGCAGAATTTATGTGAGGGTTGTCGAACTGGAGGGGGAACAATTCAGCGTCAGCCTGCTGGTTAAAAATCGTAAAACGGCGGTGGAATCGGTTGTGTCTATGACTAATCAGGAGGAAGATTGGTATTATGCCGATTTGAATTACGCTGCTGGCGATACGATTTACTATCGGGTTAAAGCCGAGGATCAAACCGGGCAGGTCCAATATTCACCAGAAAAATCCTTTGTTTGTCTGGCAACGCCGGGAAATATTCCTTTGATAGTTATTGACGATTCGGAATATAACAGTGGTATTCGTTATAAAAATGCCCTAAAAAGTTTAGATATACCTTATTATTACTGGAATATGACTGAGCACCAGGGGATTGATTCGACAATTATTCACTACAGCCGATTTCAAACCCTGTTGATTCTCAATGGGAAAAATCAAATCGTGCCGGTCAAGAATATTCTGGAAGAGGATAGCTATAATATTACTGATTTTCTGGGAACTGGCGGTAACCTGATGGTTGTGGATATGGATTACCTGTATCGCTGGGATATTATCGGGGGTGGTAGCTT
>Ga0315555_1003170_pt1:7500-11370 | contig 11370 bp, 4 predicted proteins | sample SalMarSW160380MG_FD_202113 | JGI IMG/M metagenome (GOLD analysis project Ga0315555, IMG submission 202113) | Salt marsh sediment microbial communities from the Plum Island Ecosystem LTER, Massachusetts, United States - Salt Marsh Sediment SW1603-80 ...
AATTCCCGGGACTGTGAACCCTGGTACCGAAGCTTTGGTTCTCTCGCCGGTGGCGGGGGAAGGTAGGGGAGCGTTCCATTAACCGGTGAAGGTCAATCGTGAGGTTGGCTGGAGGAGATGGAAATGAGTATGCTGGCATGAGTAGCGATAATTCCGGTGAGATTCCGGAACACCGAAAGCCTAAGGTTTCCTGAGTAAAGTAAATCTGCTCAGGGTTAGTCGGACCCTAAGCCGAGGCCGAAAGGCGTAGGCGATGGAAAACAGGTTTAATATTCCTGTACCATCTGTTTATTGTTTGAGCTATGGGGTGACGCAGGAGTGAAAGGTCAGCCGGGTGTTGAACGTCCCGGTTTAAGCAGGTAGGGGGATCGGATTGGCAAATCCGTCCGGTCATAACCCTGAGATGCGAATAGGAGTCCCTAGGACATAAACTGACCCTAATCCCACTGACAAGAAAAACCTCTATGTTAGATAAACGGATGTCCGTACCCCAAACCGACACAGGTAGGCGAGGAGAGAATCCTCAGGTGCTCGAGATAGCTCTGGTTAAGGAACTAGGCAAATTGATCCCGTAACTTCGGAATATGGGATGCCTCGATTAGGTGAAATTTATTCAAATGTAGCCGAAAGAGGCCGCAGTGAAAAGGTTCAAGCGACTGTTTACTAAAAACACAGGTCTATGCGAAATCGTAAGATGAGGTATATGGACTGACACCTGCCCGGTGCTGGAAGGTTAAGGGGATGAGTCATCCCGATTTATCGGGAGAAGCCCAGAACTGAAGCCCCAGTAAACGGCGGCCGTAACTATAACGGTCCTAAGGTAGCGAAATTCCTTGTCGGGTAAGTTCCGACCCGCACGAATGGTGTAACGACTTGAACACTGTCTCAACCAGGGCCTCGGCGAAATTGTAATACCGGTGAAGATGCCGGTTTCCCGCAGCTGGACAGAAAGACCCCGGAACCTTTACTATAGCTTGGCATTGGGTTTTGATTTTATATGTGTAGGATAGGTGGGAGACTTTGAAGTCCCGACGCTAGTCGGGATGGAGTCAACCTTGAAATACCACCCTTATAAAGTTAGAATTCTAATCCCGACCCCTGAAGCGGGGCGGGAGACATTGTCAGGTGGGTAGTTTGACTGGGGCGGTCGCCTCCTAAAATGTAACGGAGGCTCCCAAAGGTTCCCTCAGCACGATTGGTAACCGTGCGCAGAGTGTAAAGGCATAAGGGAGCTTAACTGCGACTCATACAAGAGGAGCAGATGCGAAAGCAGGGCTTAGTGATCCGGCGGTTACGTGTGGAAGTGCCGTCGCTCAAAGGACAAAAGGTACTCCGGGGATAACAGGCTGATCTCCCCCAAGAGTTCACATCGACGGGGAGGTTTGGCACCTCGATGTCGGCCCGTCACATCCTGGGGCTGGAGAAGGTCCCAAGGGTTGGGCTGTTCGCCCATTAAAGTGGCACGCGAGCTGGGTTTAGAACGTCGTGAGACAGTTCGGTCCTTATCCGCTGTGGGCGCAGGAGATTTGAAAGGGGCTGCTCTTAGTACGAGAGGACCAGAGTGGACAAACCTCTAGTGTACCAGTTGTGCCGTCAGGTGCAGTGCTGGGTAGCTACGTTTGGTTTGGATAAACGCTGAAAGCATATAAGCGTGAAACCATCCTTAAGACAAGATCTCCCTTCCCCCGATTCGTCGGGGGGACTTAAGGTTCCTTGTAGATTACGAGGTCGATAGGTCATAGGTGCAAGCTCCGCAAGGAGTTTAGCCGAGTGATACTAATAAACCGTGCGTCTTGACCAAAACTTTTTATGAGTTAGATTCCAAAGTCTGAGTTTTATTTTTCCCAATGCAATCTTTTTCCGGTGGCTATAGCAGAGGGGCCACACCCGATCCCATCTCGAACTCGGTAGTTAAGCCCTCTAGCGCCGATGATACTGCTCGGGAGACTGGGTGGAAAAGTAGGTCGTCGCCGGGAACCTATTATTGGGCGCCTCGATTTTTCGGGACGCCTTTTTTTTATTGTATCTTGAGTACTCCCTATTTATATTCGATTTATGATAAATAAGACATGGCAAAATCCGGACTTTTGTCCTATCTCACAACAAGTTGCCTTCATTTCACTTAAGTTTTGATGTCAACAAAAAGGAGCTGGTATGAAAACTAAAATAATTATGCTCGCCATCTTAACGGTATTTTCCCTTAATTCTCTGCTTGCCCAACCAGGTGAGCTGAAGTTGATAATGAATTACTTCAATAATTATGAGGTAATTAAAATTACCGATATAAATCTGAATGATGGATCACAGAATCCGGATATGTTTTCTTATACCCTCAGTTATTATCCCTTTAATTATGATGTGACCCAAGTGTGTGACCCCATTGAAATTGTCATTGAATTTAAAATGACTGCGAATGTTCCTAATTTTGGTTGGGAGGATGATGTCATCTTTTTTGTGAAAACAAATCCTTTTGAATTTTGTGGACAGGTGACCATCGATGCAACGATGTTAAGTGTCGATATGCGGAATATCTATTATGATGATACCGGGGAAGAGGTTGATATATCTGCTGATGAGACAGAGTTTCTCCTGACCGAAGGTGAAGCCAATAAAATGTACAGCCAGCTATTCAGTGCTCAGGGCAGCCTGCCCGAAGGTGAATATCGTTTCAGTTTTAATGCCTACCCGGTCGATAATTCAGGCGTTGCTCCTGCCGGTTTGTATCAGGTGATTACGATTACCAATCCGGAGTATCTCGAATTAATCCAACCCGGTGGCAACGATGTGACTGATATTCTTGAAATCAACCAGTTTGTACCAATATTCCAATGGGAGACCAACGATTTCTCCTGGAATGTAAACAGTTGTCCAGAATGTGGCGTTTTTATCCGTATTTGTGAATATGCTCCTGTTCTTAAAGGACACACTTCATTACAGGATGCCTTGGATGATGATCCCATGGTTCCCTGGGGAGGTGGAGCAGATTTTCTTGAATTGGATGCGACTCCGGTCGGATTCGATCTTATGCTTGCTCCTAAAATGTTCGTTTATCCCGATAATGCGCCACCGTTATCAGAGGGGCATAATTATGTCTGGCAGGTAATTAAAAAGTATCCGACCACCCGGGGAATGTTCGAAAAGAGCAGCGAAATATTTGTTTTCAGATTGGCTGAAATGGGTGGCGGTGGCGAAAGCACCGGCAGCAGTGGTGGTATTACTGCCAGTACAGCAGATGCCTATTTAACCCTGATTGAACAACTTCTGGGAACGGATCGTTATAACGATTTTTTTGGTGATGGTGGTGTACTGATGGGTTATACACCTTCAGGAGTGATCACACTGAATGATATTCAACAATTGACTCAGGATGAATTAAGAGCACTTGCGGATATGTTTCGTCTTGGTGAAAGAACGATTAAAAACGTTTCCGTAGAATAAAAAACGAATAGGAATATATCATGAAAAAATATCATTTATTATTTCTGGTCATCATTCTGATTGCATTAACGGTTCAAGGTTGGTCTGCTGATAAAATTGCATTGGCATTAAAAGCCCGCGGCGACACCAGCTTAAAACGATCCGGCGCGGATAAATATATGCCTGGAGTCAAACCGGGCACGACGCTGTTCAACGAAGATCAGATTAAAACGGGGAAAGACGGTTATGCCGTTCTGGTTTTTCTGGATGACAAATCTCAGATCAAAATTCGCGAAAATTCCGATATGACCATTTCCGGCACACGGACGGATGAAGCCATTTCCAAGCAGATTGCGATGAATTTTGGTACCCTGAAAGCGGAAGTGAGTCCCCAGCGTAAAGGAGAATTCGTCATCGCAACCCCGACCTCTGTGGCTTCTGTCAAGGGTACTG
>Ga0315555_1003173_pt1 | contig 11363 bp, 10 predicted proteins | sample SalMarSW160380MG_FD_202113 | JGI IMG/M metagenome (GOLD analysis project Ga0315555, IMG submission 202113) | Salt marsh sediment microbial communities from the Plum Island Ecosystem LTER, Massachusetts, United States - Salt Marsh Sediment SW1603-80 ...
ACAATATGCTTGACGGCACGCGCGCGAAGCCGTATGCTCCAATCTATCATTAATGAAATGAAGAAGATAGGGGAGCACACACAATGATGTCATTCCGAGGGACCCGGCTGGCGGACTTCCGCCTGCCTTCGAGCACCGTCTGGTTGCTCGAGACCCTTGCCGAACACAAGGGCAAAGAAGCGCTCTATGCGGTGCAGTCTCCGCAGATACTGAAGGCGCTTCACGAGATGGCCCTTGTTGAGAGCGCGGAATCCTCCAACCGTATCGAAGGGGTAACGATTGAACGCGATCGTCTTCGGCCTCTCGTTCTCGGAGACGCCACGCCCCGCGATCGCTCCGAAGAGGAGATTGCCGGCTACCGCAAAGCGTTGAATTGGATTCATACGAAGCATGAGGAGATTTCGATTACACCCGATACCATCCTCAACCTTCATTCCCTGGCTCAGGGCGGCACAACCGGCGATGCCGGGAAGTGGAAGGCGACGCCAGTTGACATCATCGAGGTCCATCCTGACGGCGAACGCTCCGTGCGCTTTCGCACTCTTTCTCCCGACCAGACCCCCGCCGCGGTCGAAGAACTGTGTGTTGCCTACAACCACATGATGGACCAGCGCGAAACCACGCCGCTCCTTGCGACGGCGGCGCTGGTGCTGGATTTCCTCTGTATCCATCCCTTTCGCGACGGAAACGGCCGGGTCTCGCGCCTGCTCACCCTTCTCGCGCTGTACCATCACGGCTACGGCGTCGGGCGGTACATCAGTCATGAACGTATCGTCGAGCAAGCCAAAGACCGCTACTATGATTCCCTCCATGCCAGTTCGTCCGGATGGCACGACTGCACGCACGACATACTTCCCTGGACCAACTACCTGCTGGGCACGCTGGGGATGGCATATCGCGAATTCGAGGAACGTGCGGCGCGAGAACGCCCCGCAAAGGGCAGCAAGACAGACCTGATTGAATACGCACTCCAGAACGTCGCAAGCCCCTTCGGCATCGCCGACGTGGAACGGCTGTGTCCGAACGTGAGCCGCGCAATGGTGCGCCGGGTGATGAATCGCTGGAGGGAGGAGGGCCGCCTGGAACTTTTGGGACGAGGCCGGGATGCCCGCTGGCAGCGTGTTGAGTGACGTGAGGGCGGGGGAGAAGAAGTAAGTGAGTAGCCAAGGGAGGGCCGCATGTTTGAGTGGCTGAAGAAGAACGTCGAGATCTGTGGTTCCGTGGTCTTTCCCGGGGCGCTGGCTCCTCGACCGGAGAACCTGGACCATCTCCGGTCCACCGGCATCGACGTGGAGCGTCTTCCGGACGGTGAGGAGATGCACTGGGTCATGGCGCTCCGCCACCCCGATTGGGGAGAGGCGATGCTTGCCTCTCCCCGCAATATCCCGGCGCCGCCCCGCGAGCTCATCGAGTTCGATGTCGGGCTGACCCCGCCGGAGAAGGAGGAGCTCCTGCGGCTCGGCGGGTCCGTCCTCTCTCTCCGCATGGAAGGCAAAAAGAACAACGTCCTGGCGGACCGCAAGAACGCGCTGCGATTCCTCCACGCGGTCATGGCGGACGACGGCCTGGCGGTAGTCGACCATGTAGCCAGTTCCATCTGGTCACGTCCCGCGCTCGAGGACGAAATGTGTCACGACGCCGACCTCGACGTCGGGGGCATCTACGCGCTCCACGCGGTTGCCCCGGACGATGCAGCGGATATGCAGCAGGATGAGGAGGGGCCGCCGATCATATGGCTGCACACGCACGGCCTGGCGGAAATAGGTTTCTTCGATTTCGACATCCTGCATCCCTCCCCGGACCTGCTCGGCCCGGGAGTGGATACGCTTCGTGCGATCGCCTTCGCCATCGTAGAAGGAGCGGTCACGGCATCCACACCGGAGTTCGAGCTGGCGTATCCCGGAGGCGCGGTACGCTTCGTCCCGACCGCGGCATACACCCGATCGATCTGTTGACCGACTGGATGATCATGTCCCCGGCCGGACCCATCAACCCGCGTTCCACCACGCCCGCGCGCGCCATGCTGCCGTACCTGGATGAGATCCGTGAGGCGATGCGGGAGGAGAAGGATGGGGGCGGCGCCGGTGGTGAGTGATGTGAGGGCGGCTCTGTCGAACCGTGACAAGTGATGATAGAATCCCGGTATGACGATACCTTCAGGCACGCTGCCATGGACGAAATCCTGTTTCGTCTGCGGTGAAGAGAATCCGCACGGACTCCACCTCAAGGCCAGGGTCGACGACGGCCGGGTGATCCTGGAATACACGGCGCGGGAACGGGATCTCGGCTGGCGCAGCATCGTGCACGGCGGCATCGTCATGACGCTCATGGACGAGGTGATGACATGGGCCGCGATCCTGGCGGCCCGCAGGCCGTGCGTTGCCGCGGAGACGACCATACGCCTGAAAGCGCCGATCCGCGCCGGCGACACACTGCGGGTTCAGGGGGAGATCCCGGAACGGGCATCGCGCATCATCAAGGCGTGCGCGACCGTCACCCTCGACGACGGCGCCGTAGCCGCCGTCGCGTCGGGGAAGTACGTGGCCATGGCGCCGGAGGAGGTCGCCTCATCACATGAAGATTTCGTGTACTCGCCGGACGCGATCGATCTGCCCTGGCTGCGGAATCCGGAATAGAGCACGGCGCTTATAAAGGTAACTGTCCCCTTAATTACTCGAAGACGCGCAGGCGGTCTTTCGTGATTACTTTCTTGATGGGCTGGATGCCGAGCTTGAGGGTGGGATTCGGGGCGCGTAACAAATGGGGTGTTTATTGTTGCTATTTGTTACGCGTGATGCTACTATTTCAACGGCAATGAACACAGAAGGAGCTATGATGAACGCCGGACGATCGACGGAAACGGAGGAACTCCAACGGGTGATAGCCCGTTCTGTCGCGACTCATCCGGTAGGCCGCAACCTGGCCCTCATCGGGGGCTTCAGGTATCGTTTCCTGGACGGCAGCGTGCGCGCTTCGGACGACATAGATTACCACTGGACGGAAGATCTGGGCGAGAAACAAGGGGAGCTGATCGATTTCTTCAGACGGATCGTGCTGCCTGACATACGGCGGCGCTTCGGACGTTCGGGGCGGGCAGATGCTCGAAAGGGACCGGACGCCGACTCACCGGTCGTTCGTGCTGTGGATCTCAGGTTCTGGGAGGAAGACGTGCCGCACAGCCGGATAGAGATACCCGTTGAAGTGACCCGTATCATCTGTGCGGATCCCGTGGAAGTACGTACCGTTGGCGGCACGATCTATGCGACTGCGTCGGAAGGAGACATGATCGAAAGCAAGGTGGTGGCCGTTTTCGGCAGAAGGACAATGAGGCATCGCGATCTGGTGGACGTGTTCCTTTTCCGCGATCGGTTTCCCGGTGATTCCGCCCGAAGGCTGACGTCGAAGCTTCGTGCGGCAGGCATCACATCGGCCCGCACCGAGGAAAGGCTGCGCGACCTGGTAACACACCGCGATTATCACGCAAAGGCGGTGCAGGCGGTGATCGACACCCAGCTCGATCCTGCAGCCGCGGCTCAACTCGACGATGCGGGCGGCGGGGCACGGGTACTTGAAGACGTGATGAGCATTCTGCGACGGTACGTCGCGGCGGGAGGATCGGATGACATCCATTGAGTGGCAGAAGCTCCTTCAGGAGCAGCGCGACAGGCATGGAAAGACCGTCTTCACGGTAACCGAGCTGGCAAACGTCTCGTCGATGGAGCCGCAATCCCTGAAGGCGGCCCTCGCGCGCCTGGTTGAGCGTGGCGTCGTCGAGCGGTACACAAAGGGTCGATATGGACTTCCCCGGGCGGTCTCGATCGAGGACCTGGTTTCGTCGCTCGACCTCGCGGCCTACGTGACGGGGATGTACGCCCTGCACCGGCACGGGTTGATTACCCAGTCGCCGACGGAAATCACCTGCTTCACGAATCACAGACACAACCGGTCCAGGGTACGGCTGACGCCCCTTGGCCGGATTGTCTTTGTCTCGATCACGAATTCGGTCTATGCATATCCGCAGGAACGCGTGGTGGCGGCACCGGAACAGGCTCTCTGTGATTTCGTGTATCTGTGCCGGAAGCGGGGCATCGTCCCGTCTGATATCGTGACCTTCCGGAATCTCGCTCGACTGAACCGGCGCCCGCTTCGAAGGCATCTGAAGCGGTATCCGGGAACAGTTGTTCGTGAGACGGAACAGCTCCTGGAATCGTTGGGGGAGGAATGAAAGAGCGGTCGTGAATTCATTAGCTGGCCCCCCCCCCCTCACCGGCCGGTGGTGAGTGACGTGAGGGCGGGGGAGAAGAAACCGGGGAGAAAGACAAGGAAAGGGGATTGATTGCGGGGACGCGGGAACACTGATCGGCAGTGGGAATATGGATTCCTGCTGTGTGGGGGTGCCGCGGGCGCGTTGTACGGCGCGGTAAGCGACGCGATTGTCGCCAATATTGCGCCGGACTATTTCGAGCTGGGCACAAGAATTGCCGCGGATGCGCGACCGACGCTTACCGCCGTCACCGCCGGCGCCCAGGTCGGATTCCTCGCCGGCGTAGTGGCCTCTGCCGTCTGTCACTATGCACTGCGGCGCACCCCGCCGCGGCAGAGATGCCGTACCATCCTGCGGCTGATCTGGATTCCGTTCCTGGCGGCCGGCGTGTCGGCCGTCTTCATGCCCCTCGTGTTCGGCATGATCAATCCTCTCGGATTCACTGGCCATCTCTTTCCCGGGCTTCCGGCGGAGAAGATGGCGCCGTTTCTCATCGTATGCTGGACACGCATCGGTTCCTACCTGGGCGCTGCGGTGGGTCTCACGATTGCCGTCGTCGCCGCCGGGCGCCGTCTGCGGGAATGCGCTTACGATCGACAGGAGCCGGGCGTCGTGCAGGGCGGCGAGGATTCTCTTCGCCGGCGGCTGTTTCAATGGATCGGCATCGCCATCATCGCGACAGCCGTTGCCATGCTGGTATACAATCGCTGGAGGCTTGGCCCGGGCCGCTTCGCCTACCCCGATCTCGGCCTGACGGCGGACAGCCCGCTTCTGTCCGAGCAGATTCCTCGCCCGGGGGTCGATCTCGTAACCACCACCCCCGATGACTTCCCTGAATTTCTGGGTGCGGGCCGGCGCGCCGCGGTGGAAGACATCACGCTCGATCCGGACTGGCGGACGCATCCGCCGCGGGAGCTGTGGCGACAGCCCATAGGCGCCGGCTGGTCGGCGTTCTCCATAGTCAACGGCTTCGCCGTCACCATGGAACAGCGCGGAGACGAGGAACAGACAACCTGCTACGCCCTGTCTTCCGGACTGCATCACTGGACGGTGGCCCGGAAGGATCGATTCACCGTCATGGGCACCGGTCCGAGAAGCACCCCGACCATTTCCCGCGGACGCGTGTATGCTCTGGGTGCATGGGGTCACCTGGTCTGCATAGAAGGAAACAGCGGAAGGGTGGTATGGGAACGGGAACTACTGTCGGATCTGGGCGTGCGCTGGGAGGATGAAAAGAGAGAAGTCGGTTACGGCCGCAGTGCCTCCCCGCTCGTCACCGACACGCTGGTAATCGTGCCGGGCGGCGGATTGCGGGGCGCGCGGGCGTCGCTGCTCGCGTACGACGCGGCCACAGGCGCGCCGCGCTGGCGCGGGGGCGGAAAGCAGATCAGCTACAGCTCGCCCGTGCGGGCCGAGATGCTGGGCGAACGGCAGGTGCTGATCGTCAACGAGGATACGGTTGCCGGTCACGCCATCGAGACCGGCGCCGAACTGTGGTCGTACCCCTGGCCCTCCAACAGCAACACGGACGCCAATGTCGCACAGCCGGTGCCGCTTTCGTCGAGCAGGATACTTGTCTCGAAGGGCTACGGTTGCGGGGCGGCGGTTATCGAACTGTTCCGCAGGGATACCGATCGGACAATCGAGGTGCGGAAGGTATGGTCCAACCGCTCCGTTCTTCGAACCAAGTTCACGAATGTCGTGATCTGGAACGGCCACGCGTATGGCCTGTCGAACGGCGTGCTGGAATGCGTCGACCTGACAGACGGGAAGCGCAAGTGGAAAGAGGGGCGCTACAGGCACGGGCAGATACTGAGGGTGAAGGACCTTCTGCTCGTTCTCGGAGAGAAGGGGGAGCTGGTTCTCGTCGGCCTCGATCCTCGGAAACCCAATAACGTTCTGGGTCGGGTACAGGCCCTCACCGGCACCACCTGGAACAACATTGCCCTCTACGGCCGTTTTCTGCTCGTCCGCAACGCAACGGAAGCGGTATGCTATGAGCTGAGGGAGAAGGAAACGCCCGCAAGTACATCGAAATCCTTTCTGCTGATCGCGCCGGAAGTGCTCGGCAGGATACTCTAACGCGGACCCTGGGGAATGTTACACCCGGACTCGTCTACTTCTTCCCGACCAGTCTGAACGCGGCCTGTGGCTCGGGGATGCCCTTCAGCTCGTACCTGTCCACCAGCTCGATTTCGTAGACGTCGTCCACCAGCTCCTTAAGGGACTCGTTCATCATGATCTCGTTCGGGACGCTGTGGGCCGCCAGGCGGAACAGCTGGTTCACCCCGTCGCCGATCGCGGTGTAATCGGTCTGGGTATCCTCCGAGCCGACCTCGCCGATGATGACGTCCGCCAGGCCCAGGGTGAGCTTCACGTCGAATGAATGCTCTCCCCGTTTCCGCGCCTCCTCGTTTGCCCGGGTAATCCTGTCCCTCACCTCCATCGCGCACTCGATCGCGGCAAACGGAGCGTTGTGGTCCTTCACCGGGGCCCCGAAGAGCGCCATCACCTCGTCGCCGATGAACTTGTCGAGCGTGCCCTTATAGTCGTCGATCACCACCTGCGCGATCAGCCGCAGGTACTTGTTCACCAGATTGAACGTGCGCAGTGCGTCCGGTTCCGAGGCCGCGTACCTGGTGGAGCCGGCCAGGTCCGCGGAGAATATCACCACCTTTTCCTTCCGCGGATTCAGCCACTCCGGGTTTTCCAACAGCATCCCGATGGTGTCGCTTCCCACGTACTTCTTGAACCGCTTGACCACCATCTCCGTTCGCTTCCCCCGCACGATGCTGGTGTCCAGAAGCGCGCACGCCGCCTTCACCAGTTTCCGGTGTCCTTCCGACAGCTTGTCGTAGCTCGTCAGCACCAGGATGCCCGCCGAGTCGCCGACCTTCGTGGTGAGGGGAAAGCCGACAATGTTCTTTATCGCCTTGCCCGCGATGGACAGCTGCCTGTCGTCCGTCGAGGGGGCCCGCGACTCGACCTCTCCGCTCGCGACGCATTCCTGAACGACCTGCTTCAGTTCCAGCACCACATCGGGATACTCGCGCCACACGATAGTGCCCAGATCGTTCGTCGCGATCAGGTCGAACATCTCTCTCTCGGTGCCCTTGAATATGTACGCGCAGGCGCAGCCGCAGGCCTGGGCGATCTTGCGGAGAATCGCATCCTCGCAGCCCTGGGCGCTGTCGATGTGTTCGTCTATGATGTCGTCTATTTCCGCGACGATCCCCTTCTCGTCACGCAGGAGGCGCTCGTCGCATTTCTGGCGGATCGTCGTATCCAGGACGCTTCCCGCCTCTTCCAGCAGACGCTTCGCCGAATCCGTTACCGGTTCCCGGCTCAGGCCGGCGAGAATGCCGATCAGCTTGCGGCCTATCCTCAGCGGCACCACGGCGTAGTGCCCGTGAACCACCTTCTCGTCCGGCACGAACGTCTTGTCCGTCGTTTTCGCCCGGTCCATCAGGCTGGTAAGGATGTCGTCGAAGTCGTGGGTGATGATGCCGGTCTGGTCCAGCGCCACCGTGGTCCGCTTGTCGTAGAGATCGAAGTACTGGATAAACGCCGTGGTGAACCCGAGCTCTCTCACGATGATCTGGAGACTGTGCCGGAGAATGTCCCCGAGCGTCACGAACTTGTCTCGTATCGCGTCAAGCTCGTGGAGAAGTTCCACTATCTTCTTGTGAAGTGCGAGATCCTCTTCCGCGCTCAGCATTGTTCCCCCCTCCTCGTCAGAACGCAACTGAATACGCCACTATACCAGACGGCAGCGGACCTTGCCAATCCAAATGGGATTCAGGAGGTCACAACGCCTGAAATCCGCGGGGGCGAAATGTGAGTCACATGTCCTTCGTATTCCCGCGCCGCAGAATCGGGTATCACCTTTATTACTCGAAGGCGCGGAGGCGGTCTTTGGTGATGACTTTCTTGATGGGCTGGATGCCGAGCTTGAGGGCGGGGGAGTCTTTCTTGAATCGGAAATCGCCCTTCTCCGCGTCCACGAACAGGGGATCGGCCGTCAGGGAATGCTCGTCGAACCCCTTGAAGTTCCCCTGGCCCGGCTTCACCTCGCGCCCGGGTACCCAGTACAGGTTGTAGTCCATCTCCTTCAGCGGCTGTTTGTCCCACGCCGCCCAGTGGGTGTCTTTGAACACGTCCTTGAGCGCCCCGTAGAATATGTTCCGGCGGAGCACGGTGCCCATCGGCGCCACGTTGTACTTCTCCGGCTGAACACTGATATCCGAGCTGCCGCTGAACACGAAGAAGTTGTTTTCAATCACGTTGCGCGGCGCGCCGTGCAGGTGCAGGCCGATATTCGCCCGGACCACCAGGTTGTTCTTCACGATGACGTCGTCGCAGTTGTCGTCCAGGTACAGGCCGACGCACGTCCGCTTCCCCTTGCCCACGTCGCGAATGACATTGTCGCGGATCTCGTTGGCGCCCTTCCCCATCGTTCCCCAGAAGTAGATCGCCCCGCCGTCGTGAAACTCCTGCATCACGCGGTAGATGTGGTTTCCCTCCACCACGTTCTTCTTCGCCGGGATGAACGGCTTGATCTTCGCCGCGGTGTACGGCGGCTGCAGCGACGGCTCGTGCTTCTTCTGCCAGTACTGCGGCCGCGTCCCGGAAAGCGAGATGCCGTTGTAGGGCATCTCGTAGATCCAGTTGCCCGCCACCAGGTTCCCTCCGGTCATCGCCATTCCGATGCCGGCGATATTCTTCCTTACCGTGCCGCATCCGTGGATCGAATTCGTCACGATCTGATTGCCCCAGCTCATCGGCGGCCCTTCACCCAGGTAATCGAATATACGTATCGGGGTATCGCCCGTGCGCGTGAGGTCGCACCGGCTGACCCGGTTTTCCCGGCATTCCTTCCATATAACTACCCCGCTCCCGCCCAGGTCGTAGAACGCGCAGTTGTCCACCGTGCAGTGACGCGCCCCGCTGTTCAGCCGAAGCGCCGTGCCCTGGTAGAAACGCCACTTGACGTGGCGCCCGGAGTGCCGGAACGTCAGCCCGAGGAACTGTATGTGCTCCGCCCAGCGATCCTTCTTCACGTCCCCGGTTACGCTCACCATCACCGGGAGCCCCCCGGCGATGACCTCCGCCTTCGCCGGATCCACGCCCTTCGGCGGCAGGAATGAAAGCTCGCCGGTCTTCGAATTGAAACACCACTCGCCGGGCACGTCGATGGCCGCTCGCAGGTTCTCCACGAAATACTCGCCGTTCGATCCGTAGCCGCCCGATACGATCGGATACCCCGCCGGCTCCGCCAGGGTCACCTCCCGCTTCGCCTCGTCGATCGATTCGATCGGCAGGTGAAAATCCACCCACTCGTACGGCTTCACCACCACCGTCCCGCTGGTGATGTCCGGCCAGTTGGACAGCCGGCCCTCCTCGTAGCCGAATGTCTTCTTGCTTGTGCCCACGGCGCGCGCCTTCCAGTAGCCTTCGTTGGGCATGCGCGCACGCGTCTGCCGCGTGCCGTCTACGAACAGCTCTTCTATGCGGAGGTCCGTTCCCTCCGGCTTCATCGTCCACACCCCGTCCGGCCCCGGGCCCTTCCATTCGCCCTTCAGCCGAAGGCCCCCGTCCAGGATCGGGCGCTCGTTCGGATGCGCCGCGAAGATCGCCGGATGCTTCTTCGTGCCGGAATCCGCCACGCCCAGCGAAAACGTCTGCTTCAGTACGTATACGCCTTCGCGCAGCAGCACCGTGCCGCCGGCCTTGCCGTCCGCGCGCAGCGCGTCGCGGGCGCGTTCAAGCGTGGCGAAGGGCTTTTCGCGCGTGCCCGGGCCGGTGTCGTCACCGGCGGGCGCAACGTAGAAGTCACCGGAATCGGGAATAGCATCGGCCATCACGAACGGCGCGGCGATGATCAGCAGAACCGTCCCCAGCCGGAATGTTGATCTCTTTCTCATGGGGAAATTATAGCACGCGTTTCATATTCTGCTAACTGCTTAACCCCGCCCGGCGGCGATTTCCCTGTATCTCGGGCATTCCCGGGGGATCCAACACTTGCAGAATATTCATTCTTCCGCCGGTTCTTCTCCATCTCCTCCTTTTCTCAGAACCAGACTCGCAGCTTCGATATCTGGATTGCCGACACATTGCACTTCTCCAGAATCTCGATCAGGTTCTTCTTGGTCTGCTGCAGAGCCACTACTGACTTCTCGTCGTACTCTTCCTTCAGGTAACTCGGAAAGTCGTATCGGTCCAACCAGGACCGAACTATCTCCGGGAATTCTCCTATGCTTCGAATATCGCGAAGCGGGGCAAGGAGAAATGAGTCCAGATCGGATTGGAGCGATCCCATACCAAGCCAAATGGCCTTCTTGTAGTAGTATTCGTTCCACGAGGATCGTGTCTGAAAATGCGAGTCGCGTAGACTGCCGGGCCCCCGCAGCTCGCACCACATGGCAAAAAAGAGATGCCCCGAGAGTACGTGCCGCGTTGAGGAACGTTCTGTCTATAGAATGGATGGCGGCGATGGTGTTGGTCAGTATGGGGAAGAAAGCACCCAGGAAGACAAGGAAGTACGCTGGCTTTTCCCCGATATTCAAGCAGATGATGGCTACGGGAATCCAGGCAACGGGTGGAATAGGGCGAACGAGCTCCAGAATGAATCCCAAGGTGTTCTTGATCTTGTTCACCATTCCAATTGCGATGCCCACAATTATCCCCGCACAGGTCGCGATGGAAAATCCGACAAGTATCCTGAAAAGACTGGTACTTACGTCGGGCCAGAGATTCCCTTCTCTCTGCGTGTCGATTAGTGCCAATGCAACGGAAATCGGGCCCGGAATGGGGGCTTGCGCTGCTTCTCGTTGCCGGTGTTATCTTTGTCTTGGCACGATTCGGGTGGGTCTGGGGCGTGGCGGCGATAGCATCGCCGATTGTCGTGGGCTTACTGGTTCGAGCCGTCACGGCGGTCGCCGGGAAGAAGAAGTAGCCGGGGCAGGAATCGGGTAGAATGTTCTTATGCGAAGGCTGGAGACGATACTCGTATGTGCGGTGGTGGTGGTCGCCGCGGCGGTGGTGGGGCTGGCGATCGAGGCCCACGCCGCCCAGGTCCGCAAGGACCGCCCCCGTACGA
>Ga0315555_1003174_pt1 | contig 11362 bp, 8 predicted proteins | sample SalMarSW160380MG_FD_202113 | JGI IMG/M metagenome (GOLD analysis project Ga0315555, IMG submission 202113) | Salt marsh sediment microbial communities from the Plum Island Ecosystem LTER, Massachusetts, United States - Salt Marsh Sediment SW1603-80 ...
CACGCAACTCCTCGGCAAGCGTCTTCATCGGATCCCGAAGTTCGGCCTGGTAGCGGTCCCGGTTCATATCGAGCCACTCTTTCGAGTTGTTGTTCCAAAGGTCCGCCATGAAATGGACAGAGGCGTTAAACGCCTTTCTGTCAAGCGTCGTCGTCACGGGTGCGTCCTTTCATCTACCGGCTTTTTCGCGTGATTCAGATACGTTAACGACGGGCGACCCCGATATAATCGATCCCATCCGAAGCTCTTCGAGCCGGGCCATAATTCCTTGGAACGGCGCTCCTTGTGACCCTACCCGGCGGAGCGTAGGTTGCTGGGTACCAGTAGGGGAAGGAGGTTTGTCATGAGACGATTCGCCTGGCGTACGATGCTGCTGTTCCTCCTGTTTTCCGTCCCTCTCTTTGCGCAGGATACGATATCCACCTGGCCGGACATCCCGGCGTCGACGCTGCTCGAAAATGGACAGCTGATCGTTCAGAAGAGCCATGAAATCAGCGCCGAGGACCTCGCCCAGCGCTTGCTTAACGCCCCGGACAGCCTTTACCTCGTGGACCTGCGTACACCCGACGAGCGGGAAATCGGCACCATCCCCGGAAACCATTCGATCGGAATGGACTCAGTTTTCACAAACGCTGCGCTGCGCTCGCTGCCACGAAATCGCACGATCGTACTGTACTGCTCCCGAGGAACACGGAGTACGCTTGCCTGGTTCGCGTTGCGCAGCCTCGGACTCGATGTCTGGTCCCTCGAGGGCGGGTTCGGTGGGTGGAAGCAGTATGTCCTCGCTGAACCGGAGATGGAGAAAGAACTGGTTCAGCGGTTCGGCCCGTGAACAACTATTTCGAAGCGCGCGGCAGCTGATCGGCTGACGGCATTCCCCTCCATCCACCCTTGCCCGCGAGGGTGCGATGCTGTAGTTTGTGCCTCCACCCCACGCGTTTCAAGGGAGCGGCAAGGAACAATCTGAACCGCACGCAGTATCGAGGAGCGGACCGATGAAGTTGGGCGGATGGCATTTTCGAATCGGGATTAACCGCCGTGGCAACTACCGGCCGCGGTGGTTCTGGTTACTCCTGATGGCCATTCTCGTTGTCGAGCTGCTCTACAACCTGATCTCGTCGTTCCTCGCCAGTCCGCTGAACGCCCTAATGGTCCTTCTGCTCACGCCGATGGTGCTTTTCATCGGGACGCGTCTCTGGTACATGATCGAACTGCGCACCGGCACACTTAGGGACCGCGATCAATTCCAGCTTGATCTTGACGATGAAAAGGACGATTCGAAGCCGTAGAGGACTCCCCGTTCATATGGGGGCGCTTTTTCCGCGACTGTGGAACCTGCCTGCTGCCCTGATCGCGGTCACTTGCTTTTCCGCGCCTTCGTTTGCTACAAGCCATTTCGGTCTTGCCGGCACTCTGCTCGTCCCGATCTCTGAACCCGAGATTCGCGGTGTTGGGCATGAATACTCTGTTCATTACATCCACATCATGAAACACACCGGCCTGTCTGTCCAGCTCTCCCGATCCTATTTCCCGCTCGAGAAGGACAAGGTGATCAAGTCCCTCGGCTTTTATTCAATGGAGGACGAAACCTCCTGGTCGTTCAGCGGCAGCTACGATGTCGCAGAGGCATCTTTATCTTTGATGCTGTTCGGCGGAGAAATTGCCGAAGATGAGTTCGTACCGGTCCTGATCGGGGGAATTGGATACGGCACAATGAGAATGGACCGAAACCTGAAATTAATCGACGATATCACCGGGGATGTACTTGAAGATGACAGCGGCGACGCGAGCGATAGTTTCGTGACGTTTCACGCCGGGGGCGGAGTTATGATGAAAGTCCATGATAAGATCCACCTGCTCCTTGCGGTCATCTATCGCGAAATGCGTTCGGACGATCGCCCCCTCGACCTGAAGTTCCAGCTCGGGCTGTACTTCTGATTCTTAATCTGTAACAAGGAGTGACTGTTACCAAGAAGTTGGAGTTTAAGAGTGACTGTCACCATTGTTCGCAAGCAAAGGTGACAGTCACTCTCAAACGGATACTTCCTGGTGACAGTCACCTTTTCTTCCAGAAAAAAAAGAATCCCCCAGCGCAAAGCGCTGGGGGATTGGGCTGAAAAGCCCTCGGCGGCGACCTACTCTCCCACAAGGTCTCCCAAGCAGTACCATCGGCGCGACAGGGCTTAACTACTCTGTTCGGAATGGGAAGAGGTGTTTCCCCTGTGCCATGGCCGCCGAAGAAAGTCTTCGACAATGTGTTTCCGGTTTGTCTTCCGGATGCAGCGCCGTCAGTGGCGCAGCTTCCGATCTGCTTCAGGCCGTTTCCTGTTGGAAAAAGAAACAATCGGTTAAGTCTCACGACCTATTAGTACCGCTCGGCTGAACACGTCACCGTGCTTACACCTGCGGCCTATCAACGTCCTGGTCTCGGACGGGTCTTCAGCTCTTACGAGAGCGTGTCCTCATCTTGGGATGGGTTTCGCACTTAGATGCTTTCAGCGCTTATCCCTTCCGAACATAGCTACCCAGCCATGCCGCTGGCGCGACAACTGGTACACCAGAGGTTCGTCCGTTCCGGTCCTCTCGTACTGGGAACAGATTCCCTCAAGACACGTACGCCCACGGAGGATAGGGACCGAACTGTCTCACGACGTTCTAAACCCAGCTCGCGTGCCGCTTTAATTGGCGAACAGCCAAACCCTTGGGACCTTCTCCAGCCCCAGGATGCGACGGGCCGACATCGAGGTGCCAAACCTCCCCGTCGATATGAACTCTTGGGGGAGATCAGCCTGTTATCCCCGGGGTACCTTTTATCCGTTGAGCGATGGCCCTTCCATCCGGAACCACCGGATCACTAAGCCCTGCTTTCGCACCTGCTTGTCCTGTATGACTCGCAGTTAAGCTCCCTTATGCCTTTACACTCTGCGCACGATTACCGACCGTGCTGAGGGAACCTTTGGGCGCCTCCGATACCTTTTCGGAGGCGACCGCCCCAGTCAAACTACCCACCTGACACGGTCCTCCTACCGGCTAACGGCAGGGGTTAGAGGCCCAACAGTGCAAGGGTGGTATTTCAACAGTGGCTCCACGAACACTGGCGTGCCCGCTTCATCGCCTCCCACCTATCCTACACATGCAAAGCTAAGACTCAATATCAGGCTGTAGTAAAGGTCCACGGGGTCTTTCCGTCCGTCCGCGGGTACCCAGTATCTGCACTGGGATTCCAATTTCACCGAGTCCATGGTCGAGACAGTGCCCAGATCGTTACACCATTCGTGCAGGTCGGAACTTACCCGACAAGGAATTTCGCTACCTTAGGACCGTTATAGTTACGGCCGCCGTTTACTGGGGCTTCGGTTCACTGCTTCTCCCGACAAGTCGGAATAACAAATCCCCTTAACCTTCCAGCACCGGGCAGGTGTCAGACCCTATACGTCGTCTTACGACTTAGCAGAGTCCTGTGTTTTTAGTAAACAGTCGCCTGGGCCTTTTCACTGCGGCCTCCAGAAGCTTCAGTCGCGAAGACTGTCACCGCCGGAGGCGCTCCTTCTCCCGAAGTTACGGAGCTATTTTGCCGAGTTCCTTAACCATGGTTCTCTCGAGCGCCTGAGGATACTCTCCCCACCTACCTGTGTCGGTTTGCGGTACGGTCGGCTGTGAAACTCCCATAGAGGTTTTTCCAGGCAGCCAGCTTAGGGCGAGTTTGTGCCTTACGGCTCCCATTCGGGTCTCAACGTTGCCGCGGCGGATTTGCCTGCCACGACCGTCTACTCCCTTAGACCACGCAATCCAATCCGTGGCTCGCCTTTCACTTCTGCGTCACCCCATAGGTATAACGCGTCACAACCGGTACAGGAATGTTGACCTGTTTCCCATCGACTACGCATTTCTGCCTCGTCTTAGGGGCCGACTAACCCTGAGAAGACGAACTTTACTCAGGAAACCTTAGGTTTTCGGCGAATGGGTTTCTCACCCATTTTATCGTTACTCATGCCAGCATAGTCTTTTCCGTCCCCTCCAGCATGCCTCGCGACACACCTTCGCAGGTGAACGGAATGCTCCCCTACCACCCCGACAAGTCGGGGTCCGTAGCTTCGGCGACGGCTTTGAGTCCCGAGGATTTTCGGCGCAGAACGACTTGACCAGTGAGCTATTACGCACTCTTTAAAGGAATGGCTGCTTCTAAGCCAACCTCCTGGCTGTCTGTGCTATCCCACATCCTTTCATCACTTAAGCCGTACTTGGGGGCCTTAGCTGTCGGTCTGGGTTCTTTCCCTTTTGACCACGGACGTTATCACCCATAGTCTCACTCCCGTAGATCGTACTGTCGGCATTCGGAGTTTGACAGGGGTCGGTAACCTTGTAGGGTCCCTAACCCTATCAGTGCTCTACCTCCGACAGACTGCTACGAGGCTGTTCCAAAAAACATTTCGGGGAGTACGAGCTATCACCGGGTTTGATTGGCCTTTCACCCCTATCCACAGCTCATCCAAACAGTTTTCAACCTGTAATGGTTCGGTCCTCCACGTGGTTTTACCCACGCTTCAACCTGGCCATGGATAGATCACCCGGTTTCGCGTCTGCCGCCACAAACTAATCGCCCTATTCAGACTCGCTTTCGCTGCGGTTCGGGGCCTGAAGCCCTTAACCTTGCTTGCGACGAGCAACTCGCTGGCCCATTATGCAAAAGGTACGCGGTGATGCCGACGAATCGGCACTCCCACTGATTGTAGGCAGAAGGTTTCAGGTACTATTTCACTCCCCTCCCGGGGTACTTTTCACCTTTCCCTCACGGTACTGGTACGCTATCGGTCTCTAGAGAGTATTCAGCCTTGGCGGATGGTCCCGCCGGATTCGCACAGGGTTCCACGTGTCCCGTGCTACTCGGGTGTCCTGCGGGAGGGTTTGTCCTTTCACCTACGGGGCTATCACCCGCTACGGCCCGCCTTTCCAGAACGGTTCGGCTAGAACAAACCTTTGTCACTCCCTGGCCTGATGCAGTCAGCCTGCAAGATCCCACAACCCCCGACGCGCAACGCCTGCATGCTTACACACGCCGGGTTTGGGCTGTTCCCCGTTCGCTCGCCGCTACTTGGGGAATCACGGTTGTTTTCTTTTCCTCCAGGTACTGAGATGTTTCACTTCCCTGGGTTGGCCTCCCCACGCCTATGTGTTCAGCGAGGGGATGACGAGACATGACTCTCGCCGGGTTTTCCCATTCGGGGACCGCCGGGTCTACGGTTGTTTGCACCTCACCGACGCTTATCGCAGCTTACCACGCCCTTCATCGCCTTCTAGAGCCTAGGCATCCACCTACTGCCCTTAGTAACTTATCCGAAATCCTTTTCCTTTACAGGAAACGGCCGGAAACAGATCCTCAGAAGCTTACGAGAAGTTGGAACTACCCTTCTACGTATGCGTCCAGAAGACAACCTATGGAAACACGCTTGTCAAAGAACAACGGGTTGTCGCACCTGTTTCGGTCTCCTTCCAGAAATCCGGACGGCACTTCCGACAGCTGACGACGCCCAGTGGAGCGTACCGGTCTCGAACCGGTGACCTCCGGCTTGCAAAGCCGGCGCTCTCCCAACTGAGCTAACGCCCCGTAGGCCAGCGTCGGCCTTGACAGGGCCTTGCGCAGTTGTCCGGTTCGATCCGAGGCGCCCACAAGAGTGGGCCTGACTGGAATCGAACCAGTGACCTCACGCTTATCAGGCGTGCGCTCTAACCAACTGAGCTACAGGCCCATCAACCCCCAGCCCCCACATACGTGGGGGCCGCAGGTTGTTTCACAATCCGCGTACACGCAACAAATGCACTTCGACCCTCGGCAGATAGTCCCCTCGAACGGTCGGTTGTCCGAAGACAACCGGTGATCGGCGTTTCGTCCTCCGGCAGGCCTAATTCCATCCGGAAGCTCCCACGGCCGACCCCCCTCGGGGCTGCCTGCTCCTTAGAAAGGAGGTGATCCAGCCGCACGTTCCCGTACGGCTACCTTGTTACGACTTCACCCCAGTCATCGAGCTTACCTTCGGCCCCACTGTTGACGTGAGGACTTCGGGTACTCCCGACTCCCATGGTGTGACGGGCGGTGTGTACAAGGCCCGGGAACGTATTCAACGTGGCGTGCTGATCCACGTTTACTAGCGATTCCGACTTCATGTACTCGAGTTGCAGAGTACAATCCGAACTGAGGGAGGTTTTCTGGGATTGGCTCCACCTTGCGGTATTGCAACCCTTTGTACCACCCATTGTAGCACGTGTGTAGCCCTGGACGTAAGGGCCATGAGGACTTGACGTCATCCCCGCCTTCCTCCCGTTTAACACGGGCAGTCTCGTTAGAGTGCCCAGCTTGACCTGATGGCAACTAACGATAGGGGTTGCGCTCGTTGCTGGACTTAACCAAACATCTCACGACACGAGCTGACGACAGCCATGCAGCACCTCTGTACAAGTCCCGAAGGAGGGCTCCCTTTCAGAAGCTTTCCTGCACAGTTCAAGCCCAGGTAAGGTTCTTCGCGTTGCATCGAATTAAACCACATGCTCCACCGCTTGTGCGGGCCCCCGTCAATTCCTTTGAGTTTCAACCTTGCGATCGTACTCCCCAGGCGGAACACTTAACGCGTTAGCTACGGCACTGAGAGGGTCGAATCTCCCAGCACCTAGTGTTCATCGTTTAGGGCGTGGACTACCAGGGTATCTAATCCTGTTTGCTACCCACGCTTTCGCGTTTGAGCGTCAGTAACGGGCCAGGAGACCGCCTTCGCCACCGGTGTTCTTCCAGATATCTGCGCATTCCACCGCTACACCTGGAATTCCGTCTCCCTCTACCGTACTCAAGAACTGGAGTTTCCAAGGCAATTCCGGAGTTAAGCCCCGGGATTTCACCTCAGACTTACAGTCCCGCCTGCACGCGCTTTACGCCCAGTGATTCCGGACAACGCTCGCTCCCCCCGTATTACCGCGGCTGCTGGCACGGAGTTAGCCGGAGCTTACGCTGGAGGTACCGTCAAACCAGGCAAAACCTGGTGGTTCGTCCCTCCTTACGGTGGTTTACACTCGCAAGAGCTTCATCCCACACGCGGGGTGGCTGCATCAGACTTGCGTCCATTGTGCAATATTCCTCACTGCTGCCTCCCGTAGGAGTCTGGGCCGTATCTCAGTCCCAGTGTGGCTGATCATCCTCTCAGACCAGCTACCCATCGAAGCCTTGGTAGGCCTTGACCCTACCAACTAGCTAATGGGACGCAGGCTCATCTTCAGGCGGCCGAAGCCTTTCATCACGGAATGATGCCAATCCATGATCGTATGCGGTATTAGCGCTCCTTTCGAAACGTTGTCCCCCACCCGAAGGCAGATTACCTACGCGTTACTCACCCGTTCGCCGCTCTACTAGGTCTTCCGAAGAATACCGTTCGCGCTCGACTTGCATGTGTTAAGCCCCCCGCTAGCGTTCGTCCTGAGCCAGGATCAAACTCTCCGTAGAGTTGATTTAGGCACACTTTGCTAGGTGTGGTGACCTCGAATCCGAAGATCCGAAGACACCGCGCACTGTCACGTGTACGCTTGTCAAAGATCACGTTTGAAGGTCTGCTGCGGGTTGAGAGGCAGGTCCGGTTTCCCGTCCCCTGCACCCCTTCTCGTTACAAACCCCGGCCCTTCAAAGGTCGTTTTCCTAAAGCCTTTAAGAATACTCAAGCCTGCTTCGGATGTCAAGCTGCGAGGCTCCAAACGACTCCTCGACTCCACCCGTAAATTCTTTGCGGACAAAGAACGACCGGCGATCTGAAGCGCCGGTGGCCGGCGAGCCGTAAGCTAATTCTCGACCCTGAGTGAATCAAGGATCGATCGCCCCTGTCTCCCCCGCGAAACCGCTCGAAGCCGGCGACCCGTGAAGCGCTTCTTCAACTGCGCAGTCACGGGTACGGCCGCGGGAGGATCCCGCCCGTTTCCGACAAAAAACTCGCCCGGCCTCTGGGTCCGCGCTGCACCCTGAACCGGGCGGCAAGTGGCGCGTAAGAAAACACTTCAGAGGCACCGAGTCAAGCTGTATGTCCCAATCCGACTCCCCAAGAGTCATTCATCGGCAGAATTTGGAGACAATTTCCAATTTTGTGAATCCGGCGAAGGTGAACCGCAGATTCCACGAATCCGGCAACTGTCGCTCAAGTTCCACGTTTTTGTACGTATACTGTTGTCGAGCCGGCGCACTTTCCCCACGAGGTCCCCATGCGCCGTTTAATCGCCTCATTGATTGCCGTAATCCTTGTCCATTCCCCTCTTTTCGCCTGTCCTTCTGATTCCCTGTTGGCCAACGTGTACCGTGGAAACGTCGAAGGGGTACGCACCTGGATCGAGCACCCCGATGCGGATGTCAATGCTTACGACGGCACGCCGCTTTTCGTGGCTTCCCGCGGCCAAAATCCAGCCATCCTGCGTCTGCTTCTGGACCACGGCGCGCGGACGGAGAATGTTGTTTCGGAAACCGGGGTAACACCGGTACACAACGCCACCGCTTACGGTCCCGATGAGATGCTGACGCTGCTGCTGGATCACGGCGCCCCGATACTCGCGTCGGACAACACCGGTGCTACACCGTTGCATTGGGCGGCGGTTGTCGGATCCGTGGAGCGAACCCGAATGCTCCTTGACGCTGGATCCAAGATCGATGCCCGGTCGAAAGCCGGACTCACCGCGTGGGACATTGCAGTGAATTGGAATCGCCAGGAGGTTGCCGATTTCGTGCGCGACCGGGGCGCTTCCACCGATTCCCCGCCTCCGCTTCCCATCCACGGCCCCTACCTGGGCGAAACACCACCCGGCGATACCCCAAAACGGTTCGCGGCGGACCTGCTCGCCCTCCCCTTCGCCAATCACGGTCCTATTCGATTCTCGCAGGACGGCCGAGAGTTGATTGGCTCGCAAAACGCCGCTCCGGTAGGAGGTATATGGTCGATGCGAGAGACCGGGGAGGGCTGGAGCGCGCCGTCAGTCCTTCCTTCGTCCGTAGCCTATGAGGATTGTTTCCCCGTGCTGAACCCGAAAGGTGATGTGCTCTATTTCCACTCCAAACGCCCGCTTGCCGAAGGCGAAGCGGGACTCATCTGGCAGGCAAAACGGACCGGCAATGGGTGGAGCGACCCCGAGATGCTGAAGTTGTCTGTCCCGGAGGGGCAATCCCTCGTTCCTATTTCGATGGATAATGATGGGTGGCTCTACGGGTATGCTTACGGTGAAGGCATCAATGGCGGCACTGATGTTTTTCGAGTGCACCTGTCTGATCCAAATCCGGCAGTTAACCTATTGCCAATACCGGTGAATGGCGAGTACGGGGACCTTGAACCCGCAATCGCGCCCGATGGCAGCTATCTCGTTTTTGCCTCTACCCGGCCCACGGAAGGGATTGGACGAGTGGGATTGTTTGTCAGTTTCCGACTGGATGATGAAAGCTGGAGCAACGCAATCCCGCTCGGACCGGAGATCAACGCCCCGGAGGCGTGGCGCGCGTTTATCACACGGGACGGGAAGAATCTCTTTTTCCAGCGCGCTTGGAATCAATATTACTGGGTCAGCACTTCGGTGATCGAACGGATACGGCCATAGCGGATGAAATCCGGGGCGGAGCCCCGGGCTACCCGGCCGAATACAACTCGAATCCCGCCTGGAACCCGAGTAGGTGCGCCGAATGGTCTGAATGAGAGAAGTCAGAGACCCTGAGGAGGAAATATGGGAACGGAAAAGAGGGGGCAATCCACCGCGCTGGCCGTGCTGCTTACGCTGTTTGCATGCAGCACCGCACACGCCATCGATCCTGGCACCATCTCTCCGCCGTTCACACCGCCCACGGAAACGGTACAGGAAATCCTGAATTCGCCGAGCGTCACCTGGGACAGCACGCAGGTGGGGCAGGTACGACTCTACACCCAGCCTGGTTCAGTATCGTATCCGGTGCGGGATTCACTCGCGCAAGTCGCCGACGACGCTGTCAAACACGCCGTTCAACTGCTGGAACTTGATAGGTTTCCCCACGGCCTCCGGGTCTTCCTGCTCCGTGACCGCGACCAGATGCAGGAATTCATCAGACACCGGTACAAGGGGTTCTCACTGTTTGGCGATGACGCCGCACTGCTGGTCCACAACAAAGATGTGCGCCCCTATTTCCGTCACGAACTGTTCCACAATGTTTCGCTGAGAATGTGGAGTACGACAGAGGTGTGGCTGCGGGAGGGTGCGGCGGTGGCGGCGGATGGATCTTGTCTGGAGTTCACCACGCTGGATGTCGCGGCGTACTTGGTCGAGAGTGGGAAAGCGCTCCCTTTCCGTGAACTGCTCGACCACTTTGGCGATCACAACGACCTAATCACCTACCTGCAGGCGGCGAGGCCGATGGCGAGGCCCACAATGTGGATCAGGGAAAACAGCCGTTGCTGGCGAAGCATCCGCAACGACTGTCGAAGAATGGCAAAGAACATGGGATGTCCAGGAATCAGTCCTGCGGCTCGGAAATTAAGATACGATGAAGATGTCCCATCAACCACAGGAGAGGAGAATTCCCTGGTATTACAGGGTGAAGTGTTCCATCGATGCAGGATGATATGAACATTGCATCAAAGGAGACAAACCGCGCATGAAGACAATGACAGCGCAAAACGCCACTTCAGGACCCGTTATAGCTGATTCGTGACATTTTCTCTCCATCCTCCCCGGACTGAGCCATTTTCCGACGTAGCCGAAAGAAGGAGATGAACATGAAAACGAATTTGTGCTTCGTCCTTATTGCTCTGCTATTCCTGGCTTTTACGGTTGTTCCCGTCTCTGCCCAACAAATGCCGGATCAGGCAGATACACCACAGACGAGGACGTTTACCATCCAGGAAGAGGGGATGTCCCAAGATTACATCACCGTTATTACCTACCGGCTCGAGGACGGAAAGATCATTGAAGTCAGGAAAAATGGCGAGCCCTTGGGTGAAACCTCTTTTCACGAATATGAAGATGCTGTCAAAAAAGATCGGGAAGAGTCCAGTGCGAATCCCGATTTGACTCGAACGATCACCATCAAGCACACGGGATTCTTCTCGAAGAAGTCGACGGAAATCACCTATCGCCTCAGCGACTCGACAATCGTCAAGGTAGAGGTAAACGGCGTACCCGTTCCAAAAAGGGACTTCCCCAAGTATCAGGACAGTGTCTATGACGCCTTGGAGCTCGAAAACATTATCAAGCTGGAACCAAAGGTGGCAGAGGCAGATGTATTGCTTCAGTCGCCCGTGATTCCCTTGCACAGAAAAAGAGAGTATGCGGACAGCCTTCTGACCATTCTCAGCAGGATGAAATCGACCTATGGGCGGAGCCTGTACGG
>Ga0315555_1003177_pt1 | contig 11361 bp, 15 predicted proteins | sample SalMarSW160380MG_FD_202113 | JGI IMG/M metagenome (GOLD analysis project Ga0315555, IMG submission 202113) | Salt marsh sediment microbial communities from the Plum Island Ecosystem LTER, Massachusetts, United States - Salt Marsh Sediment SW1603-80 ...
TTCCTATCTCCACGACTTGGGGAACAGCATTCATCGTGTTGACCATCACATCCATAGTTGTATAATAGCGAATCCTATCTTGGACAGGCTTCTCAAGAAAGTTTATCCAGAAGATGCGGCTCTGGCGGTGAGAATAAAGTCGGAGATACTGCACACTATTTTTTCTCATGAAGAGGAAATTGAATGCTTAAGTGTGGAGGCTGGAGCAGCAAAGATAGCTGATGGAACGGACATGGCTCGGGGAAGGGCTAGAATTCCTTACAGAACCGGAAAGGTGGACATTCACTCGCTATCCGCGCTATCTATCACAAAGGTGGAAATCGAGAAAGGAAAACGGAAACCTGTTCAAATCTTTGTAAGCATGAACAATCCAGCGGGTGTCTTCCAAATAGAAGAGGTGCTTGAGAGAAAACTAAAGACTTCAGGCATACAGGATTTGGTTGACGTTATAGCATTGGAGAAGGGAATACAGATAAGAAGAAGCAAGGATGGATAAAACTCCCGACCGAGGATACGCAACACCAACTTTTTATTAGCACAACCAAGTTCTTATCCTTTGATGTCAGGCAAAGAATTCTTTGTTAAGCGATACAAGAAACTAGGGTGGACCTACAAGCAAGTCAAGCCCAAGCAAGCAATCAGAATAAACACCATGAACGCCAACAGAGATACCGTTGTGAAGAGACTGGAATCATTAGGAATTGCGCTGGAAAAGATTCCTTTTCTCGAAGACGGCTACTGGATTCGCAGAAGCAAGTTTTCTGTTGGCGCAACAGCAGAATACCTTTTAGGTTTGTACTCAATTCAGGAGGCAGCTGCCCAAATTCCCGTCACATTATTCACTGAACTAGAAGACAAAACGGTTCTTGATGCCTGTGCATCTCCAGGCGGAAAAACTGTCCAGTTAGCTAACCTCATGAAAAACAGCGGCGTAATCGTGGCTCTTGAGCTTAAACAGCGAAAAATGTTTGCACTAGCAAACCAGCTGGAACGCAGCCGCGTAACAAACACGGCAGTTTACAATATGGACGCAAAAGAAGCCACAAATCTAAACATGAAATTCGATCGGGTTCTTCTGGACGTTCCATGTTCAGGTAATTATGTAACCGACAAGGACTGGTTCAGCAAAAGAACCATTGAAGACATGCACAGGAATGCTCGTCGGCAGAGGCAAATCTTAACCGAAGCTGCTAAAGTCACAAAAGATGGCGGAGAAATCGTTTATGCCACATGTTCACTGGAGCCAGAAGAGAACGAATTGAACATTGCCTGGGCAATAGAAACTTTGAATGTTAAAGTTGAAGAAATCAATTGCCACGGAGAAAAAGGGTTAACAACTGTTTTCGGCAAAGAACTTGACCGTTCCATAGAAAAGTGCAGGAGAATCTGGCCTAACCAAACTCAAGGTTTCTTTGTCTGCAAACTCGGAAAGCAGGCGGGATGACAATGAAGGCAATAAACGATTTTGTGAACCAATTTAATGCAAGCATCCCCTTCGATAAGAGCCGTATTGTCAGGAACAGAAACAGGTATTACCTGTTATCTAAAAAACTGAAACAGCAGATTCCAAAAGGTTTCTTCTATGCTGGCGCCTATCTTGGAGCAGTGAAGGGCTCCAGTTTCTTTCCTAGTTTTCTTTTGTTATCAATGATTGCGGAGAGAAAAGCAAACAAGCTGGTGGTTGACAAGAAGACGGCTTGGCTTTTCATCTGTGGAAGAGACATATTCAAACAGGGGATACTCAACGGAAATAACTTGAAAAAAGGAGACTATACGCTGATTCTGAACGCACATAATGAATGTTTGGGATTCGGCAAAATAATGCACAACATTCGTGAAGAGCCTGATGCGAATAAAGTTGCTGTAAAGAACATTCTGGACATAGGAGACTTCCTACGAAGAGAAAAACGGCAGTCCAGACGGCAACAACGTTCCAGCATGCTGCAGGGCAGTGACAGAAACCCTCACAAGCCCACTCGCAAATAATTCCGTTTCAGTCGAATTGCTTCAAGACTTTTTGCGTACCCTATCTTCTAAACTAGCCATTCTTTTTCTCAGGCGTTCAACCTCGTCCTCTAAAGCATTCATTCTGGCTGCGCTCATTTTGCCGAGCATCTTAGGCATAATCTTAAGGTCAATCTTGGATTGAAATTCGGATTCCGAGATTTTTCCCTGAGAGAATTCCAGCCATAAACTGAACTCTTTTCTTTCGTCCTCTGTTAGCATCTTCGTGAACTCTTTTGTCCACCTTTCCCTAAAGCTCATTTTATCCTTCCTCCGAAATCAATGAGAGAAGTCTTCTCAGCTCTGGCCATATGGTAGCCTCTTCTGCGGACTTGATGAACCGTTCCAAACTTTTTTTTGCTGAACCAAATTTTTCGTACTCCTTAGCCTGTAGAGCCATCTCAATCTTCTCAATCTGCCGCACGGCTTTCGCCTCTCTCGTTTTCCCTTCCTGATATTCGTTCCAAACTGCTAAGTATTTTTCCCTCTGCATCTTCGGCAGAAGACTTAGTATCTGACTTATGGCGTTTTCTTCATTCTCTTTGGTTTCCGCTGTCTTCTGTGAGGGCGTCAAGTCTCCTATTATGGCTTCGGGGAGGTCGTGAATCAATGCCATTCTCAATAGCTTTAATGGGTCTAAGGCTTCCATGTCGGCGTATAGCATGCAGAGGAATGCTGTTCTGAAGGTGTGATCTGCAACGGACTCGGGCTGATACACTCCAACGTCGACCCATCCTGCTCTTGGCGTTCGCTTTAGAATTCCTGTTATCTCCAAGAATTTGACTAGGTTCTGGAGGCTTAAGTCAGTCATCTTATCCAACACAGAATCACCTTCTTTGCTAAACTGGGACGGCGACGAAGATATTTCTTGTGAAGTCAAACTATGTAGTAGCGTAAAGCTTTTTGTTGTAAACCAAGAAGTTTGCTGGTTTAGCATGTCTTGTAGACGATGTCGTTCTCTCTTACGCGACCGTTTACTTTCATTCCGATGCTTTGACCCGCTTCTGCTTGCTTAACCTTCTCGTGTTCTATCTCCATGGAATCTATAGTCTGTTCAATGTCTGTGGTGGGTCCCTTGATGAAAATCTGATCCCCAACCGAAATAGTGTCCTTTACCTCTATAACTGCCACATTTATCCTGCTGAAGAAATGTGCTACTCTTCCAACTTCTCGAAGTTCCTCCATCAAAATCTACCCCCAACACCAACTGTTTAATAGTAAAGCGGTTTGCCTAGATATAATTTGTCACAACCCCACACATTTACAGCGTATATGCCCTAGCAAGTTTTTTATTTTAGACTCCGCCCAGTTAGATTTGGGGATTTTGAATGAAATTGAAGAGCAAAGATTTTGTAGATAACAGCAGCATCCCCTCCGAATTCACATGTGACGGAAGAAACATCTCTCCACACCTTTCATGGGAAGACATTCCTGAGGAGACGAAGAGTTTTGCGTTAAGCGTTACGGACCCGGATGCACCGGGAGGAACGTGGATTCACTGGCTCGTCTACGACATGTCTAAGGAATTAAGAGAAATTGAGCGAGGAAGTTTACCTGAGGGAGCTAAAGAGGTTATGAATGACTTCGGCAGAAAGAGCTATGGTGGACCTTGTCCGCCTTCAGGAACTCACAGGTACTTCTTTACCATCTATGCTCTCGATACTGAACACCTAGAGGGTCTCAACAACCGCAACTTCTCAGACAAAGTCGAAAAACACACCATCGAAAAAGCTCTAATCAAAGGGTTATACAAAAGACGATGGTGAGCACATTTCTCTCTTTTCTTTTTTAGTGTCATCTGTTTTGAAGGTGGAGTCTGATATAAAAAATAATTATTAAAAAAATCCGTTTATGTTAGTTTACGCCGGTTCTATGATTCTTTGCTCTTTTCTTTCCTTTTTTTCCCTTCTTAGGCATCCGGCTCACCTTCCTTTAGGGAATTAGTGGCTAGCTGTGGAGTACTTACCAGTCTTCCTTCTCTTCGTCGCCTTCTTCCCAGTCTTCCCAATCTTCTTCTTCTTCAAACACCATATGTTCCACCTCCGTTAAGGTCTCCTTGATAGAGCGACCCCACAAAAATCAAATAAGATTTACGCGCCTGAAAAATGGAGTAAAAAACGATTTTTTCAGGATATGGAAGGCTAAATTAGGTTATTATGACAAAAAAACTGATATTCAACGTTTTAAAATTAAATAAGCTATTTTTATTCCTTTATTCGTCACTAGACAACCAATTTTGGCTTATTGACCGAATTACTTTTGAATTTAGGATGGATTCAGACAATTAGCTGCTTTCAGTAGCTCAATAGTAAGCTGTCTAAGGGAATAATGAATGCGAACAAAATTTAAACGGCAAATAACATGTTTTGGATGCTATTCACGCTCTCAGTGTTCATGTTTTGGTGGCGAATAAATATGCTGAAATATTTCTTTGTAAGTTGCCTCACTTTGCTTTCATTACTCTCATATTTCAAGTGGAGCAGCTCATGTATCAAGGCGGCCATGGCTCTGCTTTTGAGATAAAAACGAACTCTCTCTTTTTTGTGATCCTGCATCTTTTTCTGAAGAAAACTCCGTCTTTTGGGAAAAATGAGGATTACACCCTCATTATTGCATCTTCCAGCAAGGGACTTCCCATTTTCTTTTTGAAACGGAAAAACCCTAACCTGAATATCCTTGACAGCCCTTTTCTCAATTTTTTCCCTCTTGATTATCCAGTCAAGGAACTTCTGGAATAGAGGTTTTCTCAAAGTCTCAGAAACTACCGCAGCGTAACCCGTGTAAAACCCTAGACGCTTTTCTGGGCAGCCCTCAATTTTTTTAGGATTTGAAACCACTCGAATTTTGCTTGACAGTTTTGGCGTATCCATTTTCATCCTGCACAGGAAACTGATTCCGCGGGAAGCTAAAAGATATAGAATTCCCGATATCTTTGACGATTCTATATGTAATATTCTCACTACTGCATTTAACCATTATCTAAAATTATTTGTGAGGCGACAATAATTATGCTTTATCCTCATTTCTGGAGAACAGAGTTAACCTTTCTTAGAGCGTGATATGCTTTCATTAGACTCTTTGAAAAGTCTATTTTAAGCCACCCCTCATAAACGGCGGCTACCTTCTTCAGAGCAAAGAGTCTCCTTTTGATTCTCAAAAAACGGTCACGTAATATTCCCAAATCGTTCCCATCGCGGGCTTTTACGTAGAGTTCTTTGCAGGACCCAACAATCTTAACGGCTTCTTTTTCAACGTGTTCTCTAGTTTCTTGCAGAAGTCTTTCAACAGATACCCTGTTTATGATTACTACTCGTGAAATAATTTTGACGTCTCCTTGCATCTCTCTAATGAAATTAACAAATTTCAAAGCATCAACAACTTTCTGTTCTTTGTCATAAAAGGAATGTTTCTGGGAAAAAGCGTAAACAGAACGACGTAAACGTATACAGGGTGCCCTTCTAAGAAAATTTTTCACTTTCTCCCTGTTGGCTCCTTTTGGAAGCTTAAACATCACTACTATCAAGCTTCCGAGCCCAGTGAATTCCTTCTTTTTAGCCAACTGTGGGTTCTTGATCTCCCTTAACCGCTTCAGAAGTATCGGCTGATTATTCTCAAGCACTTTTAGGACTCTATGAGCTTTCTTTTCATCGATTTTCCAGAATGCTCTATGCAACTGCTGACAGCCAAGTGCCTTTAAACGATTGGGAAGAGTACTTCTGCCCTTAGATTCTATGGGAGCTCTATATACTACATATAGTACCATGGTTCTCGTAGCCCTCACAGCATCTCAAGCTTTTATCTTTTCCCACACATCACTTCATGCCATAGTTTATTTCACATTGCAGCTTTTGTTAACATGCACCCGATTTGTTTTTGTTGTTTATTAGTTGTTGTTTTTTGTTGTGGCTGAGCGTTTTGATTTGCCTTTCTCGCCTCATAGCCTCGCCACGGCTCTCAAACTGTTCGATGTAAACCAGTTTTTCAGGTTCATGCATTCGAGTGTATCTTGCTCCTCGTCCTTTCTTGTGCATTTCAAATCGCTTTTCCACGTCTTTTGCGTGTCCAGTGTAGTAGCTGCCATCCTTACAGCGAAGAATGTAAACGTAGTAGGACAATTGTATCCCTCACGAGCTAACAAACAATTCTCTGTTCTTTCTTAAAAAAATTGCACCTAACAAAAAGCTAAGTCACACTTATTATTGGGTAATGTTGTCCTTTCCCAATCGCGTTCATAGAATAGGCAACAAAATGAAGTATTTACCGTCAACGTACCGTATATAGGAAATCTTTTAATTTCCCGTCACAATACTATCCAAAGACGAATAAAATAGGAAGAGGAAAATGAACAACAAAAAACTAACAACGACGTTGACGACGATAACAATTTTAGCAACCCAAAATGACGCTTAAGATAGATGTTGAGAAACTGCCTAGAAAGGTTTTGGAGAACGCAGTTAAACTAAATGATCCGCTAAAAAAAGTTTACATAACCCTGTACTCTTGTGGCGAACCCGCAACACCAAAAGAAATAGCCAAAAAGTTGGGATATACGAGAGCATATGTTCATATGCGGTTGTGCCAACTTGAATCCATGGATTTAGCTAAACGAATTGATGAAAAAAGAAGAGTTAAATTTGAGGCGATTTAACAGCGCTTAGATTTATGTTTCTGGATTAATTTTTTCATGTAAAAAATTGTGGAAAAACTGGAAAACTTGAAATATCTGGAAAAGTTCTGGAGATTACAGGGGAACCTTGATGAAGGGCGTAGCGGGCGCTCATTTGAATGATCTGGTTTTAAGAGCCATAGAAGTTTACAACAGATATCGAAGTCCTGAAGCAACAGCGAAGCTTGTTGGAATGGAGAAAGATGGCTTCATCATCGAGTTTGAGGGACCTTTCTGCCAGAGTTGCGGTGTAAAAGACTACTTTGAAGATTTCATCCACGAGCTAGAGGACATTAGCAGAGCCTTCAGGGTGGAAGTGAAGGAGACTGAACCAGCGGGTCCACAGAGTTTCAGGGTGCGATACAGAATTAAAGACAGTCTTTCTGTTGAAGATAACGAAGATTCCCTTTTTCGAGAATTTCTTCTAGACAAAGGCTTGTCCTTCAGAGAGTACCTTGCATCTAACCCCTGCACAAAAGACGTGATTATGTTCCACTTCCGAACATGGCTGTTTGAAAGACAACCACAGCCCAAAAAATAGTTATTTCCATGTATAACTTAATGTCGATAAATGGACTGAACAGACTTCTGATGACCGGAGATATTTTCACTTTAGATAATTAGAATCTTAACTTTGGATCAGTATTTTTGAACCTTATTTGCAATTCTTAAGTTTTTTACGGGCACGAAAGCTTTGTTTGGGTCATGAAGCATGTGAAGCTGTCTTGGACTGTAGGTTGCTGGATATCACTATTTCTTGTTTCCGTGTACCATAATATCATCTGCAATTATGAGACAGCTTTTCCAGTTTGGTATGCCACGTTTATAGTTTGGATTGCCGGAGTTGTAGCGCTTTCGTCTCTAGTAAAAACAAATGACTTCTAGGCTGTTTCTCGGTCTAAACGATCAACTAACGTTTAGCTTCAACCAAAACTATTGTCTCGAAGGGAACCTTAACTTGGGCAACAACCATCGCCCGCAAGTTCCTTTCACTGAACATTTGGATGGTTCTGTTTACGTCAGAGAGTGAAGATTGAACAAGCTGAATCCTGCCTTCGGCAGCCAAGAAGTTGGGGGCATCCATTACGAAGCGGTCAATAACTTTTCTTCCGTTTGATCCTCCCGCCCATGCCTTCCCTATCCAGCTTCGTTCTTCATCTGGCTCAGACGGCAGGTACGGCGAGTTGAAAAGTATCAGGCTGAAGCTCTCATTCTGTTTGATTTGTTGAAACAGGTCTCCATGCCGAAAATCTATCCGCTCCTTTACACCATTAGTTTCCGCGTTCCTATTGGCGCATTCGATAGCGTAGGGATTTACGTCAACAGCCACAACACTTTCCGCTTTTTCCGCCGCCAACACAGCTAGAATCCCGCAGCCAGTTCCCATATCCAAAACAGCATAATTTTCTTTAACCGTCATTTTTTCGGCTAACAGGAAAGAGTCCTCGGCTGGCTCGTAAACGTGCTCATCAACCATGAAAACGTAGTCTTTGAAGTACACTTTTTTTGGGTAAACCATCCGCAAGTTTCCTGCATGTAGAATTGCTTACAGTTTGACTTTTTTTCCCGTCAAGTCTAGCTGAAATTTTCCGAACTCCTCTTTGACGCTTCTCAGCTGTTCAGAGGTTAGCACTGGACCGTCTTTGCAGACTCTTAGTTTGCCTATTTGGCAGCTGCCGCACAAGCCGATGGCGCAACGCATTATCCGCTCCAGACTGGCTTGGAGAGGAACGTTGTATTGTTCTGCCAGAAGGAACATTTTGTACATCATCTGTTCTGGACCACAAGTGTAAATTATGTCAAACCTTTCCTTCATCAACTTCTGTTCTACCTGATCAACAACTAAGCATTCAATTCCGTAGCTTCCATCCTCTGTTGTGAAAACAGTTTCTGAATCCACTTCTGAAAGAATTTTGTCTATGCGATCCAGAAACAGGAGGTTATCTTGACTCTTAACTCCGCTCATTAAAGTTATTTTATCGGCGACTTTCGCAAGCTTTTCTGTTAATGGCATCAGTGGCGCCAATCCGGTTCCGCCTCCAACTATCATCACGTTTCCTTTTGCTGGAACGAAGCCATTGCCGAATGGTCCCCGTATTCCGATCTGGTCTCCCTTTTCTTTTTGATTAAGAGCCATGCTGGCTTCTCCAACCTCATGGACGGTTATCGATGAGATCCCCTCCGAGGTTATGGCTGAAAGGCTCATGGGAATCTCATCAACTCCGGGTATCCAAACCATAACAAACTGACCCGGCTCAGCTTTTCCACACAGTTTATCAATAAAAGTGAATGTTTTGACAGGGCAGTTTTCTTTTTTCGCCTCCACAATTTCTACAATTCGCATGCGATTAACCGAATCGAAGGATAGAGGCACTGAGGAGCGCTTTCTCAAATTGACAGGCAATTCTTTCTGAGACCTTCCTTTTCTGTGATGTATTCTCTTTGTTAAGAGATTGATACATATCAAATATATAGCGTGCGCAAACAAGCTTCCCCTTTTTTCTAGCAATCTTGTTATGCAAGTGCATGAATGCTGAATTCACAAAAGTTTTCCCTCTAAAATGACGACTCTATTGCCATGGCAAACCAGCGAGTCCCGTCTAAGAATGTTTCTGTGCGGGCTAGAATTCCTTTAATTCTAATGACTTTGTTCGTTTTTATGGGATTCCTAGGATTATTCTTTTTAACTCACACAGAACGGTCCATGATCTTCTACCTCGCCAATGGACTAATGCACATCCCCTTAGTGTTCGGGTGGATAATCATAATCTTCAAAAACAAACTTGAACGTAGACTCCATCCTTTCTGGACACCCTACGCTATATTCATGATCTTTTTTGTAGCAACCACTGTTTTATTCACTTCTCTACAGCATCAGGGTGTTTTGGGTTTGCTGACGCTTTCAGAAACCTTCTGGTACGCCCTCGCCTACGGAATCCTTTTTGCTTTCTATAAACTAGAATCTGCGAATCCCCTCTGGTATTTCATGTTCTTCCTTGCTGTTTTCTGGAATCTGCAAAGCATCATGCTGACCTCTCAAGCCCTAGGAATCCCGTGGACAATGGAGGGACCTCCAACTTTTCAAAGCTATTTCAACTATTCCAACGATTTCTGGCATACATGGGGCTGGTTCATCTCAGACATGATTCTAGATGTGCCCATGGCAATAATCTCCATCTACTACATCATAAAAGGCATCAAAATCAAACTGAAACAACTGAAGATTTGATTGTGAATACGCGCGTGCGTGGAACCTAAGGTGGGAATTGAATCTGCACGTTCTGGAGAAATCAGAAAATTCGGTTTTCTAATAGTTATGTGCTAGACCCACGAGTTCTTTCACGTTGTTGAAGCCCTTCTTCTTAAGATAAGCGTCGATGCCTTTAGCGACAGAACTGAAGACACTTACTCCTTTGAAGGCGATTGCTGTTCCTATCTGAACCGCGGATGCCCCAGCTAGCATGAATTCTATGGCGTCCTGCCAAGTGGTTATTCCGCCGCAACCTATGACTGGAACATCAACTGACCGGTAAACATCGTATACGCATCTGACGGCGATGGGTTTTATGGCTGGTCCGGACAATCCGCCGAACTTGTTGGCTAATATGGGTCTGCCTGTTTCAGTTTCGATTGCCATAGCCTTAACCGTGTTTATGGCTGTTATTGCGTCTGCCCCAGCTTTTTCAGCGGCTTTAGCAATCTCGCCTATGTTTGCGACGTTGGGGGTCAACTTCACAATCACTGGCTTGTCAACCTTTTTCTTCACTTCTTTCACAATTTCCGTCAGCAACAAGGGATCGCATCCAATCTCGGCTCCGGCTTTTTTAACGTGGGGACAGGACACATTCAACTCTATGGCGTCCGCACCAATTTTAACTGCAGTCTCAGCGACCTTGGCAAACTCTTCAGATGAGAAACCGTAAATGCTCAAAATAGTGGGAACTCCTGTGTTCTTCAGTTCCTTCATTTCCTCGCTGAAGTGGCTGATGCCCGGGTTTGGTAGACCCATGGCGTTGAGCAAGCCGCAGTCAGTCTGGGCAACAGTTGGGTTGGGGTAGCCACTTCTTGGTTCCAATCCCATCGATTTGGTTACAACGGCTCCGGCTCCCGCTTCTATTACGCTCTTTAAAGATAATCCGGTGTACCCTAGGATTCCCGAGGCGAGCATAGTGGGGTTAGCAAGTTTCAATCCAGCTATCTCAGTGGCAAGGCGATTCACCATTTTGCATTCCCTCTTTGCAGTAAAAGTTATCCACTGCCAAGATAAAGGTTAGGAAACGTACTCTTAAATGATTCAAAGATGGATGGAAAAATTGTGAAAGCTACGATCATAGAATCGGTAATTGGAGTTTTTGGTTTCGGCGAAGACAACAAACTTGTTGAAAAAGTGTTCTTCCCCAAAGACTCTGTAGAAACGGCGGAAAGGCTCCGGAAGATAGAGGAGGGAACGGTAATCGAGGAAATTGCAGTTTTGGTTGATAAACTGCAGGCTAAAGGTTACACACATTTTGTTTTTGAAAATCAAGAAATGGCTAGAAGCGCCAGTGAAAAACTGAACATTGAAGTTACTGCGGAGAGGTCTTCAGAGGCTGGTAAACTGCTTCGAGAAAACTTGGAAAAGTTTGCCTTGGACCTAGAGTTTGTGGAGAAGCCGGAGCAGCTTCGTGTGCGGGTTCACAATGTTTCAATCG
>Ga0315555_1003178_pt1 | contig 11359 bp, 8 predicted proteins | sample SalMarSW160380MG_FD_202113 | JGI IMG/M metagenome (GOLD analysis project Ga0315555, IMG submission 202113) | Salt marsh sediment microbial communities from the Plum Island Ecosystem LTER, Massachusetts, United States - Salt Marsh Sediment SW1603-80 ...
GAGACACGTCCCGCACTTGACGCACTTGTCTTGGAGGATTTTTTTCAGTCGTGTCCGCTCATCGGTGGCGATGGCCTCCGTAGGGCAGGTGAGGACACAATGATCGCAGGCCCGCTCGCATTTCTCAGGTACGATATAATAGGTAATGAGATCCTTGCACACCAAGGCAGGACAGCGCTTCTCCTTGACATGTGCCTCATACTCATCGCGGAAATAGCGCAGGGTCGTCAGCACGGGGTTGGCGGCACTGCCGCCCAAGTGACAGAGGCATCCCTGGCCAACATCCCGGGCCAGTCCTTCAAGCACATCGAGGTCCTCCTCAACCCCCTCACCCTTTACAAAGTCCTCTAAGATAAGGAGCATCTGTTTAACCCCCAATCTCCCCATGGTGCACTTACCGCAACACTCTTGGGCAAGAAAATCAACGAAAAACCGAGCGGTCTCCACCATACAGTTGTTTTCATCCAAGACGACCATCCCCCCTGAACCCATGATCGCCCCCGCCTCCTTGAGGGAATCGTAGTCAACTGGTAGATCCAGGGAGCTCTCCGGGAGACACCCTCCGGCAGGCCCACCGATCTGAACGGCCTTGAATCTTCTCCCCTCAGGGATCCCCCCACCGACGTTATAGATAACCTCCCGCAGGGTCGTCCCCATGGGGACCTCCAGCAATCCGATCTGTTCCACGCGTCCCGCCAGGGCAAAGACCGCGGTCCCGGTGCTGTTGGAGGTGCCCAACTGGCTAAACCACTCGCCCCCCTGCTCTATAATGCGCTGCACCAAGGCAAAGGTCTTCACATTGTCCACCACCGTCGGCTCCCCGTACAGTCCATGTTCAACAGGGTACGGGGGACGAGGTCTGGGCATGCCCCGGTGCCCTTCGATCGAGGCGATCATTGCCGTCTCTTCACCACAGGCAAAGGCCCCTGCACCCTCCACTAATTCAATATCGAAGCTGAATCCCGTGCCGAGGATTGCCTCCCCCAATACCCCGATCTCTCGCGCCTGAGGCAGGGCCATCTTCAAGCGTTCCGTAACAAGGGGGTATTCCGCCCGCGTATAGATAAACCCCTGCGATGCCCCGACGGCATGGGCGGCAATGACCATCCCCTCGATGACCGAATGGGGATCGCTCTCCAAGACCACCCGGTCCATAAATGCCCCGGGATCGCCTTCATCGGCATTACAGATGAGGTGTTTTGGCTCCGTTGCCATCTGGCGACAGAGCTTCCACTTTGTGGCGGTGGGGAATCCGGCACCTCCTCGGCCCCGCAGCCGTGCCTGTTCCACTTCTCTGATGATTGACTCCGGTTCCCTCTCCAAGGCCTTTTGCAGGGTGAGATACCCTCCGCGTGCCAGGTAGTGCTCGATATTCAGGGGATCGATATAACCGCAGTTTCTGAGGGCCAGGCGCTCTTCGATCTCGAAACGCGGCATCTCGGGGACATACGGGGTTCCATCCTCCTTGAACTCCACCGTACCGAGGGCCATTTCCAGGCAGGGGTCATCGCCCAGGATAAAACCCTCCACCAGCCGTTGAACATGCTCGTGGGTGATGGGGCCGTATAGGATGGGGGGGATACCGGATTGAGGATTGTGGATGATGACAAGGGGCTCGGCAAAACAAAGGCCCATACATCCTACTTCGATGATATGGACCTCAACGCCTTCCTTTGCTATCCTCTCGTGAAAGGCCTGGAGGGTATCCAGGGACCCGGCTGCCCGGCCGCAGGTGGGGGTCCCGATGCGCACGGTGAGGGAACGCTCCTCCAACTCCTCCCACTTTTTTTGTGCCCTTTGCTGGAGATCATTGAGAGGCCCCTTCACCTGTGTCTTCCTTTGCACGCTTTTTCAATCCCAATCCCGCCAGCACCTCTTCCACCTTGAAGGGGCTCATTCGGGCATGGATGGCGTCGTTCATCACCACCACCGGTGCCTTGGTACAGCAGCCGATGCACCCCACCCGATCCAGCGACCACTCATGGTCCGGGGTTATTTCCCCGGCCTTAATATCCAGCTCCCGCTCAAAGGCATCCAGGATAAGCTGTCCTCCCATGGCATGACATGCCGTGCCCAAACATGCCACGGTATGGTGTTTGCCATAGGGGATAAAGCGAAACTGGTTGTAGAAGGTGGCCACCCCATAGACCTCGGCAGCCGAGATCTTGAGATGGCGGGCCACCTCTTCCAAGGCCTCCTCGGGGAGATATCCTATTTTTTTCTGAACTGCCTGAAGGATGCGCAAAAGGGAGTGCCGCTCTACCGGATAGGATGCCAGTACTTCCTGCAGCTCCCCCATCATCCCTGCGATATCTAGGCCTTCCCCGCCAACTCCGGCAGGAAGGAGGAAATGCCAGCCGCCTCCCGGGGACCCACGATGACCTCCCATCCGGGCATTTCATCCTCCAACTCACCCTTGATCCGGGCAAGGAGCCCCGGGATGACGATCTTCCTGTTCTTGGTCTTACCCTCTATCCCGCTCTTTTTAATGAACTCCGCTGCCGTCTCTCCGCTGAACTTACCCGTCGACCACGAGGTAAGCACGCTCAACCCCTCGGTGTCCTGAATGACGAGATAGGAAGGTACCTTGGTCGCCTCTATCTCATTGGCCACGGAAAAGTACGTCAAGGCAAAATTCGTGGTAATGAGCACCGGCGAGGTGTCGGTCGGCTGGTTGATCTCGTAGATCTTGGCCTCAACCGCCATGGGCACCCGGGGATCGGTGTAGATATTCAACCGCTGGACCACGAGCGGGAAGAGGACATCCTCGCGGAGATCGGACAAGACAATGATCCCCGCATACCTCGTCAGCAGGGCAGCGGCGGCGGCCAACTCCTTGCGCGGATCATCCGCCATTTGACAGGGGAAGGTAATGGTCGGATAACCCAACGGCTTAAATCCCTGTTTCAAAGCTGCTCTGCGAATAAGGATCTGATCCCTCACCGCCTCCCACTGCTTACGGGAACCGGGATCTATAACGAGATCTTGAAGCCCTGCCTCTTTCAGTCGCTCGGTCAGGACGGAGATCTTCTCCAGACTATCGGCCTTGATTGCCAGCGGGACCTCGGTCCCTCCCAGTTTGCTGATGGCCTCGTCGATATTTTTCTCGGTGACGGCGTAGAGCAGGGGCTTCCGCTCCTTGCCACACGCCTCCAGCCCGGCCAACAGGGTATCGATCTCATCGGCCATCAAGACCAGGGGGATACCGTCGTTCATCTCAACGACCCGCTTCACCAGGACGGCGAATTTCCCCTTATCACCTGAGGCGCACTGCAAGACAGCCAGGTCGGCCTTCAAGGTGCGGCCGATCCAGAGAAACTGCATCTCCTCCACCGCTTTGATCTTCCGCTCTTGCTCCTTTGCATCCTCGGTATCGGAGACGAGCACGCCGATGCCCGGCTGGTGGAAGAAGGTCTTTTCATGGCGATACATCACTTCTTCATCACCGATCAACAGGGCCTTTGCACCTTTGCCGATGGTGACCGGTCGGATGGGTGGCGCAAGCAACTCCTCTATCTGCTCCCGCACCTCGTCGGTGAGATATTTACAGGCACTGACCTCTGTCCCCCCGGTGGCCAACTTCATGGCGAAAGCAAAGCAGGTGGGAAAGCCACACTCCTTACACCCCTGCTTTTTCGGCATAAGCTTTACCAGATCTGTCCCCTTGACGGCCATCGCGATCCTCCCGTATGTTTTTTACCTGCTTTTAACCTTCCTTCGCTATGCGTTCCTCAAGTTCCTGCTGGGCCTCACCGCTGACCCACGGATGCCCCTTCTGACTGAGCCACTCGCCCAACGCATTGGGGTCGGTGGTGTCCTCTTCGGTAGCGATCTTTGCGTAGAGGTCCGCGGGGATCGCATCCTTGAAGCGCTCCTTGACCTCCTTGGGGATCCAGACCACCCGCTTCATCCCGCCGGTGTACTGGAAGAACTTGGGTGAATGCAGGTACTCCAGGGCCATACCGCACATCCCCTCTACCTGCCTCCCGCCGCTGGCCTCCCCGGCCATGGTGGAGAAGGGCATACCGAGGGGGGTATCCCCTTTGAAATCTCGATGCACAATGCCGAAGCCGTCCACCTCGGGGATATAGAAGTAGAGGGCCTGAAAACAGCCACACGAGGTGTGGGGATACTCGATGGCGCTATGGATCCAGACCTGCTGTATGGAGCCGAGGGACCGCTCCTGGATGGTTTGATCGGCGCCGCTGTACTCCCCTTTGAAGACGCTGATGGTCTCGCCCTTGGGCACCTGGAAGATAGGGCCTTCGGGGTCCATCTTGGAGGCCGCCCTGCCATCGAACCAGTTGATGGCGCCGCAGTTGGCGATCCGCTGGGGGGTGATGATGCAGCAGTGCGTCGGCGCAAAGCTCTGACACAGGACGCAACCGTAAAAGTCCTCCACGTCCTCCTCCTTTAACCCCCTGGCCCTGGCCCGGCGCTCCTCGTAGATCACACGGGCCATCTCCACCTTTTCCTTGACCTTTGCCGGATCAGTATAAAAAGTAACCTGCATCCGCTCGATGATATCAATGTCCGAGGTATATTCGAAGATGAGGATCTCGCCGAACTCCTTGAGGGAGGTAAGTCCCTTCTTGAAGGCATCCTTGCTGAGGCGGTACCAGATCTCATCCTGCTGGTTCATGTGGTAGATGCCCTCGATGTAGTTGCAGAAGTCGTGCAGCCGGCGCTCGATAACGGGCTCCATGTCCTTCTCCAACTTCTCTCCCGCTACGAAGATCTCAAGGAAGAGGGGGTAGCTGCCCCCCTCCTGCATCTCACTCAAATCGGGACCGACGATTTGGACCTTGCCCTCCTCCACCTCATCGAGCCCCTTCATGAGGACCAGCTCGGCCTTGTACTCCACCTTCGGACCCCCGAACTCCACGTGGAGGTCCTCTTTTCTCACCCTCTCACCTTCGTATTGAGGTCCCATATCAACATGAAACTCAGGCATTGTTCATACCTCCTTGGTTTTTTGAGGCTGTTCATCAGCCCATTATTTTTTCAATCCCTTTTCTATTTCAACCCCGCGATGAGACCCTCCAGCAATGTCTTCCACTCTTCATCTTTTCTATAATTGGGCAGCGAGAAGTTTGCGTTCGGGTAGTAATACTTGCACAGGGTCATCGTCTTGAGATGCGGCGCGAAGTGCTTCAGGGCCGAGAGCCCCTGGTTGCCCAGATCGGTCCTGATCCCCCCGAAGAGGACGAAGTCGTGACACCCCTCACCTTTCACCCCTTTCCACTCCGGGTTCTTCAGAGAGTTGATGATCTCGATGATGTCATAGGTGCTCTCAGGAGTGACGCCCAGCTCCAGGAGCTTCTTCTTGGTGTGGGCGGTGGCGCAGATGGGGATCTTTCCCGCCCGGGCAATCTCTACGAGATACTCTATAAAAGGCCGCCCATCTATCTCCAGCTCCAGGGCCCGGGGGCCTATGACCAAGAGCGGCCGTTCCGCCTTCTTGATGATCTTGGCCAGGGGCACGGCGTCCTTCATCTCAGTAGCCCCCTTGATCCCCGTCAGGATATTGACCAGATGTTGTGGGTGTGGCATGGTCTCTCCTCCTCTTTAACGAATAGTAGCCTCTATGGGAACCTCGGTTTCATAGGTCCCGATAAGGGTCGGTAGACTCAACACTGGCTTCGGCTTCCATCCCTTCTCCTCGAGGAACTGCTTGACCTCTTTCTTGAAGAACATGGGGATATCCCGTTCAGTCCTGACGAAGTGATGGAGGTCATCGGGTAAGGTGCCGAAGAACTTCTTGTACAGGTCGATGTAGTGGTTGAGCTTTATCTGGCGGCCCGGCTGGGTGTCGTTCTTGCGGATGCAGAGCTTCGCAATGGTCACCATGGCCCGCTCCTTGGACTCCACCACGGTGGCCAGGTGCTCCGGCGAGGGCTCCTCGGTATCCACCAACTCTTTTTTCCTGCCGTCCATTACTGTCCAGTCCCCCTCCTCTTTGTCGCTCATATAGAGGCGGCGATATTTAGCGGAGTGGGGACCGAGGACCACCGGGATGCCCAGTCTGTTGCACCCCGTGGCGATGGAGGCCGCCTTCTGGCTCATGGCGCCCCAGGCCACGCCGACAGCACCCACGCGGTTGTAGATATAGTCGGCGATGACCTCATAATTGGCCCGAAGCGGCAGGTTGGCGAAGATGTTGGCGATCTTCATGGCCGCCCCGGTGATATGGGCATTGGCAACACAGGACCCGATGTTCACGACGCCCCCGGCGTCGAAATCACCTGGATACTTCTCGTACAGGGTCTTTCCTTCCTTGTCTTTTCGCATCCCAACAGTCATGGCAGAACACCCCGTCAGCACTACAATATATTTCCTGCGGGCGAACTCATCCACCATCTCCGCGATCTCGTCGATCTCGTTGGGGAAGTTCGAGCACCCCACAAAGGCCAAGACGCCGGGTATGGTCCCCAGCACAATGGGTGCCCCCACCTTGCGGATCTCGGTATCCATCACCGGACCCCTGCCTGCGCGGCACTTCCAGGTATCCCAGCTGGCCACGGCCTGCATCAACTGGAAGATAGGAATATCCTGGGGGCATGCCTCCTCGCACTTGCCGCAGCCGATGCAGTTCTCAAAGACCTGCTTGAACGGTTCAAAATCGCCCTCGGCAAGCTTTTTGATGGCGGACCCGACTGGCTGCAGGTTGGGGCAGACCTCTTCACAGCTCCCGCATTCTTTACAGGCCTGAGCCAGTTCTTGGGCCTTTGCCTTATCGATTAAAGCCGTCTTTTCCTTCTTCCGCTTCGGTGCAATCTTGAGGGCGGCCTCGACGGCAACCTCAGCCGCTTTCTCATGGTCGAGGATGAGGACGTGTTTTCCGTTATCCACCATCGCCTTCACCACCTCATCCGTCGGCTTATCGCTGACCTCCTGAAGCCCTCGGCAGGCCTTGTCCGAAGAGGCAATGACCACAGAGCCCACCTTGCTCGCCTCTTCGACCAAATCCGTCCGGATGCACTGTTCATCAGCCACGATCACGTCGGCGATCCCCGTCCGGACGAAGAAGAGTTGGCGGGACAGGGGGCCGATGACCTTGGCCTTGTCCGAATAGCGGGTGGTCTCCAGGGCCGTGCAGCAGATGCCGCCAATCTCCACCTTGTCCTCCAGCCCCTTTTTTCTCAGGTAGTCGATGATCTCGGCCGAAGAGGCCGGGTTGTGGCCGACCACGAGGATGACCGGCTTGCTTGCATCGATCGAGCCCCACCCCATATCAACAATGGGCGTGTCCGCCACGGAGGTCGGGAACTTGAAACCGACGATCTGGGCCACATCAGCCGCCTCCATGCAGACATGATCGAGCATGGAGATATGAAGCGCCTTGGACTCATAGTCCACCGCATCTCCTTCCTGCCCGGTGTGGGTGGAGGATACGACGTGCACAAGTTGCTCAGCGGCATACTGCACGGCCGTCTTCAAATCCCCCAGGGTCTCCGGCTTCAACCCTAATACCGTCCGTATATTGGGACACTCCACATTCACCTGGTCTCCCAGATCTATGGGGTAATCCTCCCCGTGCTTTTCGATCAGGTAATCGATGATGTGCGCGGCGTGCCCGGCATGGGCGCTCATACCCATGCAACAGGCCAGGGTCACAATACGGCCCTGTTGGGCGGCGATATCGATACCGCAGGCGCCGCGGTTGGTCCCCGTAAGGTCGCACTTCCCATAGGTGCACAGACAGCAGAGGTCACAAAAGGGCGCATAAAAAGGCTTATAGGTCTCCAGCAGGCGCCTGTCCCAATTCCTCAGGTCTGTTACATCGGGCATGGGGGTATGCCCTATAGGCTCCCACTGATCCTCTGCCCTGATGATCTTCTCCTTCGCTTCCTTCTTTTTCTTTCCCTTCATCGCTCCTATTTCCTCCTTCTGTCGATCACCTTCGTGGTGGCATTAAATGCTTATGACATCCAATGATGTCCCTTTAAAAGTTTCCCTTATACCAGAGAGAATATATCCTATTTAAGAATAGTTCTAATTTAGCTCGTTGTCAAGAAATCTCTCACACATATTTCCCAGCCTGAATACCCTTTCGCGTTCCGACATTGGAGCCTTCCTACGTAATCATCTCTTTTATTATCTTAAACACCTCGGGGTGTCTGATCACCATAATATCGGCCCCTGCCAAGAGGTAGGTGATCGCCGTCACCTCCTCCCAGGCAATCCCCAGTTCCTCCCGTTCCTTGGGCTCTTTATTCTTCCAGACCTCCCCGGCAAAGTTGGCTATGACCGGCATCTGCATCATCGCATCCTGGAACTGGATACCGACGTGCTTGGTCCGCTCCATGACGGAGAAGCAATACTCAATACCATATCCCAGGGCAGAGGCCAGGGGGTCGAGGACGATCCGTTCGGGGGATAAGATCCTGCTCACCTTGACGTTGAGTTCCTTTTGGAGGTTGATATCAACCGGCGCCTGCGTCACCACACAGTGGCCGTGCTCCTTGGCGGCAGTGGCGATGGGCTCAAAGTCCTCCTTGATGACCGGCCCCAGGAGCAGGTTTTCTCCGCTCAGGGCCTTTGCCACCGCAGCGAGCACGGCAGGGTCTTTATTCTCATTCCCCGTCGTATAGACGATCATCGGGAGAGAGACGGCCTCATAGACCCGTTTTACGAGCTCCGCCGCCTGCTCAGGCGGGGTATCCTTTTCATTCGGATCGGCGCTGATGAGGGAGAGGAAAATAAGATCAGCCCCCAATTCCTCACACCGCTTGGCCCAGGCAACGGGATCAGAGGCCACATCCTTGTACGGCTCCAGGACCCAGGGGGCCCAATTCTGCGGCTCAATATCCCAGACCTCCAGGGCGATCTTGGGTGGATTGGGGAATTGCCCCTCATCAAAGGCCTGGTTAAAGGCGAGGACGTTCTCCCCCCCTATTTTGACCGCCCGCTTGTCTTTTCCAATGGTTACTTCAACGACCTTCCCTTTATAGTTCTCAACCGGCGCCTTAAAGGTCATATCCATACCTCCTGTCTATGTTTCCAACCACGTATGGGAGTAGAGGGTCTCCCCCATAAGCACTTTAGCCGTCTTGGCGTAATCCCGCTCCTTGGGGGGGAGGGAGGCCGGATTCACGTCCTCTCCGTCCATGACCTTATGGATCACTTCCACGATCCCCGGCAATTTCCCCTTCGCCAGGTCCCGCAACTCGGCATCAAAGGCATCGACGATGGCCGAATGCATGCCGTATCGCTCCAGCATTACCATATAGGTCCTGTTGAGGATCCCCCGCAGTTCTTCGGGGGCACCATTGGAGATGTTGGAGAGGCCGATGGTCGATTTTACCCCAGGGAGGAGATCCGGCAGCATCTGGGTGAACTCCAGACACGCCACCACCCCCTGCTGGGAGACGCTCACGGGGAGCAAAATGGGGTCAATCCAGAGCCGCTCATTCTCGATTCCCAACTCATTGGCGTAGGCCGCCGTCTCCATGATGCTCTCGGCCCTGGCCTCGGCATCGGAGGGGATGCCCTGATCGGTCAGCACGGAGAGGATCACCGCACACTTGTACTGGGCAGCCAGGGGGAGCATCTTTTCTTTACTTTCCCCTTTGCCCGAGGCGGAGTTTATCAGTGGGGGCCACTTGGCCACCTTGAGGCCGGCCTCCACCGCAAGGGGATTCGTGCTGTCCAAGGCGAGGGGGCAATCGACCACCTCTTGGACGGTCTCTACCAGCCACCCCATGACCTCCGGGTTCTTGCGGGCCGGCCCCACATTGAGATCAATATAGTCCACCCCTGCTTCGGCCTGTTCCTTGGCCATCTGTTGTAAGGCCTTTTTATCCTTCTGATCTACAGCATCGGAGACCTGTTTGGCAATGATGTGTATATTTTCCCCGATTAATAGCATTGTCTCCATCCTCCTTCAATTTACTAAGATCTTTTCCACCATCTCCCGTACTGCTGCCGTCACGTTATTTTCTTCGGGAAAATCCAGCAAAGACTTCCCCTCTAAATCAAACCTCCCTATGTGAGCATCCTCGGGTATGGAGCCGAGGATCGCTAAACCCTTCTCCTCCACCTTTTGACGGATCACGGGGTCTATCTCGCCAGGTACCCGGTTGATCACAAAACCCATCTGTTTGACATCGAGCTTCAGTTCCTGAGCCAGCTCGGCAATCCTTGCACCGCTCTGAATACCTTTCAGGGAGTGATCGGAGACGAGGAAGAGGATGTCGGCCGCTCGGGTGGTCCTTCTACTGAGGTGTTCCATCCCTGCGGCGTTGTCCATCAGCGAATAGGGGTACGAGTTTTCGAGGTTATCCATGATCCTGCGCAAGACGGTATTCACATAGCAATAGCATCCAGGCCCCTCGCCTCTGCCCATACTCAGGAAGTCAAATCCCTTTTCTTCAACCATCACCTCGGTCAATTTCCCCTCCAGCCACTCATCCTTGGAAACCCCGGGTGGCAACTGAGTGACCTTTCGCTCCATCTCATCCAAGACCGCGCCCACGGTCTGTACCCCATTGAGCCCGAGGGCTTGGGCCAGATTTCCATCGGCGTCGGCATCTATGACGAGGGCAGGGCCTTTCCCGGAACGGATTAAGTAGCGCAGGATCAAGGCGCTCAAGGTCGTCTTTCCCGTACCCCCCTTGCCGGATACAGCGATATGAAAGGGCACGGCTCCTCCCTACTTCAATCCAGCAGCCAGCTTAGCCGCCTTGACGGTATTGAGCATCAGCATGGTGATCGTCATGGGGCCAACCCCACCGGGCACGGGGGTGATGGCGCTGGCCTTGTTCTGTACCTCTTCAAAGTCCACATCCCCGGCCAGGATGGCCTTGCCCTCAGGGGTCTTACCGATGCGGTTCACCCCTACATCGATTACCACCGCCCCCTCTTTGACCATATCCGCCGTTATGGCCTTAGGGCGCCCGGCTGCCACAATGAGGATATCCGCCCGCTTGGTATGAAAGGCCATATCCCTGGTCTTTGTATGACACACAGTCACCGTGGCGTTGGCATTGGGCAACTTCTGCATGAGGATGGCGGCAATGGGTTTGCCGACGATGTTACTGCGCCCCACCACCACGACCTCTGCACCCTCAATCTGGGTCCCTGATCGAATCAGCAGTTGCCATATCCCGTGCGGGGTACAGGGGAGAAAATCGGGTTCCCCGATCAGGAGTTTACCCACATTCACGGGGTGGAAACCATCCACGTCTTTTTTAGGGTCGATGGCGTAGAGGACCTTCGTCTCGTCTATTTGCTTGGGCAGGGGTAACTGCACCAGAATGCCGTGGATCTTGGGATCTTTGTTGTACTTGTCGATAAGGGCAAGGAGAGCATCCTCGGAGATATCGGCGGGTTGGTTGTCCTGGATGGAGTGAAATCC
>Ga0315555_1003179_pt1 | contig 11357 bp, 17 predicted proteins | sample SalMarSW160380MG_FD_202113 | JGI IMG/M metagenome (GOLD analysis project Ga0315555, IMG submission 202113) | Salt marsh sediment microbial communities from the Plum Island Ecosystem LTER, Massachusetts, United States - Salt Marsh Sediment SW1603-80 ...
ATTATTTTTTTCACCAAGAACGACTGCGGCATTCTCATCAAATCTGATATAGGAGCCGTCAGAGCGGCGATAAGGCTTAGCCACACGTACAACCACAGCTCGCACTACCTCGCCTTCTTTCACCATCCCATGGGGCACCGCTCGCTTCACCGTGGCTACAATGATGTCGCCTATCCGGGCATATTTTCTTGCCCCAATAGACACATTAATGCACATAATCTGCTTAGCCCCGGTATTATCGGCTATCTTGAGTCTGGTATAAGTCTGAATCATTTCTTTTTCTTTGGTTTCTTTGGTCTGGTTTCAACCACTTCCTTCTTAGACATTATCTCCGCTACCCGCCAACTCTTCTCCTTGGACAAAGGGCGAGTCTCGACAATCTTCACTTTGTCTCCAATTTTACAGGCATTATTTTCGTCATGAGCCTTATATCTTTTGGTAGCTCTGCTAGCTTTCTTATATAGTGGATGGACTTTCCTGGTTTCCACAGCTACCACCACCGTTTTATCCATTTTGTCACTCACCACCAAGCCTTCTCTAACCTTTCTTTTCTCGAGATAACTCATCCTATGCCAAGCTCCCTTTCCCTTAAAATAGTCTTGATTTTAGCAATCCTTCTCTTCACTTCAGGAATCTCCCGATGATTCCCCAACTGTCTAGTGGCCAAGCGAAAACGGAGGTTAAAAAGTTCCTCATGAGCTTCTTCGAGCTTCGTTAATAGCTCTTCATTGTTGAGAGTGCGAATTTCGCTAGCTTTCAACTCTCTGCCTTTCCTTCGTGACAAAACTAGTAGCTATAGGAAGTTTGGAGGAGGCGAGATGGGCTGCCTCCGAAGCCATCTCCTCATTTACACCAGTCAATTCGAACAGGATTTTGCCTCTCTTAACTACGGCTACCCAGTGATCCGGAGCGCCTTTCCCACCACCCATCCTTGTCTCTGCAGGTTTCTTAGTCACAACTTTGTCAGGGAAAACTCGTATCCATAGTTTACCCCCACGATGCAAGTGGCGCACAAATACGCGACGGGCTGCTTCAATTTGTCGCGCTGTTACCCAAGCGGATTCCTCAGCCCTCATGCCAAAGTCGCCAAAGACGATGGTATCCCCGCTCTGGGCGGCGCCTTTTAGCCTTCCTTTATGTGTCTTGCGATACTTCACTCGTTTCGGCTGTAGCACTTTTCTCCTTCACTTCAGGCATAATATCACCCTTATAAATCCATACTTTTACCCCGATACGCCCCATCATAGTATGGGCTTCAGCAAGACCGTAATCGATATTGGCACGTAATTTATGCAACGGCATTTGACCTTGGTGAAGCGTCTCAGTTCTAGCAATTTCGAGTCCACCAAGCCTTCCACCACACCTTATCTTTATTCCCTTAGCACCAGCTTGCAAAGTTCGAAAGGTTGCCTGCTTCATAGCTCGGCGGAAGGGGATTCTCTCTTCAAGCCGCTCAGCTATGCTCCGAGCTACCAAAGAAGCTTCAAGCTCAGGGTGTTCAATCTCTCTAATAGTCAATCTAATCTTATCCCCACTGACCTTCTCCAGGTCCGACTTCAGTGCTTCCACATTTTGTCCCCCTCGGCCAATCAAGATGCCAGGACGAGCTGAGTAAAGAGTTAAATATACCTCGTCTCCCGGACGTTCAATTTCTATCCGAGCAACAGCTCCTCCAGAACATTTTTGCTCCACAACTCTGCGTAGCCTTATATCGTCTAACAAAAACCGAGCATAGTTCTTCTCAGTATACCACTTAGCCTGCCAATCCCGGTTGATACCTAGCCTGAAAGCACAAGGATGAACTTTGTGTCCCAAAACTATTCCTCCTCTTCAGTAACGAAAACTGTAATATTGCTAGCCCGTTTCAAGATAGGACTCACTCTCCCTCTCGACTGAGGGCGAAATCTTTTCAAGGTATGCCCTTTATCAGCAAATATATCAGCAATTCTAAGCTCAGCGGGCGACATTTGAAAATTGCTTTCAGCATTGGCTACTGCTGATTTGATTACCTTAGCCACGGCTTTGGCCGTGGGGGTAGGCGTAAAGCTAAGGATAGTCAAAGCCTCGTCGACTTTTCTGCCTCTAACCATATTTATCACTAAACGCACCTTCTGAGGCGAAACGCCAACATCTTTAGCTACAGCTCTTACCTTCATCGCACCTTATTTTTTCCTCGCCTGTTCAGTTATTTTAGCTTTGGTGACGTGACCCCTATATGTCCTGGTAGGCGCGAATTCTGCCAATTTATGCCCTACCATATTTTCAGTGATGAAAATGGGCACATGCTTCCTGCCATTATGCACTGCAATAGTATAACCTATCATTTGAGGCAAAATAGTAGAGGCGCGGGACCACGTCTTTATCACTGTTTTCTCGCTTGGATTATTAAGCGCTTCTATTTTCTTAAGCAATTTAGCATCGCAAAAAGGCCCTTTCCTAAGCGACCGTGACATCTTGCTTCCTCCGTTTAAGAATCATTTTATCCGACGTTTTACGGCGACGTGTCTTAGCCCCCAAAGCTGGTTTTCCCCACGGGGTTTTCGGATGCATCCCCCGGGGAGCCCTGCCTTCCCCACCCCCATGGGGGTGGTCCCGGGGAGTCATAGCAGAACCCCTGACCGAAGGTCGCCAACCTGACCATCTCCTGCTCCCAGCTTTACCCAATTGTATATTTCCGTGGTCAATATTGCCTATCTGCCCAATAGTAGCCCAACACCTATGGTGAAATTTACGTAGTTCACCCGAAGGAAGTTTAAGTACAACATATTGGCCTTCCTTGCTTATAATTTGGGCAGAACTTCCTGCGCTATGAATAAGCTTTCCCCCCTTGCCTGGCTCAAACTCAACATTATGCACTAAAGTTCCCACAGGGATGGACTCCAATGGCAGAGCATTCCCAAGTTTTATATCAACATCTTCGCCTGCTTGTATGATATCACCCAACTTGATGCCCAAAGGGGCGAGTATATAGCGCTTTTCTCCGTCAGCATAATGAATCAGGGCAATGCGAGCTGACCTATTAGGGTCATATTCAATGGAAGCTACTTTCCCTGGAACGGTAATTTTATCCCTCTTAAAATCGATAAGGCGAAGTTTACGCTTACTGCCGCCACCTCGGTGACGCACAGTTATAACACCTCGGCTATTACGTCCTGCCTTCTTTTTCAGCGGCGCCAGTAAGGATTTCTCAGGCGCTACCCTGGTTAGCTCTTCAAAAGTAGCGCCAGACATAAATCTCCTGCCTGGAGAAGTTGGTTTATAAGTCCTTAATCCCACGAATCGCTCCTTATTTGTGCGTCCTTTGCCAGCGAGTTTTTTTAAGAAGTTTCTTATGCCTGTGCTTCGACATCTTCTTTTTTCTCCACTTAGTGACTGCGCCCATTAGACACCCTCAAAAAAAGTAATTTTGTGTCCCGGTGCCAAGGTAACTATTGCCTTTTTCCAGGGTGAGTTAGTTACTTGTCTCCTGCCAAACCTTCTTGTCTTTCCAGGCACCGTCATCACATTAACTTTGCTTACCTTTACCTTAAAAGCTTGTTCCACTGCCTTCTCAATCTGAGACTTGGTAGCCTTGCCTGCTACCTCAAAGGCATATTTATCTTCCTCCTTAAGCGAGGTAGCCTTCTCCGTAATTAAAGGACGCCGCAGAACTTCATAAAGATGCAATTTATTTACCCCAAATTTGCTCAATGTTGTGTATTGCCGGTACAGTGGCTACCAGCATTTCATATGAAAGCAAATCCAATACATTAATTAGAGCCGAAGGTAGGACCTTGACTTCAGGCAAATTAGCCGCTGATTTAACCACATTGGGTGTGGATTGAGCAGTAAGAATTAAAGTTGAGGAACCAATGCCGAGCGAGGACAGAACATCTATCATGTCTTTTGTCTTGGGTCCCTTAAAATCAAGTTCCTGTACCAGTTTTATATTTCCCTCTCTAACCTTAGCTGAGAGGAGGCATTTCAAAGCCAACTGCCTCATTTTCTTGGGCATCGATTGGCGATAGGTGCGTGGCTTGGGGCCAAAAACTACCCCGCCTCCCCTGAGAAGGGGTGATTTTATATCCCCCCTTCGCGCTCTGCCAGTATGCTTTTGGGCATAAAGTTTTCTTGTACTCCCAATCACTTCCCCCCTTGTCTTGGTAGACGCAGTACCCTGGCGCCTACTGGCTAATTGACTAGTCATTGCCTGGTGAACTACTGCCTCATTAAAGGGAAGAGCAAAAATGGCTTGGCTAAGCTCTATTTGGTCAACGACTTCACCGTTTAAGCTATAAACTGGCACTTGCACTTCCTGTTACCCTACTTTCTCAATTACTAACAGCTCCCCATTGGCTCCAGGTACTGCACCCTTCACCAAAAGCAAATTACGCTCGGGGTCAGCTTGAATTACTTCAAGATTACGCGCTGTGACTCTCCTATTTCCCATATGCCCCGCCATGCGTTTCCCTTTAAGCACCCGACCGGGAAAAGTGGTAGCTCCAATTGAACCAGGGGCGCGATGGCGGTCAGTTTGGCCATGGGTCTTTGGCCCACCTGCAAAATGATGCCGCTTAACCACGCCAGCAAAGCCCCTGCCCTTAGAAAGGCCAGTGACATTTATCAAGTCACCATGCTTCAGGAAGCCAACATCCACTTTGTCACCACGCTTGACCGAGCTAACATCATCAGTCCTGAATTCGCGAAGATAGCGAACATTCTCTAAGCCTCGCAGATGTCCCTTCTCTGGAGAGCTAAGCTGAGATTGCTTCACTTTGTTCTCAATAAAGCCCACTTGGATAGCATCATAACCATCCCTGTCCCGGCTTTTTATCTGAGTTACCACAGAAGGCCCAGCTTGAATAGCGGTTACCGCCACCGTCTCTCCGCTTTCCTGAAACAGTTGCGTCATGCCTATTTTCTTACCAATAATGCCTGGAAACATGGTTTTAACTATAACTTAATATCTATCTCCACTCCAGATGCCAAGTCAAGCTGACTCAGGGCATCTATAGTCTTGGAACTTGGCTGCAAAACGTCAACTAACCTCTTATGAGTCCTGATCTCAAACTGTTCCCTGGAATCTTTATCGATGTTAGAGGAACGAATAACACAAAATTTTTCGATATCTGTGGGTAAAGGTACTGGGCCAACCACGATAGCCCCGGTACGCTCCACTGCATCTATTATTTGCCTTACTGCCTGATCAGCTAACCTATGATCGAAGCTTTTGATTTTGATACGAACCTTTTGCTCAGTCATCTAGTTCTTCCCATTCTAGTCGTAATTTGCTCAGTCAAATTGGCAGGTAATTCTTCATAGTGATGAAACTGCATAGTATGACTTGCCCTCCCTTGACTGAGCGACCTCAAATCTCCAGCGAAACCAAAGGTTTCCGCTAGAGGAACAAGGCAACGCACACTGGAGAAATCATCGCGACCCTCAATGCCCTCGATATGAGCTCTTCGAGAGCTTAAATCGCCAACGATGTCTCCCATGAACTGATTGGGAGTTGTTATTTCCACCTCCATAATTGGCTCGAGAATAATGGGCTTAGCTTTATCCATCCCATCCCTCATAGCCATGAAAGCCGCCATCTTGAAAGCCAGGCCCGAGGAATCGACCTCATGAAAACTACCGTCATATAAAGTCACCCTCACATCTATTACGGGATAACCAGCTAATCCTCCACTTTGTAAAGCTGACTTGACACCGGCTTTTACTGAGGGAGTAAATTCCTTAGGTATAGCCCCACTTCGAATCTGGTCGCGAAACTCGAAACCACTGCCACGCTCGCCTGGCTCAATTCTAAGCCAGACGTGCCCGTATTGCCCCTTACCACCTGATTGACGGATAAATCTCCCTTCAGAGTCCACAGTAAGGGTGATTGTTTCCTTATAAGCGACCTGAGGCTTACCAGCGTTGACCTTCATGCCATATTCGCGGAACATGCGCTCCATTAATACCTCGAGATGAAGTTCACCCATCCCCGAGATTAAAGTTTGGCCTGTTTCTTTGTCATGGTAAATCTTGAAGGAGGGATCCTCCATAGCAAGTTTAGCCAGGGTATCATCTAACTTGTCCTGGTCGGCCTTAGTTTTGGGCTCAATAGCCATCGAAAGCACCGGCTCAGCAAATCGTATGGGCTCAAAGAGCACTGGTCGTGTAGGCTCGCAAAGGGTATCACCTGTGGATATCATCTTAAGTCCCAGACTAGCTACAATGCTTCCGGTCTCAGTATGGTCGATCTCCTCACGGTGGTTGGCATGCATAACATATAATTTCCCTAGCCTCTCTTTTTTATCTATGGTAGAGTTCAACACTTGTGCTCCGGCCTTTACCCTGCCTGAGTATACCCGTAAGTAGACCAGCCGGCCCATAAATGGGTCAGAGACCGTTTTAAATGCCAATGCGGAGAAAGGTTCATCATCACTCGCTAGACGAAGTATTTTCTCTCCACTTTTAGGATTTATAGCCGAAATGGCAGGAATATCTAGCGGCGAAGGAAGATAATCTACAATAGCATCAAGCAATAACTGTATGCCTCTATCTCTCAAGGCACTACCACAAAAGACGGGCACCACGCAGTTAGAAATGGTCAGCCTTCTTATAGCTGCCTTAATTTGGGAGGCAGAGATGTCCTGCCCATCGAGGTATGGTAGCATAATCTGCTCATCGAGTTCAGCTAAGTTTCCAATTAATGCTTGACGATGCTTGGCCAGCAAAGTCTCACTGTCCTCAATTGAAGCTGAGTCAAGATCAGGGAAAGCAATAATTTTATTTTCCACAAGGTCAATAATGCCCCGAAAGTCCTTTTCACTTCCTATGGGGAGTTGTAGAGGTAATGCCTTGATTCGCAATCTTTCGTTAATCATGGTCACCGTGTGATGAAAATCAGCGCCAATCCTGTCCATTTTGTTAATAAAGCAAATCCTGGCCACGCCGTATTTATCTGCCTGGCGCCACACAGCCTCTGATTGAGCTTCCACCCCAGCTACACCATCGAAAATCACGACACCACCATCTAATACGCGAAGACTACGCTCCACCTCAGCGGTGAAATCCACATGCCCAGGGGTATCGATGATGTTTATACAATGTTCGCGCCAATGACAAGTGGTAGCTGCTGAAGTAATGGTAATACCGCGTTCCCTCTCTTGCTCCATCCAATCCATTACTGCAGTTCCCTCATCTACGCTTCCAACCTTGTAAGTACGCTTTGTGTGATGTAATATCATTTCCGTAGCCGTGGTCTTACCAGCATCTATATGAGCAATGATCCCTATATTCCGTATTTTTTCCAAAGGGAAAGTCCGCGACATGAGCTTATCCTTTACCTCAAGTACTGCTTTTAACACGATTTCTCACCAGCGATAGTGAGCAAAGGCTTTGTTAGCCTCTGCCATCTTGTGAAGATCATCACGTTTCTTAATTGCTGCCCCCCGCCCATTGACAGCGTCAACCAACTCGCTTGCCAGCTTTTCTTCCATAGATTTGCCACTACGAGCTCGCGCTGAAGCAATGAGCCATCTCATGGCAAGAGCGCGCCCCCGCTCTTCCCCTACCTCCATGGGAATTTGGTAGGTAGCCCCACCAACACGGCGTGATTTAACCATGAGAAGCGGCGCAGCATTTCTAATTGCCCGCTCTAAGGCTTCTCCAGGCTCGCTATTCACTTGCTGAGCAGTGAGTTGCAAGGCATTATAGACAATGCGCTCGGCTGTAGCTTTTTGCCCTCGTAGCATAAGCCTATTAATAAATTTAGCCACCATGATGCTGTTATATTTAGCATCGGGTGATGGTATTCTTTTTACTACTTTTCTAGCTCCTCTTGGCATTTGACATCCTTGCTATTTTTGTGCCTTGGCCCCATACCTGCTGCGACCTTGCTTTCGATTAGCTACTCCTTCAGTGTCCAAGGTGCCACGGATAATATGGTAGCGAATTCCAGGAACGTCCTTAACTCGGCCACCACGAATCAAGACTACCGAGTGTTCCTGCAAATTATGTCCTTCGCCAGGAATATAAGCGGTTACTTCCATACCGTTGGTCAGCCTAACGCGGGCAACTTTACGCAATGCCGAGTTGGGCTTCTTAGGTGTAACCGTCTTTACCAGGATGCATACGCCTCTTTTTTGAGGCGATCCTTGAGCCCATCTAATTTCCCCTTTCATCGTATTCCGGATGTAATGCAATGCTGGGACATCGCTTTTCTTTCCCAGCTTCTGCCGCCCTTTACGAACAAGTTGATTAACTGTTGGCATTCCTATACTCCCTTATTTTAGGCAATCAAAAAGCCGTCTGGTTATGTGCCGGTCTACTCTAGGAAAATCTGCTCGGCTTCAGCCAGCCGGCTTTTATAACTCTCTACGTTTTTACCTTCTAGTAGACGCTAACTTACTAATTTAACACAAGGCAATTAGGATGTCAACTAGGACAGTTAAGTTTGTTTTTGAGAAGAAGCTATACAAGGCTAATAGATGTTCTTTCAGTTACTTCTGAGTTAACTCTCTTTCTTTGAGCCTTTTTCTATCTATCTCCCCCAAGTTAGTTTTAGGTATGTTGTCTACAAATTCAATTCTTTTAGGAAGCTTAAAATTGGCCAGGTTTTGGTAACAAAAGTCGGACAGTTCTTCTGTCGTGGCATGTTGCCCTTCTTCCAGCACCACCAAGGCTACGCGTATTTGTCCCCCGTAACCGTCTTCAATACCCACATAGGCTGCCTCAGCTACGCTGGGGTGGCTCAGCAGCACGGATTCAACCTCTGATGGACTGATTTTAAGTCCAGAAGGCGTGACTATTATGAACGATTTCTTCTCTATGTACTCCAGGTAGCCTTCTTCATCCATCCTGACCAAATCTCCTGTATAAAACCAGCCATCCTTAAGGACTTGAGACGTGACTTCAGGCGCTTTATAGTATCCTTTCATCACCCAGGGGACATTGAACACACCTTCTCCTATTTCGCCCCGGGGAACCTCCATGCCGCTGTCATCCAGTATCTTAATGCCGCAAATTGGCTTGCCGACAGTTCCCTGTTTACGGCTATTAATGGTGTATATGGAAACGCCTGAAGTTTCAGTAAGACCATATGCCTCATAAACGGCTAAGCCAATTTTGTCCTCCAACGCTTTCATTAGTTCAGGGAAGGACTTTGCCCCGGCAGTAACGGCCAATCGCAGCAAGCCCAGGTCATATCCTCTCAAAATTGCGTCAGGCACCATGGCTAGGGCATTGTACATGGCAGGAACCCCAAAGATAATGCTTCCCTTTTCTTTCTCCACAGCTTCTAGGACAGCTTCGGGGGTGAAATTGGGGACAAGCACAACGGTAGAACCTGTGATAATCGAACCAAAAAGAACCTCGAACAAGCCAAAAAGATAGAAAAAGGGGACAAGGTCTATGATAACATCTTCCCGCCTCCGCTGTATGCTTGCGGAAATTATGGGGGGAGTTCCCATAATGGAAGCATGTGTATGTACCACGCCTTTGTGCTTCCCCAGCACACCGCAGGTGTAAAATATAACAGCTTCATCCTCGTCTTTTATATTGATAGTCGGCGATCTATAAGAGCTGTTGGTTACCATCCTGGTGTAAGAATCTGCATCAACCTCGATTACGTGTTTTAGCGAAGGCATGTAAGGCAAAACTGAGGACAGCATCTGCGAAAATTTCTTCGCCGTTATCAGAATTTCCGACTCGGAGTCTCGCAGCAAAGAATCAAGTTCAGGAGCCTTAAGTGCGTCGCTAAGCAGCACAGCTACGCCACCACCTTTAATCACCCCGAAATAATTGATAACCCACTCGGGGCTATGGCACATTAAGATAGCCACATGACTACCCTTTTTCATCCCCAGCTCTAGGAGAGCATTGGCTACTTTGTTAGAAGCCTCATCCAGCTCCCCATAAGTAACCCTCTGAGCACCAAGAACAATGGCTTCTTTATGTGGTATTTCCCTAGCAGTATTTTCTAGAGCCTCTTTAATACTCATCTCTGCCTTCGGAAAATCCTTATGAAACTATATCGTGATAAAAAGTATATCGCAATAAGAGGTATATGGCAAGCCCTCAGCTATGATGGCTGCGGGGAAAGAATCAACATAAGATTACTCTGTAATGAGGAGAAGCCGTGGTATCCTAATGTGTTGGACGAGTACAAGCTATTGACAAATTGAGGGTCATACCATTAACTAGAAAGAGGAGATTGTCCTCAGCACAACTGAGGTTTCAATTTGCCTCTCGGGGATGTTCCAATATGTCCGCAAGAGCCTATGCTTTTCCCTGGACGACACCAGTTTGAAATCATGTTTCTCATAGAATCGAATAGCCCAGGTGGCATCAGCCCAGGTCCCTACCAGAATTTCCGGAGTCTCAGCCAAGTCCATGAGATATTCAAGTAGCCTCGTGCCGATTCCCCTTCTCTGATATCCTGGAAGCACATAAGCATGCCTGATCAACGTGGTATCTTTAAGAGCTTGAATCCCTGCCACTCCGAGCAAATGCCCGCCTTCCACCCACCCAAAAAATCGTACGTCAGCTTCAATTTCTTCCTTTAATTCCTCGGCCGACATATATGGTTCCTTCCATCTATCATCCGGGATTACTCCTTTGTAAGCTCGTGCAGCATCATTTATGACCTTGAGTATAGCACCGAAATCTGAAGGCAATAAGCTACGAATCATTTTGTTTGAAACAGGGAGTAGTGGGGTACACGCTTCACGGCTGATGTTACGGCTTCCGCGGCGGTTGTGGTTGTTGCTGGAATTGTATGGCAATTACTTCGCTTCCTGATTCAAATAGCTCTGACTTAATTTCGTGTACCAGGCCCCAGGACTGTGCCTCCTCGGGATTCAAAGTTGTCCTCTCAAGCATGGCATCAGTAATATCTTTGGCGCTTTTACCGGTATTCGCTGCGATTACCTTGGCAATATTCTCCATGTCAATCCTCAATCCCTTTAACCTTTCCTCCAGCAGTTTCTCTTCTAAATTCTGTTCCCCTCTAAACTGCGCACTAACGCCGTGAAATAGAAATCTCGCCTGGGGTACTGAGAGCCTCTTCGAACCGGCACAGTATATGACGATGCCTATTGAATCCACGCTGCCGAAATTGTGTGTAGTTATGGAAGCAGGCAACCCTTTCAAATAATTATATGCGCTCAGACCATGGATAACAGAGCCGCCCGGCGAAGAGATAAGGATGATGAAATCTTTTATCCCTTGCTTCATTTTCTGGTCGACGGCACTCATCAGAGCATTGACAGTGGCATCAATCACCGGGGCGAAAAACCTGATTACAACTGGTTTCGTAGCCATGTTTTATCTTCCTCCTTTGGCTTGTACTCTACTTCATTTCTGTAAATCTGCCTTGATTATAACAA
>Ga0315555_1003180_pt1 | contig 11355 bp, 6 predicted proteins | sample SalMarSW160380MG_FD_202113 | JGI IMG/M metagenome (GOLD analysis project Ga0315555, IMG submission 202113) | Salt marsh sediment microbial communities from the Plum Island Ecosystem LTER, Massachusetts, United States - Salt Marsh Sediment SW1603-80 ...
GTGTTCCATTATCAAATGATCCTACCTTCGCAGCGGGCGCCGGGCAAGGTCTTCAACTGCCGCCGGGAACCCCGGAGGGCAGCTGCCCCATGCGCCGGGCCACGGCGGAGAGCCGCTGTTCGTGGAACGTCGCCAGGGACGTGTGTATCGTGTCGTTGAACGGCGCGAGCCAGCGCGGGTCGAGCTTCCCCGGGCCGAAGAACGCGCCGAGGATCGACCCGCACGTGCACCCGAAGCTGTCGGTGTCGTTACCCTGGCTCACCTGCTTGCATATCCCGTCCCCGATGTCTTCGGCGAAGCGGAGCGTGTTGATCATCGTGCCGATCTCCTGGTATATCAGGCAGTGACCGTATTCCTGATATTTGTCATGAACCAGCCGGTATCCCTCCAGCCAGTCGCCGGCTTTCTCCACCATCGCGATGGAATCGACCACCACCTCGTGGAACCGGCTGCGCCGGGGGACGTACATCGCGGCGATCCTGAATATCTCCAGCGGGTCCTTCACCACGAACGCCGCCGCGATCGCGGCGGCGGTGAACATGGTGCCGTATATTCCCGTCCGCCGGTGCGTGAAGCTCGCGTCGCGCCACGCGAGCTCGGCCGCGAGCGCCGGATGGCCGGGGCACGCGTACCCATAGGCGTCGGCCCGGATCAGCGCGCCGCAGTATTCGTCGCCGGGATTGAGAAATTCCGCCCAATCCTCGAACGGATCCTTCTCCACGGCGTCCTTCTTTCCCAGGGAGCGGATCGCAGCCTTGATGATCGTCGTCCGCTCCGGCCCGAAGCACCAGCCCGGGGGGAGGTTTCTCAGCCACCGGTTGGCAATATTCTGTTTCGTGAAGTCGGCCCCGAATTCCTCCAGCAGCAGCATGCCCATGATCGTGTAGTTGATGTCGTCATCCGGAGCGACGGCGGAGATCCGCCCCTTCGTCGTCGCCAGCCAGTCCCCCCGTCGGCCCAGGGCGGCCAGCATATCCTCGCTGATATAGTCGTTTATCGGCCAGTCGCCCGAGGCCTCGGCCGCCTTCCTGATCTCGTCGAGAGTCGGATTGACCTCCAGCGGCTTGCCCAGGATACAGCCGCAGACCGAGCTCAGGAACGCGCTCTCCACTCTCGGCGCGATCGCCGCGGCATCGACCTTCTCCATCGGCTCGACCGGCCGGTCGGGGTCGCACTCGGCCAGAATCTCCTCCAGGGAATTCGGCTCGACGAACCGCCAGTCGTCCCGCATCGGCAGACACGTCAGCCGCCTGCCCATCTCGACCATGGCGTCGTAGCTGTCGGGCAGGGCCGCGGCCTCGTCGGCGAGACCGTCGATCACGTGGCCCTGTTTCTCCTTCCACTCGATAATGCCCCGCAGGGTCTCCCGAAACAGCGGCAGGCTCGGAATCATGACGTGCTCCCGTTATCTTCTGTGCCAGTGGTATCCACCGGAAACACCGTCCGGTACGGCTTCGGTCCGTCGTACTCCAGTTCGCAGGTCCCGTCCGCCCCCACCGTCGCGGACCAGCTCGCCTCTCCAAAATCCGTCGGCATGTTCCTCACGCCGAACCGCGCCCCCTCGACGAGCCACGCGTCCGGCACCCCCGCCCCGAGCACCAGCCCGTCGTTTTCTTCCGTGACGAAGACGTCCCTGATGAAATTCACCACCTCCGCGGTCGTCCAGTTGTGGGGCATATTGCCTCCCCGCGCGCGGCTCTTGTCCAGCCAGCCCCGCCGCCCCTCCCCGTTGCAGAACGGAAGCCCCTCCGCGCCGGACGGCGCGCCTTCGACGAAGGCGGCGACGTCCCACGAGCCCTGTCGCTCCAGCATCCCGTTCATGCTTATCCATGCCTCGTTCCGCATGCCGAGCAGAAACGCGTTGTGAGCCTGTGCCGCCTCGAAATAGGTCCATTCCCTTTCGGGGATTCGCGTGCCGTCCGCCGCGATGCGCTGCGCCCGGTAGAAGGTCTCGAACGCCTCTTTCAGCCCGTCCGGATTTCCGGCAAGAGCCCTGGACGGATACGGGGTTACTATTCCGTCGCGCGGGTTCTTCAGGGCCGGCAGAAGAACGGTTTCGATTCTGCGCTCCAGCTCGTCCGCCTTCTCCGTCCATCGAGCGGCGTATTCGTCATGCCCCAGGCGGCCGGCGGCCAGCGCGCCGAACCGCAGACCGGCAACCGCCCAGCAGTTGATGTAGAAATCGGGAGAGTGAAAATCCATCCTGCCGCGGATCAGCCCGTCCCGCGCGGCCAGGCACAGGATGTTTCCCCCGGGCGTGTTCTGGCAGAGCGGCGCCCTGTTTTCCGTGAGCACCCGGATCGGTTCCCCGGCCGACAGCATCCTTTCGATCCAGCCGATTCGTTCCGCGATATGCGGGAAGATCCCGCCGCACCACTCCCAGTCGCGCACGATCTTCGCGTGCGACACGAGGGCCCATATCCCTTCGCCCGGCGCGTCCGATTCCGCGCCGAACCCGCCGCTGAAATACAGCGGAGCCATGTACTCGTTTCCGGCCCCGGCCAGGTCGTGCCGGCCGATGAAATCGAGGGCCCTCAGGACGATCACGCAGTCGCGCATCCAGAAGACGGGATAGTTCACCACCCCGATGCGCGGGATGCCGAGCTCCACCGCCGCCAGGATGTGCCAGGCGCATCGTTCCCACGCCGGCGCGACCCGCGGGTCCGGCGCAAACACCCTGGCCGGAAGCGCGGCCTTCCAGCTCTTCTCGACCAGGCGGACCGCGTCGCCGCAGGAGGACGCTCCCGCCTCGTGCCGCTTGGGTATGGGTCCGGCGAACGGGCGCTCGTCGAAACCGTGATTCGTTCTGAACGAGATAGTGCGGGATTCGCCGGGCCCCATGTCAAGCGAGAATGCCAGCGCGGCGGCCGGGGAATCGAATTCATCGTCCGCCGGGGCAACGAGGGTCTTGTCCGGCTTCTGTTCGCAGACGAGCGTGAGCGACGTGTTGATCCGGAGCGTGTTCCTGTCGCCGTCCCATTCCAGGCCGGAGATCCTCCCGCCGGCTGGCCCGACGTCTCTCACCACTACGACACACGAAGCCGAGACGGCATCTTCCGATTCGATCTCGACGATATTGAAATCCGTCCCCTCGGATCCGTCCGTTCCCAGGTGCGCCAGCCGGTGCCGGATCGACAGCCTCCCCGCGCGGTACCCGGCCTCCGCCACCGGGGCCTCGCCGGGCTCCGGAATGAGCGTCCAGAAGATCTCGTCGGCCGGCAGCGTGTCCGGGGACACGAGCACGTCGTCCGCGCCGATCCAGAGCGATATGCCGCAGGTCCAAATACCGGGAGAGTAGGAATTGCCCGGCTCCACGGTCGTCTTGTCGCAGCCGTCCGAACGCGGGTCCCCCATGAATATGTGCGCATCCGCCCGGTTCGGCGTGGCGCGTGCGCGTTCCAGAATGCGGCGAAGGTCTTTCATCGTTTCCCGGGTCCTTACCGCTTCAGGCTCCAGAACGCCTGAGGCAGCATGGCCGCGCCCCGCGCGAAGCGGTACGGCTGCGTCGCCGGCGCCAGCCGGGTGTGCTGGTTGAGGGAATCGATGATCCGTTCTATGTATTTGGGCTCCTTCACCTCCTCCGCCGCCACGCTCCACATCCTCGCCATCGGCGGCGTCACCGCCTGCTTGCGGTCCTCCCACGCCGCCTTCGCGCAGGAAAGGAGTATCTCCCGGTAGTTTGCCTTCCCGGTCAGCTCGAAAAGCTCGGCGACCGCGTGGATTTCCACGTCGCCCCCGTGCGCGTCCGCGAACTGCCATTCGGAGGCGCGATTCCTGTTGCGATTGAGCACCTCGTCAGCCACCGTGATGAAATCCTGCACGCCGCTTTCCCGGTAGCCCGCGGCGGCTCCCTGCATCGCGTTGCCGATGTCGATGGACACCGCGTAGTTCGTCGTCTCGTCGAGCGGTATCTCCCGCACCCCGCTGTACCGGGTGCGGCGGACACGGCTTGCGGCCCGGCGGCCCATGTCGCGCGCGCGGAGGTCCCCGGTGAGATAGTACATATCCAGCATCCCCTCCACCTGGTAGAACCCGTAGTGCGTGCTCTGAATCTCTCCGTCCTCGCCCTCACCGTCCCGGAAATGCTCCAGCGCCCCCCACGGCCTGCTTGTGCCGTCCAGATTGCTGTTGCCGGGAAACTTTCGATACGTGCACACGTCCGCCATGTGCCTTCCATGCTCGACGAGCAGGTCCAGGTACTTCAGCTCCGCGGTGCGCGCGAACTGGATCGCCAACAGATGCGGGTAGTCCTCCGCGTTGTTGTTCCAGCGGACAGCGCCCTTCTTCGGCGCGCTCCCGTCCTTCGTCCGGCCCGCCGGCGCGACGCCCCTCACCACGTCGCCGAAGTGGATCATGCCGTACGAATCCGCCGTGAGGAACATGCTCTTCGTCTTCTGGATGGCGTCGATCGACCGCGCGACGAAATCGTCGTACCGCTTGATGAGAAGGCGGTACTCCTGCTTGTACGATTTCAGGTTGCCGTCCACGATGCGCCCGAACGCCATCGTCTTCTGGCAGTACCATTCCGTCGGGCACGCCGCGAAGAGCGGCTTCTGCAGGAACATCCACACGGCGCGCACCTCCTCCGCCGGCAGGTCCGCCTTGTGCGAAAAGAGCAGCACCTCGTGCGTCCGGGACATGCCGGGGACGAGGGAAATCTTCGCACGCGTCATCAGATAGACACCGACCACCTCGCTTGCAGACAGTCCCCTGGGCCACATCTGCCAGAAGTGCTTGATGCCCGCGGAAACGCCGATCTTCCCGTCGTTGACGTCCACGAAACCGAGATTGGGCGGGTCGACGGACTTTCCTCGACCCTCTCCTTTCTCTCCCTTGATGATCTGCCATTCGTAATGGTCGCTCGAATCCTGCGTCAGCGAGATATATGGTTTCCCCCGCTCGAAAACGCCGCTCAGGTCGACGCCGTCCGTCCCGAAGCGATAGCTGAGCCCCTTATCATCCGAAAACGGCGGCGTGGCGGTCAGCAGGCACCCCGCTACCGGCGTCGCCGAAGACAGATCCTCTTCCGAGCCGCCCCTCAGATTCTCGATGGTGTGAACGATGCGGACATACGAGGCGCCCCTGTACAGATGCACACGCGTCACGTGGTTGAGGTACGTGCCGTACCCGCCCTCGAGCTTCACCACGGTGTGAAGAGGTCCCGACAGCTCGATGGAGTGCTTCGACTCGGCAGGAAACACCTTCGCGCCGGATCCGGTCATCTCCATCCTCGGCGACCCCAGCCCCGCCGACGTGAAGAGCGTCTTCCCGTCCGCGAACTCGAACTGCGCCGCGCCGGTGTCGACGATCGTCTTGCCCTCGTCCTTTCGAACCTCTATCCCCTCCCCCTTCGTCGTCCCGGCACCGTCGTCCCTGAGACAGAAGTATCGGGTATCGCCGGCGGGTACCGATGCCTGGAAGTCCACCTGCACCCATTTGATGCTCTTTGTCGGATGCCACCGATTGAGCACGGTGAACTGGGCGGAAACGTCGTTTCCTTCCCGATCGACGACGCGGAGCCTCGACGTGTCGGTCGCAAGCCCCTTCGGCAGGGGCACGCCGGCCGTCACCGGCTGTGAATCGCGCGCGACGTTCGCCCTCTCCTCGACCGTCAAGAGAACGTTCAGCGGTTCTTTCTTCTCCGCCCGGGTCTGCTTCGGCTCCGCCGCGGATGCGCACAGTGCACTCGCCAGGCAGAGTGAAACGGCAAGAATAATGAATCGGTGACGCATCATGGGTTCGAATGTACCTTGGAAACGGATGCTACTCTATTTATGCTACGACTATATGGAAGCCGCGTCAAGCAGGAGCGGAAATTTCAACGGCTCCGACCCGAACGGGCGGCTTTACCCCGCCCCACCTCATCTGCTATCATAGCTTCAAGGGCGCATACATACCTGAAGTCACTCTATTTCGCAGGAGGATCGTATGAACCACCGGACGGCATGTATCTCCGGCATACTCGTAATTCTCGCGGCAACCATCGGTGCGGCGGATGAATTCAAGCCGTACACCGCTCCCGCCACGGAACGGGAAAACGTCTTCGCGTTCACGCAGAAGCCAGCGCTCAAGCTGGTGGGCAAGGACAAGTACGAGATCACGTTCGCGGTGAAGGGCTCCTGCGACGTCACCGTCGGGATGGTGGACGAGAAGGGCATCGTGGTCCGCCACCTGGGAAGCGGGGTGCTCGGCAAGAACGCCCCCGCCCCCTTCCAGAAGGACTCACTCGAGCAGAAGATCGTCTGGAACGGCAAGGACGACCTGGGCGTGTACGTCAAGGAGCCGGAGAAGCTGAAGGCGCAGGTCTCCCTCGGCATGAAGCTCGATTTCCACAGGTTCCTCGGCGGCGCCAGCCCGTACAACGTTCCCGGCATGCCGTTCGGCCTGGCCGTGGACGAGAAGTACGCGTACGTGATGAACGCGGGGAAGGGGTTCCGCATCTACCTCCGCAGGTACGACCACGACGGCAACTACGTCTCCACGCTCGTCCCGCCCCCCGCGGCCATGCCGGAGGCGAAGCTCGCCGGCAAGTGCTACGTGGAGTACGAACCCGGCAAGAAGGCCCTCCAGTCGACTGATCTGTACCAGTCCGTATCCGATTCCGGCACGTACCTCGCCATGGGAGACGGCGGCGCGCTCCGGGACCTGGTCGCCGTCCAGCCCTGCATCGTCGGGAACAAGCTGTACTACACAAATTGCGGCGGCAGATTGAAAGGCTCGACACGGCTCTTCTACGTATACACCGACGGCGCGACCGACGTAACCGGCACAAACGGCATCGCGTCCATCGAGACCGGAATACACAAGTTCGCCCACATGGCCGCGTCACCGGACGGCAGGTACATATACCTGGTCACCGACGGCCAGCTCGACGGACGGATCACCCACAGCGTGGTGTTCCGCAAGGACCTTACCAAACCGGCCGAGTACGCCACGCCGTTCATCGGCAAGCTCCGCAAGCCCGGCAGCGCCGACGATCAGTTCAACGCCCCCACCGCCATCGCCACCGACGACCAGGGAAGAATCTACGTGGCCGACCAGCTCAACAACCGGGTACAGACGTTTTCGGCCGACGGCAAGCTGCTCGGCAGCATCAAGGTCGATCGCCCCCGCGTGGTGGCGGTGCACAGGAAGAACGGCGCCGTCTACATCGTCCACGGCACCCGCGTCAGGGGAAAGTCCACCGGCTGCATCAGCAGATTCGACAGCTTCAACGCGAAAAAGCATTCCGCGCAGGTGATGACCGACGCCACCTTCATGGCGGTGGACAGCTGGTCCGCCAAGCCCCGGGTCTGGACCCATGGCGTAGGCTCGGCCGACTTCAGCGGCGGTTCGCTGTGGAACATGGAACACACCGGCCTTTCCACCTCATCCGCCAGCGTGACCGTCTGGGAAGACCAGGGATCCAAGTTCGTCAAGATAGCCGACTTCGCCGAGCGCGCCAGGAAAGAATCTGGCGACGACTGGACAGGCCCCCTCGACGGCAGCAGCCTGGGCAACAAGGTATTCTGCGACCCGGTCCGCGAGCAGGCGTATCTGTGCCAGGGCAAGAGCGTCAACAGCAATGTCGTCTTCGACCTCAAGACCGGCAAACCAACCCACTCGGTCGGCTTCCCGGGCGCCACCGACGATATCATCTTCGACAAGCGGGGCTACATGCACCTGCATTTCAACCCGGGCTTCTTCATGCCCGGCGTCGGCCGCCTCGACCCGGCACGGAAAAAGAAGTATTCCGGCAGAATGACGTCCCTCTTCCCGATATATGAGTTCCCGGAGGTCCCGTACGACTACGGCGTCCTTAAAGAACGCAGGGGCGCGGCGAGCTGGAGCGGCATCCTGCCGGTCAAGGACCAGCGCGGCGCCAAGTATTTCCAGGACGGTATCGGCTGCAACATGCGCGGCGATCTCGCCGTCGAGAGCAACATCTACTACGCTCCCAAGCTCAGCGAGTACGGCGCCGACCACTGGAACACCAGCGTTAACTCCACCTTCGGCACCTCCGGCAGCGGAAGGCCTACCTACTCGGTATTCGCCAAGGAGGTGATGGAGCGGGAAAAGCAGGGCGAGAAGGTGTACTTCTTCAAGCGGTCAGCCGGCTTCCCGGTCACCGGATCGAGCGTGTGGACGTACGATGCCACCGGCGAATTCCGCGATGAGTGCGCGGTCATCATGCGCTGGCTGATAAACGGCGTGCACCTGGACGAGGACGGCAGGATATACCTGGTGAACGCCTCCCCCCGTGTCCGCGGCGGCCGGTTCTTCCTGCAGGACAAGGGAGGCCGGTACGGCGTCGAAAAGCCGAAGAAGAGAAACCGTCAACCGTTCACCGGCACGCTCATGAGGACGCGCGCGAAGGACGTCCGCTACAAGATGGCCGGCGCCGCGATCAAGATGGATCAGAATCCGGACCGGCCCGCCGAGCTGGCGACCCACGGGTTCCCGGACACGTTCCGGGAGAAGACCAGCCTCGCCTGGGTGGACGGCGCGGAATGGTTCTACGCCGGCGCCTCGCCCATCAAATCAACCGGCTGTTCCTGTCAGAAGCTGAGCTTCTATCTGGACTGGTACAAGCGTTCGTACGTGCCGGAGGCGTACCGCCACTCCATCGGCGTGGTGGACACCAACGGGAATCTGATCATGCACCACGGCGAGTTCGGCAACTTCGACGACGCGGCCGGAATGCCCAAGGGCGGCAAGCCCATCATCACGTTCAACCGGTTCGTTTCCGCCTCGGACAACTACATGGTGTTCGACGACTTCAACGAGCGCTTCCCCGTCTTCAAGATCAACTACCACGAGGAATCCACCGCCGCTTTCAGCAAATAACCTGTCCCCTTTTTGGCCCCTCCGGGAACCCAGGATCAGACGAGTTCCCACACGGAGGTGCGAAATGAGGATTCTGCTGGTAAACCCGGACAACCCGGCGGGAAGTGGACGAGACCTGTATACGGCGGACCTTTACGGCGCGCTGTGCCTCGGTAAGCCCTTTACGAACATGTACTTCGGCATCCCTCTCGGCCTGCCCACGCTGGCCGCGGTCACGCCCCCCGGCCATCAGGTCGAGATAGTCGACGAGGCCGTCCAGAAGGTGGATTTCGACGGAAACTGGGATCTGGTAGGGATCACCGGCATGACCTTCAAGGCCCCCCGGGCCTACGAGATAGCCGATGAATTCAGGCGCCGCGGCGTCCCGGTGGTGATGGGAGGGATACACGCCTCGATGTGCCCGGACGAGGCCGCGACCCATGTGGACAGCGTGGTGACCGGGGAGGCGGACGAGATATGGCCCGATATCGTCAGGGACGCGGAGGCCGGCCGCCTCCAGCCCCGTTACCAGGCGGAGAGCGCACCCGACATCTCCCGGCTCCCGGCCCCCCGCTACGACCTCACCGCCCAGGATCATTACCTTATGTTCTACCTGCAGACCACGCGGGGCTGTCCCCACAACTGCGAGTTCTGCACCGTCACCCGGTTCAACGGAAGACGGCTCCGCAAGAAGACGCCGGAACAGGTAGTCAATGAGATCCGCGAGATATTCAAGCTGAGATACGTGCCGCTTCGAATGAAAGACGACGACCACGGCGGCGAGAGCAAGCGCTGCGCCCCGGCCGCGTTCTTCTTCACGGACGACAATTTCGCAGGCAGCCGGTCGCACGCGCTGGCCGTCTGCAAGGCGCTGGAGAAGCTTCAGGACGAGGAAGGAATCCTCATGAGCTGGTTCACCCAGGTCACCTGCAAGGTCGGGGACGACGACGAGCTGCTCGAGGCGATGCGCGCCGCCGGATGCCGCTGCCTGTTCATGGGATTCGAAAGCGTCAGCGAAGAAACGCTGAAGACAATGAACAAGAGCATGAATTCCCCGGAGGATTACGACCGCATCATCGATAACGTTCGCGCGCACGGCATGGAGGTGGTCGCCTCCGTCATCCTCGGAGGTGAGAGTGACCGCCACGACGTGGGCGAACAGCTGGAAGAATTCGTGCGCCGCAACAACATCTTCTACGTCCTGCCGAACGTCATGACACCGTATCCGGGCACGAAGCTCCGCGAGAAGATCGAAGCGCAGGGGCGGATCACCTGCACCGACCACGGCCGCTACAATATTCGCAACGTCGTCTTCGAGCCGGCGCTGATGTCCGGTCGTGACCTGAAGAAGGCCTACCTGAAATTCTGCGAGAACACGCTGTCCTTCGACGGCCTGATCGAGAGGGCATGGGCGACCAGGAAGTATCCCCGTCGGCACCGGGTGTCCCTGCCGTGGCGGCTTCTATTGCTCCTGGTATTCTCTCTCACCGCAATCTGGAAGACGCTTACCAGCAAGATCACACCGGCGGCGCTTCTCAAGGCGCTGCGGGCCGTCCCCCGGTTCACGCTCAGGAACAACAGCTTCATGGTATACGAGATGCTGTGCGCCGCGGTGGACTACGACGTCTTCGCCCGAAGCGAATCCGCGCGCCTGCGCGCGGAGATTGCCTCCGAGGCCCCGGTGAGCTACGATAGCCGGGTGACCAAGGCAATGGGAACGGGGTACACCGGGGAGGCGCTGGGTGAGATCTGAGGTGCTGGAAGAGCTCGTCCTGGGACATCAGGCGGAGATATACCGGTACGTGCGATTCCTCGGGGCGACGAGCGCGACCGCCGAGGACGTGGTACAGGACTCTTTTCTCGCGGCGTTCCGCAGCCCGAATCCCCTCGACCTCGCCAACGTACGCCTGCGCACCGCATGGCTGAGAGGAATCGCCCGCAACACATTTCTCAAACACTGCAGACGAGGCCGCCGCCGGGCGGTCGTGCTCGGCGAGGAAGCGCTGAATTCTGCCGAGGCGTGCTGGGCCGCCGAGTTCGTCCCGCACGACGACGGCTTCGGCTACCTGGAGGCGCTCAGGCAGTGTCTGGATGAATGCCCGGAAAACCATCGGAAGGTCCTGGAGATGCGCTACTTCAATCGGGAGTCCCGAAGCCGCATGTCGGAACTGCTCGAGATGACGGAGGAGGGCGTCAAGAAGGCCCTCCAGCGCATCCGGGACGCGCTCAGACACTGCGTCGAAGGGCGGCTCACAGGAGAGACGGCATGACCCCCGAAGCGTGGAAGAACCGTCTGCTCGACACCTGCCTCTGGGAGCTGATCGGGAAGGAGGCCCCGCCGGATCTCAGCAGGCGCATACTCGAGGCCGCGCGGCGGATCGAATCGAAACCGCGCCGCACGTTCCGTCCGGTATGGGCCGCCGCAGCGGCGGCCACCGCGATCATCGTGGGCGCCGTTGTCCTCTTTGCTCCCCGCAGGGAACCGGCATCTCCCGCTGCGGTGACCGGGGCAGGTTTCCTGGTCGCGGCGAAGACCGGTGAGGTCGAAAT
>Ga0315555_1003183_pt1 | contig 11348 bp, 13 predicted proteins | sample SalMarSW160380MG_FD_202113 | JGI IMG/M metagenome (GOLD analysis project Ga0315555, IMG submission 202113) | Salt marsh sediment microbial communities from the Plum Island Ecosystem LTER, Massachusetts, United States - Salt Marsh Sediment SW1603-80 ...
CGATAACCACCTCAGTCCCATATTTCTTCCAAGGAATTTTAGCTGGTTCTCTTTCGGCCAAAAACGGGATTCGCTGGTGATTGATAATCAAAACCCCTATTTCTTCACCTTTACCCTTTTCAATTTTGACCTTACCTTTAAACTGGCCATAAATACTATCGTATTCAAATAATTGAGCCCAGCCTTCAATTTCCATTGAACCCGAGGTGTTAATGGCGACCACTTTTACTTTGTCCAAATATTTGGCTAAAACAGCTCGTAAGGCCACCCGGCCGATACGGCCAAAACCATTGATACCAATTTTAATCATTTTTAGATAAAATCATTCTTTCTTGATTCTTCATTATTGCCTCAATGCCTGGTAAAGTTCCTTGAGCTAAAAATTCCAACATCGCTCCTCCGCCAGAAGAGAGATAATCAGTTTTGTCAACTAAATTAAACTTGGTTAAAGCCGCCTCAGTATCGCCACCACCAATAACCTTAAAAGCCTGACTATTAACAATCGCTGCTGCTATCTGTCTCGTCCCCTCTTGAAAATCTTCTCCTTCATAAAAACCCATTGGCCCAGCCCAAATAATTGTTCCTGATTGAGCAATAATCTTTTTAAACTTCTCAATTGATTCTAGTGTAATATCTTTCTCACCAGGCTTCAAATTAGCAATCACAACCTTATCCGGATAGGATTTTTTTATTGCTTGAGACAATTTACCGCCGATTAAAATAATGTCAACCCAACCTAAAAATTTTTCAATGACTTCCAACTTATCCTCTTTTATGCCTCCTAAAACCAAGGTTACCGGCCGACGAGGACTATCTTTCACTTTAGACAAAACTTCTACCTCTTTTAAAAAGTCCAAACCAAAAGCCGAAGGCAAAAGCGGTGGCAAACCCACAATCGAAGTATGATGGCGATGAGAACAAGCAAAAGCATCATTAATAAAAAATTCACCTAAATTGGCCAAACTTTTAGCAAAATTTAAATCATTACTTTCTTCTCCTGGCCAAAATCTTAAGTTTTCCAACATCACTATCGCTTGATTTCTATCGATTTCATCTGTTGTTGAAAACAAAGGAATTTCTCTTTTTAAGAGTTTACCTAAATACTCAGCTATTTTTTTTAAACTCAAATCAGGCTTAATTTTGCCACCTGGCCGCCCTAGATGAGAAAGAAGGATAATTTTAGTTTGTTGATTGAGAAGATAATTAATTGTTGCTAAAGATTCGTTAACTCTTGTTCCATCGATGATTTCTCCATCTTTTAAGGGAACATCATAATTAGTTCTTAAAAGAACCGTCTTTTGTTCAACTGATAAATCTTTAACACTGGGCAGTTTTTTCATCTTTCAGCTTTTTTTTCTTTTTTAATCCTTTCGATGACTTTTTCTACCAAACGCTCCGCGTCTGTCTCGAAAATAACTTTCCGTAAACCTTTGCCAGCTGCTTCTAAAATGGCTCTGACCAAATCAGCAGTGCCACCAGAACCTTCCAAAACACCAACAATTTTATCTTCCTCATAAGCATCAGTAAATTCATTCATGGTTCCCATTCGGCCATCAATCATAATCGTCGCATCGGCACTCCGAACCATCAATAAATTACGGCCAGCATAACCGGCCTCAGTATAAATAATATGGTCAAAAATCTTGGGATCCATTGGTAAACGATATTTCTTGGCATGCTCCACCTCTGTTCCAGCTGGAGAAAAACCAATATTAGAACCACCAGCTTTTTTACAAGCTTTAGCCGATTCGAAAGGAATACCGCTGGTGGCTCCGGTAATTAAAACATGACCTTTTTTGGCAATTGTTTCACCAACTTTCCGGGCTAAATCATAAGCCTTTTGAGCATTTTTACCTTCTGAACCACCGGAAACACAGATTTTAAATTGTCTCATTTTGAAAAACCTCCAACTAAATCCAATAATTCCTGTTGAGGATTGTCTGCTAAAACAATATCTGAAGAGACTAAAACTCCCTTAGCTCCTAACTCCAGCGCTTTTTTAACATCACTCCGTTGGTGAATTCCAGCACCAATTAAAATCGGCACATTCTTAATTTTCTCAACAAACTCACGAATAATTTCCGGGCGGGCCTGAGAAACAGAGACTTCCCCACCAATCAATTCAGGTGCTTCATAAGCGAGAAAATCGGGTTTAAGCTCAGCTAATTGTTGGCCTTCTTCAACTGATTCGGCACAAACTAAACTCTGAAGGCTTTTCAAGCCTGGCAAAATATCTTTAATTTTTTCCAATGACAACTTTTTTTCAGAGTGATTAAGAAGTGTTCCCTTAGCTCCGGCAGCTAAAATACCTTTGGATAAATTTTGGCCAGTGTGAGCGCCAAAGTCAGTTTCTTCAACATCTTGTGCCCAAACTGTTAGACTCTGGCTGGATAAACGGAAAATATCAGTGGCCTGAACAACGGGAATAATTTTTACTCCACTAGTTTCTTCCACCTCTTGGCAAATTTTAGCCAAAATTAAGGCCGCTTCACCAGTTCCTTGTTGGTAAGTTTTAAAATTAACAAAAATCATTTCCCTCCTTCCATCCTGGCATAAAGACCAAAAGCGACCAAAATGATGCCGACCAATAACCATTGGGTCGAAGCCAGCCACAAATCAGAATATAAAAAACCCCAAGTCGCAGCCGCCACCGCCAGTAAAGCCAGGAACATTAAGACTTTTGATAAAGGTCGCCAGGTTTCTTTTTTCAAACACACGATTTTCTCACCCCCTCTCTTTTTCTATCTTATCATTTTTTAGTCTTTTGGCGATAGTTAGCAATTGCTTTTTGAAGAGCTTTAGCCGCCAGAAGAGAACAATGCATTTTAACCGGTGGTAAACCGCCAAGAGCTTCAGCAATCGCCTGGTTAGTAATTTTTTCGGCTTCAGAAAGAGGCTTGTCTTTCACCATCGTTGTAATTATTGAGGAAGTGGCAATGGCTGCCCCACAACCTAAAGTTTGGAATTTAACATCTTTAATATATTCTTTCCCTTTCTTTTTCTCTATTTTGATATAAAGCCTCATAATATCACCACAGACTGGATTTCCGACAGTCGCCACACCGTCGGGATTCTTAATTTCTCCCATATTCCTGGGATATCGAAGATGCTCTAAAACTTTTTTAGAATAAAATTGATTGATTTTCATAATTTTGGGGCCATCTTTCTTAATTTTTCTATAATTCTTGGTAAAGCTTCAATAACATCGTCAATTTCTTCTTTAGTGTTGTCTTTACCTAAAGAAAAACGCAATGAACCATGAGCTTCTTCAGGTCGATAACCCATAGCCAGTAAAACATGAGAAGGTTCAAGCAGGCCACTGGTACAAGCTGAACCAGAAGAAGCGGCAATTCCTTTTTCAGAGAGTAAAAGCATCATCGCTTCGCCTTCAACTCCTTTGACTAAAAAGCTGACAATATGAGGAGCTTTTTTCTCAGTGCCACCCACTAATTTCACCTCAGGGATCTTTAAAACGCCGCTAATTAATTTTTCTTTTAAATTGTTTATCTTTCTTAAAGTTTGCTGCCTGTCCTCTGTTATTAATTCTAGCGCCTTGCCTAAACCGACAATATAAGGAATGTTTTCCGTTCCAGCCCGTAAATGATTTTCCTGCTCACCACCATCCTGTTGCCTTATTAAAGAAATTCCCTTTTTAAAATATAAAAGACCGACGCCTTTAGGAGCATAAAATTTATGGCCACTTAGCGAAAGTAAATCAACACCTAATTCTGCTACTCGGCAATCTAGATATTGAATAGCCTGAGTGGCATCCGTATGGAAATAAATAGGTGGTAAATGAGAATTAAAACGAGCAAGATTAATTTTTTTTATCAATTTACTGATTTCTTTAATTGGCTGAATAGCTCCCATTTCGTTATTGACATACATCACGCTTACTAAAAGGGTTTCTGGCTTAACTACTTTTTTAATATCATTCGTCTTAACTAAACCATTTTTATCTACCGGGAGATAAGTTATTTTTGCCAATTTTAATCTCTCCAGATGTTTACAGGTTTCTATCACCGCTTTGTGCTCAATCGAGGAAGTGATAATATGAGGAATCTTATCTGAGTCTTCTTTATAACTAACCTCAACTAATCCTTTATGGGCCAAATTAATTGCCTCTGTAGCCCCAGAAGTAAAAAGAATCTCAGATGTCTTAGCCCCTAAAAAAACGGCAGCTTTTTCTCTAGCCTGTTCAATGGCTACTTTTGACTCTCGTCCCCACTGATGTGGTTCGGAAGGATTGCCAAAATGCTTTCTAAAATAAGGCTTCATTGTTTTTAAAACTTCAGCTGAAACCGCTGTTGTCGCAGCATGGTCAAGATAAATTCTTCTCATATTAAATCTTTTAATGTTTTTCCTTTCATTGTTTGGAGAATTTTTTCCCCAACTTCACTCCAAATATCTTTTTGACCACAAGAATTAGCCTTAGGACAACCAAAACAATGGCCTAATTGTATTGGGCCTTCTAAAGCCTCTATAATCTGTGCCACGGAAATTTTTCCTAGGCTTTTAGTTAAAAAATAACCTCCAGCCTTGCCTTTTTTAGCCTCAACCAAGCCGGCTAAACGCAAAAGAAAAGCTAACTGTTCCAAGAATTTGTAAGGTAGCTTTTCTTGCTCAGCCACCTGCCTTAAAGATAAAGGGCCTTGATGATATTGTCTAGCTAAGGCAATCATTAATTGCAAACCGTATTCAGTTTTCTTATTAAGATCAAACATTTAACTCCTACTTATATTATAGGAGTTTAATCTTCTTCTTTATGTTTGTCAAGAAGTTTTTTTCCTTCTATAATTATCAACAATGAAGATTAACAAAAAAATCGCTCTCTTAATTCCAGCTTATAACGAAGAAAAGTATATCGGTCAGGTTATCGAAAATTGTCTTTCCTACTCTCTTGACATGATTGTCGTTGATGATGGTTCACTTGACCAAACAGCAACGATAATCAAAAAGCTGATGAAAAGTAAAAAATATCCACTGATTTTTCTGCAACATGAGAAAAACAAAGGTAAAGGTGCAGCTTTAAATACTGGCTTTAAATACGTTGGCAAGAATGGTTATCAAGGGGCTATCACCTTAGATGCTGATGCCCAACATGACACCAAAGAAATTAAAAAATTTCTCCAGATGGTAAAAAAAGAAAAGCCAGATTTAATCATTGGCAGCCGTTTCCAAAATATTCAAGGGATGCCTTTTCTCCGCCTGGCCACTAATTATTTCACTTCCTGGATTATTTCCAACTTAGCCAGGCAGAAGGTTGAAGATGTTCAGTCAGGCTTTCGTTACATTAGCCAAAGAGTTATTAAAAATATTGAATTGAAAACTAAAAACTTTGAAACCGAACCAGAACTAATCCTCAAAGCCTGTTGGTTGAATTATAAAGTCAAAAATTTACCTATTGCCACCATCTATCATGAAGATTTTGTCAGTGAAGTCAATAAATTTACCGATACCCTTAAATTTTTTAAATTGGTTTTAAAAAGTCTTATTTGGCGAAAAAGTCTTTGGCAACAGAAGGATAACGATTTTCAATAAAACTTTCAATTAAATTATTAAAATATTCCGGAGCTTCATAGGGAACAATATGCCCGGCGTCCTGAACAATTTCAACTTTTACCTCCGGTAAAAAATTATTAATTTTTCTAAGATGTCTTGCTTTAAGTCTCTTATCTTCTCGCCCACTAATAATCAGCATTTTTTCTTGATAATTCTTTAACCACCCCAGAGGTTCATCTTTTCGGAAAGTTTTCAAACCTAAACAAAATTCCAAAGAAGGTAATTTGTTATCCGCCAGAGCTTCTCTTATTTTCTCCACCGGGGTTTTTTTAGAAGCTAAAAAGCGTTTGGTTAAAAAAGGATTTTTAGGCACCAAACAGCAACGATAAATTGGTACTTGTAAAAATTTAGGCAAATTTAACAGTAACCTAAGTAACAAACCGACACCATAACCCAAGCCAAGACTAACGCTAACAAATTTCTCCACGCCATATTCCTTAAGATATCTCTGGGCAATTAAGCCACCGTAACTGTGAGCTACCAAAATAATTTTATTGGGGATATTTAAAACCTTCATGAGTTTTAAAAAATCATCATAGTGATCATCAAAGGTATAGCTTACAGCTTCATCTGATTGGCCACAACCGCGCCAATCATAAGCAATCGTTCGGTATTTCTCAGAAAAATAACTCAACTGATATTTCCAATTCAAAAGTGAACCTGTTCCCCCATGAATAAAGACCACGGTTAAATCTGTGGCATATTCTCTCTCTGCGCCAGAGTCAAAAACATTTAGCCTTAAATCTTTATTAATTTTAATTTTTTGGGTCCTCATTAATAAAAACTCCTTAACAAAGTATAGCAGAATTCATCTTTATTCAACAATTGAAGAAAATTTATTATGGAAGAATCTTCTTAAAATCTTTTTTGGTAATAAAATTAACCGCCAAAAAAGTAGTTATCGGCACAGCTGCTATTAAACCAACACTCCCTACTAAAGTTCTGATTATTTCTTCGGCAATAATTTCGTAGTTGATGACTTCAGTAAAGGGATGTGAATTAGTAATAAAAAGCAAGAGGAGAGGTAAAGCGGCTCCGGTGTAAACTAAAACCAAAGTGTTAACCATTGAGGCAATATGGTCTCGACCAACATCCATGGCTCGCCAAAATTGTTCCTTATAAGAAATTTTAGGATTGGCGGCTTTTAACTGTTGAACAATGGCTGATTGAGAAACGGTGATATCATCCAAAACTCCCAAAGTCCCAATGATAATCCCGGCTAAAACAAGACCTCTAATATTAACCATCCCTTCTTTGGCCAAATGTAAAAAACCTGCTTCTTCTGAAGCATAACCAGTTAATCTAGTTACTTCCACAAAAAATTTAGCCAGCAGACCGGTAATAATTAAGGCGATAAAAGTGCCGATGACGGCCACTGTTGTCTTTTTATTAAAACCATGGGAAAGATAAAAAGTAAAAGGGATAATCAATAAAGAACCAATAATGGCGATGAAAACTGGATCTCGACCAGCACAAATCTGCGGTAAAATAAAGACAAAGATAACCAAAAAGGAAATCCCTAAACCTAAAAGCGAACTTAAACCCCGCCATTTACCAATAGTTACAGTTAAAACCACAAAAATTAAGAAAAGCCAAAGCAAAGGCTGACGGCGAATAAAATCAGTAATATAAAAAACATCATCCCCAGTAAAATCTTTACTATAGCTAACTAAAATTTCATCGCCTGGTTTGTATTTTGGCTGGCCAACAATGGGAATATCTCCAACCTCAATAACCACCTCTTGATTAATTAATGAACCTTTAGTAATTAAAACCTTTAGTTTTTGATAAAGGTATTGCTGACCACCCTGAGTGATAACATCTTCTTTAATTGAAACTAAAATCTTTCCTTCAAGAATTTCTTCTTGAGACGGAGAGGAAGTCGCGTCAATTTTCGTCCCTAAAAAAGGGAGAGAGAACAAAAGGAATAAAACGATCAAAAATCCTTTTTTCATAAAATCTTCTTTAAGAAATTATTATAAATTTTTTTAATTTCTTTTTTAACTGGGAGATTAGTTTCCAAAATTGGTTTTAGTCGGGTAATGGCTTGAAAAATTCGCTGGTCATAAGAAATTTTACCTAAAAAATTATTCCCGGCCCAATTTTGGATTTTCCTGCTTTCGCCAGGATTGATATCCCATTTGTTAATCACTACCCCGTAAGGATTTTTGAAATGATCAACAACAGTTAAAACTCTTCTCAAATCTGAAAAAGCCGAAGGGGTTGGTTCAGTTATCAAAACAGCAAAATCGGTTCCATTTAAGGCAGCTATGATCGGACAACCTGTTCCTGCTGGACTATCTATAATCATCAGTTCATATTCAAATTCCTCTGCCTTCTGTTTAACCTGATCGACAATCTTTCCGGAACCAGTTTCACCAGAATAAAGCTGAGCAGAAATTAAAGGAAAACCATAAACATTTCTTTTAATTCTAATTTCTGCATTTTTAACTAATTCCATCTTAATCGCTTTGGCTGGACAAATAACTTCACAAGCCCCACAACCTTCACAAAAAAATTTATTAACAACTGGTTTCTTTTGAACCATCTTAATTGCTCCAAAAGCACACATTTGGGCACACTGACTACAACCAGTACATTTCTTAAAATCAATGACTGGTCTTTCGGAAACAGAAATTTTTTCTACTTTGTCCCAACCTTCTTTTTGCCCCAGCCAAAGATGTAAATTCGGAGCATCAACATCACAATCAACAGCAATTATTTTCTTCTTTGAAGAAAAAAGCATCGCTAAGCTAGAGGCAAACATGCTTTTGCCAACCCCACCTTTTCCTGAAACAACAGCAATCTTAAATTTTGTTTCCTGCATTTGAATTCTCCTTAAATCCAACCTAAAAACATAGCTATCCCTAATAAAAAGATTATCAAACCAGCCACTAAATGAAGATATCTTATATTTTTATCCTTCCAGCCAGCAACATCTTTAACTTTGGTCAAGCCAACATAAATGATAATCGTAATCGCTAACATTGGTAAAATAAAAATTAAATTATAGATAAATAAATAAGGAAATGTCTTTAAGATTGCCAAAACAGATAGAATTCCACCCGCAATCAAATAAGGACCAGCCGTACAAGGAAGTAAAAACAAAGTCACAAAAATGCCAATAACAAAAGCGCTCTTCGGTGACGTAATCCCCTTAATTATTCTTTGGGCTTTCGGCCGTAAAAACATCGGCATTTCCGTTAAAAATCCACCAGGTTTGTAGCAAAAAAAGTCTTTAATATTCAAAAGCCCCAAAAGAATAGCCACGCCAGCTAAAATCTTATAAAAAATGAGTCTGACACTACTTAGGGCTTGAATCACTTGGAAAAATCTAATGACAATCAGCCCATAAATTAAATACATCACAAAAATTGAACTGGTAAAAGCCAAACCCGCCAATAAAACTTTTCTCTTTTGGCTAGGATTAGCCGTCATAATGGCAATCAGCATTAAAGAGAGTACCGCCAAAGCACAAGGATTAACGGCATCAACAGCGGCCAAAGAAAAAATCTTAACCCAGTTAAAATTAACAGAAGAAGAAGAAGAATTCGGCAATTGCCTTTTTTCTTCCTCTTTAGACAATTCTTCCTTAGATAAAATCTCTTGAAGATAATTTTCAATCTCTTTACCAATTGTTTCTTTCCTAAAACCAAGAAAATATTTCTCTCCCACAAAAAACATTGGGACACCTAAAGGATCGGTTTTATATTCTTGGCAAAATTGAATAAAAAGTTTTTGATTTTCAGGATGAGTATAAATTTCATACTCTCCAATCTCCAAATTTGGGTAATTTTCCTTAAGACTTTCTAAGAAAATTCTAGCTTCGGCACAATGAGGGCAACCCTGACCATAGAAGAAATTAATTCCTAGCTTTGGCTGAGCTAAAACTACTTTGGTTGAAAAAAGAGTTAGAAGAAAAAAGGCAATAATGAAAGCGAAAAGTTTTTTCATAAGTTAAATTCTCCCAGTTTCCCTTTTGAATAAAATTCAACCAATTTTTTAGAATAAGGGATTTCAAAAGCAATTTTAACCCCAGATTTCTTGGCTAATTTATTGATTTCTTCCCGCTCTCCCAAATCAGCTTGATTTAAAACAATTTTTGAAGGAACCTTAAGAATTTTTAGCAATTTCAAAATCAAACCTAAATCATAAACTCCTAAAGGCGTCGGTTCGGTAACAGCATAAGCTAAATCACAACCCAGCAAAGCCCTTATGACTCCACAATGCATGCCTACTGAGGTGTCATATAAAAGATAGTCAGCCCCTATTTTTTTGGCCAATTTTAAAAGATACTCCTTAGTTTTAGTCACAATTGGACCTGTTTCTTCAATGACCCCAATCGATTTGCCAGTAACTAAATAAAAATTGTTTTTAATTTTATTCTCAAAAACTTCACCAATGATTTTTTTCTCAATTTTAATGGCTTTGTTTGGGCAAAGATGCCAACATAGTCCACAACCAGAACAAAGGTCGTGAATAAAAATTGGGTAGTCATTGGGAGGTTGAAAAATCGCATGAGAGCGACATTTTTCAACACAAAGTCCACATTTTTGACATTTTTTCTTATCAAGTTTAGGAAAATAGGCAAAAACCCTGCTAACAGGTTTCCCCAATTTTTTACCTAAGAGCAAATAATCATTAGGGCATTCAACATCACAATCGCCAATAACGACTTTTTTACCTTCTTTTCTCAACTTATTGGCTAAAAGAATCGAGACGGTTGATTTTCCCGTCCCGCCTTTACCACCGGTAATACCAATTTGAACCATATTAAGCTTTTTCTTTAGTTGGTCTTTCTAACTGATTTAATTTACCAACAATAAAATAATCAATTGCCTCTTTAGCTGTTTTTCCTTTAGCTTGATATAAATCAATCAGATAATTGCGAAGAGCATAAAAAGAAATCTCACCAACCTCAGAGGTAATTAAAACATCACTTTTTTGTTTTGCAATTAATTTAACAACCGATAAACCCGCTCTCATTGACTTCTCTTTATAGAGATTTTTAAGAAGGTAAAATCCCTTTATTTTGCCTGCTTTAAGATTAAGAAAAAGAAAATAAGGTGAACGGCCAAAACGCTCGCTTATTAACGAATTCAAACCATGATTTTCTCTCACCGGAAGAGCTAAATGCTGCCAGTCGCTTTCAAAGGGTTCCACATGAATGCTAAGAGAATCTATTTGGGGGACTTTTTCCTTAACCGTTCTTTCAACTCTATCAGCCATCTCGTGAGCTCTTTTAACATCAACAAACTTTCTAATCCCCACCTTTGTTTCACCAAAAATAAAAGGACCTGCTTTCCTTAAACGTAAATCAAAAAATTCTTCAATCCCCGGGACTGATTGAATGGCTTTAGCTGCCTTTTCTTCAACCTCTTTACTCGGACTAACATCCATCAGGGCCAAAATCGACTCCCTGGTTGTTTCCAAGCCAATTTTCAAAATCAAAATAGCAATGCCAATGGTAATTACTCCCTCAAGATAAGGAATTTTAAACTGGGCAGATAAAATTCCGACAAAAACAGCCAATGAAGAAAAAACATGAGCTCTATTTTCTTTTCCTATCGCCCTTAAACTTTGAGCATTTATTGCCTTCCCAACTTTAATCTCGTAGTTACCAAAAAAATATAAAACCAGGGCATCAACTAAAGCAATAATTAAAGCTAAAATGGGAATCTTAATTGAAGAAATTAAAAACAATCTTTGATAACCTTCAGTAAATATCTCCCAAGCAACATAAAGGATAAAAACAGAAACCGCCAAAGTGGCTAAATTTTCTCCTT
>Ga0315555_1003184_pt1 | contig 11348 bp, 6 predicted proteins | sample SalMarSW160380MG_FD_202113 | JGI IMG/M metagenome (GOLD analysis project Ga0315555, IMG submission 202113) | Salt marsh sediment microbial communities from the Plum Island Ecosystem LTER, Massachusetts, United States - Salt Marsh Sediment SW1603-80 ...
GGAAGGGTGGGTGGGCGATTAACATTCTCAATCTGTACAGATATGCTGCCGTCGGCCGTGGCGCCAAAGCTGTCCATTATGGTGTAATTCAGGTTATAAGTGCCGCTCTGGTCATATGTTGGCGTCCAGGAAATTTCTCCGGTGTTTGCATCCAGCTGCATTCCGGCAGGAAGGCCGGTGGTGGTTACCGACAATTTCCCCTGGTCCTCCTTATCCGGGTCACTCACCTTAAGGGTGAAAGCAAGCAGCTCGTTTTCCCGGCCGGTAACCGGTTCCATTTGAGCGGCTTCCGGCGGACGATTCACGTTATTAATGGTTATTGATATCTCTGTTCCGGCATTTAGCCCGGCAGAATCGGTTACCTGGGCCTGCAGGACATATTTCCCGCTCTGGTCATAAGTGGGGGTCCAGCTGAAGTCACCTTTGGTGCTGCTCATTGTTGCACCGGCGGGAAGGTTTGAAATGTGGTAGGTCAACTTACCGTCATCCTCCCTGTCGGGGTCCGAGCCCTGCAGGGTGAAACTGACCGGTTGTTCTTCATCGCCGGTAATAGCCGCAACAGCAGCCAGTTCAGGCGGCCGGTTTACATGATTAACCACAATATGGATGGTTTTTTCATTCATCAGCCCGGCCGGATCAGTTACCCGGAAAACAATCTTATCATAAAATCCGGATTGATCGTAGGTAGGCGTCCAGGTAAAGGCAAGTGTCTGTGGATTAAAGGTCGCTCCGGTCGGTAAATTCTGGGCGGAAAATACCAGTTTTCCATCATCTTCCTGATCCGGATCGCTTCCTGAAACGGTGAAAGACAGGATCGAATTTTCATCCACAGTCTGGTTAGCGACATCTGCCAGCACCGGTGGCCGGTTCACATGATTCACTGTTACCGGCATGGTTTTACTGTCGTTCAGCCGACCGTCACTGACGGTGAAGGTGTATGCATACTGTCCGGACTGGTCGTAGCCGGGCGTCCAGTTAAACATACCCGAGCTGGCATCCAGGATAGCCCCCAGGGGAAGATTGGCTGATGAAAAAGTCAGTTTGCCGCTGTCCTCCCGGTCAGGATCGCTGGCTGATAACGGAACCTGTAAAGCCATATTTTCGTCCACCGTCTGGGGAGGAATCTCTGCCAGAACCGGCGGACGGTTCACGTGGTTTATGGTAATGGAAATGGATTTCTGATCGGTCAAACCCTGCGGATCCTGTACTTTGAAGATGATGTCGGAATAGGCACCGGATTGCTCATAGGTCGGCGTCCAGCTGAATTTCAGAGAATCGGGATTAAATACCGCTCCCGGGGGCAGATTTTCTGCACTATAAGTCAGTTTTCCGGTGTCCTCCTTATCGGAATCGGAACCACTGATGATGAAGGTCAGCGTTTTGCTTTCATCGCTCACCTGATCCCCGATGGCTGTTAACAGCGGCGGCCGGTTGGCGTGATTCACGGTTATGGTGAAGTAGGTGGTATCAGAGAGTTTGCCGGCTTTCATCACGGCCCCAATGTTATCATAATTCCCGGATTGTTCGTAAGAGGGAGTCCAGCTGAATTGATGGGTTGCCGCATCGAAGGTTGCCCCGGCGGGCAGGTTGAACATGGAAAAACTGATCTTGTCCCGATCTTCTCTATCCGGTTCCTCTCCACTTAAGGACAGGCTGAGGGGCTGCGCTTCGTTCATGACCTGATCGGTGATTCCGGCAATCAGCGGTGAGCGGTCCACATGGGTGACGGTAATGGTAACAGCCTCGCGATCAACACCTCCCGCGCCATCATCCAGCACAAAATCCACAATATAGGCACCTGATTGATCAAAGGTGGGTTTCATTTGAAAAACCCGGTCGCTGGCATTGAAAGCTGCTCCCTGCGGTGCATTCTCAACCCGGTAGGAAAGGTTTCCGATATCTTCTTTATCGGGATCGGATCCTTCCGGTACCTGAATGGTCAGCAGGGAATCTTCCGGTATGGTGACGTTGGCAATGGGTGGAAGTTCCGGCAGCCGGTTTACATGGTTTACCGTAATGGTGATGGTGTCGGAATCGCTCAGTTTGCTGCCGGTTTTCTCGATAACGGTAAAAATTATGTTGGGATATACTCCGGACTGCTCATAAGTTGGTGTCCAGGTAAATAAGCCCGTATTGGTATTGAACTCGGAACCGGGGGGCAGATTCCGGCTCTCGAAATAGATGGCATCCCCGTCCGGATCGCTGGCGTTAAGCTGCAGGACAGAATTGGTGTTTTCGTCGATGGAAAAGTCAGCCAGGGGTTCCAGTTCCGGTTGGTTGTTATGACGCAAAATTTCCGTTTTAGTATCGGAAGACAGAAAAACATATACATCCTCTTTAAAGGAGGCATAGGTTTCACTGTCAGTCACGTAGCGGGCTTCCAGCCGGGGATGTGCCGGGTCATTGACCTTGACAATCAGAAGACCCATTTCCCGGTTGGATAAATAGGCATAATTTCCGCTTTTGAATACATGGTGGGTGAATCCCTCAGTTTCGAATCGTCCGATTTCCTTGGGAAGCCGGGGGGCCGAAATATCCAGAATGAGCAAGCCTCCGGGACCATCTGCAATGTAAGCCAGATTATCTTCCAGCTGGAATTGCAGGGCATGAAAACCGGTTTTATACTGAGTAATCTTAATGAGGTTGGAGGGATTGCTGGCATCATAAATAAGCAATCCGCCCTGTTTGGCTGCCACATAAAGTTTATTGTCCCGATATTTCAGGCTCCATACCCAGGTTTCGGGAATTTCCAGAGAAAGGGTTCTGGCATCATTAAGATTGCTGATATCCATCACACAAAATCCTTCTTTTCCCAGCGCCACATACATGTATGGATAATTAATATCCACCCAGTAGGCATCTCCCGGTGTTTTAATCCTGGCCACCTCATATGGCCTTTCAATATTGGAGATGTCAAATACAACTACTCCTTCCGCCTTGTTAGCTGCAAATAATCTGTTTTCGTACAGTGCCACATGGTAAACCATATCACTGGTTTTGATAAACGAAACTTTCCGGGGAGATTCAATATTGGAGACATCCCAGACCTGCACCCCTATCCAGAAATTTACGGTAAAAAGGTAGTTATTACGGTAAGTGACAAAACGTTCGCCATCCTTGACGGCAATGTCTCCATCCAGCGTGGGCGTAGGCAGGCTGGTAATAAATTCCGCCGTTGCGTGCTGTGCATGGGAGGTACTGGTGCCCATTGCCGCGAAAAGAATCAAAAATATAATTTGGATATAAGTGTAATAGGTTTTCATCAAGGATCCCCTGGTTATAAGTCTGATAGGTAGATGAAAATATTATCTTAAAATTTATCAAAATGCCACATAAAAATCAAGCAAACCCAAATTTAAAATTCTGGCATATTTCGGTAGCTGGAAATTAAACCTGTTTATGATAGACACAAAGTCAATAAAATAAATAATCGCATTAGTCTCTGATTTTAAAATTGCAGATACCCTGAGTTAGTAAATCAGCGAATTTAATGGTAACCACCATCCCATTATCGTCAGATACGGGTGTTTTTTTAGAAAAAATGTTATTACCTCCCATATAATCTTGCCGCTGAGATTATTGAAATCTCTCTGTAGTATTCAAATGACTGTTCCCGGATAACAACCGTTAAAATTTCCCGGCACCGGAAACTGATACAGCGGACTTTTTTTTGAAAAAGATATTTTCTATATTTATACGTTTGAAGATTTTTCAGGAGATCAAATGAATGCCGAAATAATATCCATCGGAAATGAATTACTGAACGGAAGCACCGTAAATACCAATGCGTCGTACATCGCCCGCAGGCTTCATGAATCCGGCGTAATGGTTACCAGCGAGCACTCGCTGCGTGACCGTGCAGAAGAGATCAAGGGCGCACTGGCACCGGCATTGGACCGCTCGGAGGTGGTAATTGTTACCGGGGGACTTGGTCCCACCCATGATGATATCACCAAAAATGTGATGGCTGAATTTTTCAACAGCGAACTGGTCTATAACGAAGATGTTTTCCGGAATATACAGCAAAGATTTGAGAAGAGGGGTATCACAATGCCTGCCGTAAACCGCGGGCAGGCCATGGTCCCGCAGTCCGCCGAACTTATTGCCAACCCGCTGGGCACCGCACCGGGTTTGCTTTTCCGACCCGAGAACCGGCTGGTTTTTGTTCTACCGGGTGTACCCCGCGAAATGGAATCCATTATGGAAGAGAGTGTAATTCCCTTTCTGCGGAAAAAGTGTCCCGAATGCCGGGTACAGGTGGACTTTTTCCGCACCACCGGTATTGCGGAATCGGTCATTTATGAACGGATCAGGAAAAATATGCCCGCCTTTTCATCCTATGAAATTGCATTTTTGCCCAAAGTGACCGGTGTGGATCTGCGGATTATCCGGTTGGGTGATGATATTAAGGATAAAGAAAAATTTGACAAATTTAAAAATATTTTGTATACTCATATCGGAGATCATTTATATTCTGTTGACAATCGAGAACTCGAAGCAGTCCTGGGAAACATGTTGACCTCAAGAGGACTGACTATTGCCGTTGCCGAAAGTGTGACCGGCGGCCTGGTGCAGGACCGGCTCACTAACGTGTCCGGCAGTTCCGGTTATTTTATGGGAGGGATAGTGGCTTACAGCAATGAAGCGAAAATAGGGTTTTTAAAGGTGCAAGCAGCCACCCTGGAAGCCGTGGGTGCGGTAAGTGAAGAAGTTGCCCGGGAAATGGCCCGGGGTGTGCAGGAAGCGTTCGGAACCGATATGGGTCTGGCCACCACAGGTATCGCAGGACCCACCGGGGGTACCGCCACCAAACCGGTGGGGCTGATGTATGCCGCCGTGGCATATCATTCCCGGGTGGAAGCCAGAAAATTCATGTTTGGTGAAAATCGTGAGGTGAACAAGCAACGTTCAGCCCAGGCCGCCATGGAAATGGCGCGGCGCTTTCTGATCAGCCTGGCAATAGTAGAGTAAAGATAACATGGAAACAATCAGGACATTTATAGCAGTTCCTTTGCCGGAGCGGATTCTGGCCGAACTCGGTAAACTCATTAATCATATGAAATCACTCAACCGTGATGTAAAGTGGGTCAGGCCGGACGCCATCCATCTTACCCTGAAATTTTTGGGCAATCTGTCGGAAGTTCAGCTGACCAGGGTGTTTGCGGGCATGGATCAGCTTTTTCAGAAGCCGCACGGGGCATTTTCACTGGTGGCCGCCGGGATGGGTGCCTTTCCCAATAACCGCAGGCCCCGGGTGCTGTGGGTGGGGGTGGAAGGCAGCGGAGTTCCTGAACTGCTCAACCTTCAGAAAAAAATAGAAACGGTTTTGGCAAAGCAGGGATTCTCGGAGGAAAAGCGGAATTTTTCGCCTCATCTTACCGTGGCCCGGATTAATTTGGCCGGACATCTGGAGCGCCTGATGGACGAATTTACCAACTATACTTTTCCTCCGCAAGAAATCACTGTGAAGGAAGTGCTGGTCATGAAGAGCGAGCTGAAACCGTCCGGTGCGATTTATAGTATTCAAAAATCATACAATTTAAATACTATTTGACAGGATGAACAGGATAATACAGTTTTCATTTGATCTTTAATCTTTAGTTCTATATTAGAACTTTAATCGGGCTGTTTAAATGAAGTATTGACCGCAAAATAAAATGCATATTAAAAGAAAGGTAAAATATGGCAACTCAGAATGAAGAAAAACAGAAAGCCGTAGGTCTAGCCATGTCCCAGATCGAACGTCAGTTCGGAAAGGGAGCCATCATGAGGCTGGGAGATCGTGCCAAGGTAAGTGTGGATGTCATTCCCTCCGGATCCATTTCCCTGGATTATGCCCTGGGCATCTGGGGCATTCCGCGGGGACGGATTATTGAAATATACGGTCCGGAGTCATCGGGAAAAACCACCCTGGCGCTGCACATCATCGCAGAAGCGCAAAAGCTGGGTGGCCTGGCGGCATTTATAGATGCCGAGCATGCACTGGATCCCACTTATTCCCGCAAGCTGGGAGTGGATACTGTTAATTTACTGGTATCGCAGCCTGATACTGGCGAACAGGCCCTGGAAATTGTGGAAACCCTGGTGCGCAGCGGGGCAATTGACGTAGTGGTGATCGACTCTGTGGCAGCGCTGGTTCCCCGTGCTGAACTGGAGGGAGAGATGGGCGATTCCCACATGGGACTGCAGGCCCGGCTCATGTCTCAGGCACTGCGTAAACTGACCGCAACAGTAAGTAAATCCAACACTTCGGTCATTTTTATCAACCAGCTGCGCGAGAAAATAGGTGTGATGTTTGGTAATCCTGAAACCACCACCGGCGGACGCGCTCTGAAGTTTTATACCTCAGTACGCCTGGATATCCGGCGCATCGCCTCCATCAAGGATGGGGAGAACACCGTTGGAAACCGTACCCGGGTGAAAGTAGTGAAAAATAAGATGGCGCCGCCCTTCCGCGAATGTGAATTTGATATTATGTACAATGAGGGCATTTCCAAGCAAGGTGATCTGCTGGACCTGGCCAGCAAATTGAATGTGGTTCAGAAGAGCGGAACCTGGTATTCCTTCGGTGAAGAGCGGCTGGGACAGGGGCGGGAGAATGTCAAGAATTTCCTGAAAGAAAATGCGGAGTTCAGCCGGAAAATTGAAAAACTGGTGAAAGAAAAACTGGGACTGATTTCGGAGAGCCAACCGGAGAAAGAGGTTGCTGAAAAGGGCAGCGGTAAAAAGAGCGAAAAAACGGAGAAGAGTCAGTAGTACGGGGCTAAAGGCTCAAGGCTAAAGGCTCAAGGCTAAAGTGTAACGTCTTGAAATAAGCTGTCAACTGTTTTTTAGAATTAGTGTAATTAGTGTAATTCGTGGACAGAAAAAAAGTGGACGGTGTGTATCAAAACAAGATTCCCGAAAAATACGTTTTCCTCCGGAAAAAAAATCGGGATGAAACCGTCCGTAGTTTCACAAAAACCGGGAATCAGGCCTAGAAGGTAAGTTATAAGGCACAAGGCACAAGGATAAAGGCTAAAGACTTCTCCGGAGCAGAATTCGTGTAATTCGTGGACCACTCTTGCCCACTGCAGAGACTGCCTACTGCTTGCCCGGCCTACCAGGCTTTAGACGGGCCGACTGGTCTCTTTAATCTTTCATCTTTAATCCTTAATCTTGTATTTACAATGCCCACTATTATCAACATGCATATGCGCCGGGGTCGTCCGGAGCGGTTTATCATCCTGCTGGACGACGAGCAGGAAGTGGTGTTGACGCCGGAAATTGTCCTGAAGTATGGGGTTGCACCGCAGCGTGAATTCAGTGATGAAGAATTTCTGATGTTGTTGCAGGAAGACGGTGTCCGCCAGGCCAAGGATCAGGCATTACGCTATCTGGCTAACCGGCCTCACAGCCGCCGGGAATTGATCCGCAAGATGCGGCAGAAAGGTTATAGTGCCGCGACCATAGAGCAGGCACTGGATGAGCTGGAGAAAATTGATCTGATCAATGATGAGCAGTTTACCCGCCTGTATATTCTGAATGAATTGCGCCTGCGGCCGTGTGGCAGGCTGATGCTGGTTCGCAGGCTGGCGGAGAAGGGAATTTCCCGAGAAATGTATGAACCACTGTTGAATCAGTTGCTTAGCGCTGAAGCGGAGCTGGAAATGGCGCGACAATTGGCTGCTAAATTTGGCAAAACTCATGCCCGTGACCGGGGCCGCAAGCTTCAGGAAAAGCTGGTCCGCTATCTGCAGGGGAAGGGATTTAGCTGGGAGCAGATCCGGGAAGCTATGCCATCCATCGAAGATGATAAGTAAACCATGATCAATTTTTTATATCTCCAGGAATTTGATTAACCAACCCTCGCCATGTATTCTGTTAATCCTGTCAAAAATCCGTTTTTTTCCCCACAAACCGTACCACCAGAAAAATTACCGCAAATCCCACCAGCAGCACCCACCAGTCGCTGATATTAAATCCCACCGGGAGGTAGCCGAAGAAGCAGGCGATGAGTCCCACCACAATCGCATAAGGCAGCTGGGTGCGCACATGATCGATATGGTCCGCTCCCGAGGCCATGGAAGACATGATGGTCGTATCCGAGATCGGCGAGCAGTGGTCCCCGAAGGTGGCTCCGGCCAGCACCGCCGCGGTGGTGCTCAGCATCAGGTTGGTGGCATGGGAGGGATCGATGCCGGGTGTGGCCAGCGGGAATTTGTAGGCCAGCGGTATGGCGATGGGCATCAGGATGGCCATGGTTCCCCAGGAGGTACCGGTGGCAAAACTGATCACCGCCGCGGTGACAAAGGTAATGAGCGGCAACCAGTGGGGGGTGAGAAACTGCCGGGTCAGATAAATCACATAATCGGCGGTATAGAGTTCCTGGCAGATGGCGCCGATGGCCCAGGCACTGGTGAGGATGATGGCGGCCAGCACCATGGAACGGATGCCCCTCACCCAGGCATCAAGTGCCTCCTGCAAGCCCATAATACGCTGGCTGAGGGAAAGAACTATGGCAGCAATGGAGCCCAGGAAGGAGGCCCACATGAGCACTGCAAAGGAATCTGCATTCCCCACCATGGTGCTGATCTGCCGGAGCCAACCCTCACCCGCCAGCGAAATCCCGGCCTCCCGCACATTCTCATAGCCGGTGTATACCAGCCCCAACACGACTGCGATTATCACCACTCCGATGGGAATCATGGCATTGTACCAGCGAAGCGGTGTGGAAGCGGCTGCGGTCACTTCCCGGTCGGTAAGATCCGCGATGGGTATCGCACCGTCCCGCAGCACCTTCCCGCTGCGGCGCGCCCGGATCTCCGCCGTGTACATGCTCCCGAAATCCCGCATCAGGAAGGCCACCAGGAATCCAAAAACCAGTGCATATATCGGGTAAAAATTATAGGGAATGGTTTTGATGAAAGTAATATAGGCATTATCGCTGACCCCCAGGCTACTGAAGGACTGGTTGATGAGGCTGATCTCATAACCAATCCAGGTTGAGATTATGGCAATATTGGCCACCGGGGCAGCGGTGGAATCCACCAGATAGGAAAGTTTCTCCCGGCTAATGCGCAGCTTGTCCGCCAGGGGACGCATGGTATTACCGACGATGAGAGTATTGGCATAATCGTCAAAAAAGATGAGTACGCCCATGGCCCAGGTAGCCAGTTGTCCCATGCGGGCATTCCTGGCCCTGGTACTGAGTTTTTCCACAATACCCTGCGTGCCGCCGGAATGGCTCATCACTCCCACCATGCCACCCAGTACCATGCTGAAAATGAGGATGGCAATGCGGTCCGGAGAAGCAATGGCGTTTACGATATATTCATCCAGGGTGTGCAGGAATCCCACCAGTGGATTGTAGTCATAAAGAAAAGTCACACCCAGCCAGATTCCGAAGAACAGGGCTACAATCACCTGGCGGGTGATCAGCGCCAGTAAAATGGCCAGCAGGGGAGGGAGAATGCTGAAAAATGAAGGCAGAGCCCGGGTATTGACAGTGGCGGAAAGACCTCCTAACTCAACCTGCAGGGTGGTTTTGCCGGTCTGTGCAATACTAAGGCCGCTGATGGTAATTGCTCCCGCGGTCCTGGCCTGAATATCCAGGGAATCCGAATACAGCACTTTTCCGGAGGGTGCCTCCCGGATGAGGCAGAAAATCCTTTCCCCGTTGTGTTCCAGGTAAAAAAGGGGCGAGGGATGCAGGATTATCTTGCTGTCAATATTTTTCAGCACCACCCGCGGATATTCGACGGTGAAATAATCCTTGTGGCCGGAAGGTTCCGTAAAGCCGTGCCGGGGCTGCAGGAAAAACAGCAGGATAAACAGGTAAAAAGCGTTTACTATCCCGGGACAATGAAAATTTCTGGTGACCATTATGAAAGGTTATTTTGATGAATTTGTTTTTTTATCCGCTTAATTCATAGCATGAATTTTAGTGCAAAGTTCAGACCGGCAGGCGCATTGGCCTGCCAACGAAAATCGGGTCATTAAAATAATGTTTTTAAAATTTATTAAAGTCAAATCTTAAATTTTTTGATTCCTGAAGATTGGTTCCCTGATCCTGCAGATCTTATCATAAATCCCTCTAAAATCAGTGGTATCTTTCCTGCCTTCTCGTTGCTTGTTCCGCGAATGATGGTTATATTAAACTTGTACAAAATGTCACGGTAACCGGACTGAATGGCTATAAATATAGAAAATATTCAGCAGAAATCCGCACCAATTTTTCCCTGGGGATCTTCCCGGCCCTATAATGCTTATGTGGACCACCTGAAAGAGCGCTTTGGAGGCCGGGTGCAGAAAGTGACGGTGGATGCCGGTTTCACCTGTCCGAACCGTGATGGAAGTAAGGGATATGGGGGATGCATTTATTGTAACAATGACAGTTTTAAACAGACCTATAATTCCCCGGACAGGACCATACCGGAGCAGATTGAAACCGGGATTTCCTTTCTGAGCCGCCGCTACAAAGCTGATCGTTTTATTGCTTATTTTCAGGCCTACAGCAATACGTATGCGCCATTGAAGCGACTGAAGGTTTTATATGAACAGGCGCTATCGCACCCCAAAGTGGTAGGTCTGGCCATTGGTACCCGCTCGGATTGTATCGATGAAGAAAAGATTGCCTATCTGGAACAGTTATCGGGAAATTACCATATCACTGTCGAATATGGGCTGGAATCTCCCTATGATAAATCACTTGCCTGGATTAATCGTCAACATGATTTTCAAAACTGGGTAAAGGCAGTAGAAATGACCGACGGCAGGGGCATTCATATTTGTTCACATATTATCCTGGGTTTCCCCACCGAGAGCCGGGAGGAGATGTTACAAACCGCAGATATCCTGTCCCGTTATCCCCTGGATTCACTCAAAATCCATCACCTCCATGTGGTGAAAAAGACGGCACTGGCCAAACGCTATAAGGATAAACCCTTTCATTTATTCGGCTACCAGGAATATATTCAGCTGGTTACGGATTTTTTACAGCGGCTGCGGCCGGATATCCGGATTCAGCGCTTATGCGGGGAGACCCATCCCGGTATGCTCATAACCCCCCAGTGGGGAGTGCGTTCCGACGTGCTGCAGCGGCGGGTGGAAATGGAAATGCAGAGAAAGAATGTATGGCAGGGGAAAACGAATCGCTTAACAAGTATTTAGCCTGCTTAATTCACAAAATAGGATATAATGAATCAAAGTTATTATATTCTTAGAAATTAAATGACCCCGGTGTTCAGACCGGGGATTAAAGAATCCATTATATTTGGGCGTTAGCCCCTATTTGTGAATTAAGCATTTATAAAAAGTTTCATCATAAAGACAGAAATCTCCTTTTAACCAGTAATGCTCTTCATGAG
>Ga0315555_1003190_pt1 | contig 11336 bp, 9 predicted proteins | sample SalMarSW160380MG_FD_202113 | JGI IMG/M metagenome (GOLD analysis project Ga0315555, IMG submission 202113) | Salt marsh sediment microbial communities from the Plum Island Ecosystem LTER, Massachusetts, United States - Salt Marsh Sediment SW1603-80 ...
AAGCATCCATTTTGCCTTTGATTATCCGCACGATATTATATTTGCTTTGTTCATAGAGCTGCTGTTGTTGCTCGTCGCTGATTACATCATACGGCGGGCAGATACAGCTGCCGACATCGCCGACAACACTGCTGTCAAACCTGTATGCCTTGAACGGCTTAATTTCCATTCTCACTCACCTGAATTCTTCTCGTTTTTCACAATATCACGGATTAGATTTGCCCGTAAGATTGCCAAAAATTACAAAAATGAGCATAATATCAAAAATATATATATTGTCAAGTCCGGCCAGAGCTGCACGAAAACAAGAGGAAATACAGAGTAATTGGGTGATACGAAAATTATGATACCTTTCGGTCTTTATCTTTTTTCTTTTTAGCGAGGTATTCGTTTATAGCAGCGGCTGCGATTCTACCCTGACCCATTGCCAAAATCACCGTTGCCGCCCCCAGGACGATATCTCCGCCGGCATAAACGCCCTCCATCGAGGTTCTGCAGTTTTCATCAACAACGATATTGCCCCATTTGTTAAATTCCAATTCCGGTGTTGTCTGGCGAATCAGCGGATTTGCGATATTGCCAATAGCTACGATTACCGTATCAACTTCGATTGTAAATTCTGAGCCCTCGATGGGAATCGGCCTTCGCCTACCAGATTCATCTGGTTCGCCAAGGCGGTATTTAAGACATTCGATAGCGGCTACATAGCTGTTATCATCGCCGATTATTCGTTTCGGGCTTTGCAGTATGCGAAATTCAATACCTTCTTCTTTTGCGTGCTGGACTTCCTCAATCCTAGCGGGCATCTCTTTTTCTGTTCTTCGATATACAAGATAGACCTTTTCAGCACCGAGCCGAACCGCTGTTCTTGCTGAGTCCATAGCAACGTTGCCGCCGCCGATAACGGCTACCTTCTTTGAGCGAGCGATGGGCGTATCGGCACCTTTGCCGAAGTCATACGCCTTCATAAGATTTGCGCGGGTGAGGTATTCATTGGCGCTATATACACCGACAAGCGATTCCCCCTCGATTCCCATAAAACTTGGAAGCCCCGCACCAACACCGATATAAACAGCATCGAAGCCATCCTCTTTCATAAGTTGTTCAATGGTTCTCGTTCTGCCGACAACAAAGTTGCAGACAATTTTGACGCCCATTTTTATAAGGGTATCGATTTCTTTTTGCACGATGGCCTTAGGCAGCCGAAACTCCGGAATTCCGTAAACCATAACACCGCCCGACTTATGAAACGCCTCGAATATAGTAACATCGTGGCCTGCCTTTCTGGTATCCGCTGCGGCAATGATACCACCCGGCCCAGAGCCGATTACTGCTACTTTCATCCCAGTCTCAGGTGCAACCGCTGGAACGCCTGTTTCACCCTCATCAAGGTCCGCAACGAATCTTTCGAGTCGGCCTATTGAAACAGCTTTGGTCGGGTCTTTGAATTTCAAGCCAACAGTACACGCCTGCTGGCATTGTACTTCCTGTGGACACACTCGGCCGCAAACTGCAGGTAATAGTGAGTTTTCCTTTATGATAGCCAGGGACTTTTTGTAATCACCATCAGCAATTGCAGCGATAAAGTCCCGTATTCTTATCTGTACAGGGCAACCCTTAATACAAGGTGCATTTTTACACTGCAAACACCGCATAGCTTCCAGCCGTGCCTGAGTTTCGGTATATCCCAGTGCTACTTCATTAACGTTACTTCTTCTGCCAGTATGGTCTTGCTCTGGCATATCCTGAGGCGGTATTTTGAATCTTTCAGCCGGTTTAAGCTGACCGGTTCTTTGCTTTTCCAGAAGCTCTTTCAAAAAATTCTGTCTTTCTTTCTCGTTCATATCGAGCTTGTAATCAATCTACATATCAAGGCCTATTTTACATTTATGTTTTTTATATTGTTCGAGTGCTTTTTGCTCCTGGTTCCTGTACGCGTTTAGTCTTTTTATCATCAAGTCGAAGTTGACTTTATGGCCGTCAAATTCCGGCCCATCGACACAGACGAATTTCGGCTTGCCGTCAAATTCGATGCGACAGCCGCCACACATACCGGTTCCATCGACCATAATCGTGTTAAGCGATACTTGTGTAGGTATATTGAATTGCCTTGTTACTTCACAGCAGAACTTCATCATTATAGCCGGACCAATCGCAAATATCAGGTCGGGCTTTGGACTACGCTCGCAGACCTCTTTGAGCGGTTCAGTAACTAGAGCTTTTCGCCCGTATGAGCCGTCATCGGTTGTAACTATCAGTTCGTCAGAAATATGGGTGAATTCCTCTTTAAGGATAAGCAGCTCTTTAGTCCTTGCTCCAATGATAGTGATAATTTTGTTGCCGGCTTTTTTCAGGGCTTTTGCTATTGGTAATAGTAGTGCATTGCCGATGCCGCCGCCCACACAGACACAGCTGCCGAAATTCTCGATATGAGTCGGTCTGCCGAGGGGGCCGACAACGTTGGCGATTTCCTCGCCCACCTTCAAGTCAGATAGTTCTGCTGTGGTCTTGCCGACACGCTGCCATATCAGTCGGATAGTTCCTTTTTCGGGATTGGCATCGGCAATTGTCAGAGGTATCCGTTCTGAGTACTTACTATTTATATCGATTATGACAAACTGCCCCGGCTTTCTTGCCTGCGCAATAAGAGGTGCTTCGATTTCAGCCGTGAAAACTTCTTCTGATAGTTGCTTCCTGGATACAATTCTATGCGACACTATTATTCGCTTTCTTCATATTAAAGTTTGTAAAGACCGGTATTTTGCCCTTTATAAGTTACTGTGTCAAGAACCAACTACACCGATTCGTAACCGATTCCAGAAAATACACCTTTGTTAATTTGTTTTCTAAGGGCACTTCTCGGTATGATTTTACGATATGCTTACTCAATATCAGCGATGTCGCTTTGGGGCTTTCCTACGAGATAGATTCTGTTTTTTCCGCTGCGTTTTGCTTCCAGTAATGCCCTGTCCGCCTGTTCGAAAAGCTCTTGTATTGTCGAACCGTCGCGTGGGTAACTCGCCAAACCGCCGCTTATGGTCAAAACTCCTTTTCCTTCCGGGCCCAATAAAGGCAGTTCTGCTTTCTCAAATTCCCCAATAAACCGCTTTGCTATAAATATTGCTTCCTTAGGGTGGTCCGTCATCGCCAAACGCCTCTCGGACTCCTTGCCGCTCGGCTTTTTCCTGAAGCTGTCCCAGAAAATAACTGCAAACTCATCACCGCCAATTCTGCCGACAACGTCATGGCTACGGCAGCAGCGCCGCATCAGAACAGCTGCCTGCTTTAGGACCTCGTCTCCGGCGTAATGGCCATAAACATCGTTGTAATGTTTGAAGTTATCAATATCAAAGACAAGCAGTGTTACCCGGCCATTTTTTTCTCCGGCTCGTTCGATTATCTGCCTGGAAAATTCCCATATATATCTTCTGTTCTTCAGGCCTGTTAAATCATCCTCCGTAGCCAACCTCTCAAGAATCCTGATTCTCTTTTCTATTGTTGCATCGAGAGTAACCGGCGAAACAGTCTCTTTTCCCAGGCGTTGTTGTGGAGATGTAATGGATTCGTACAATTTGCTTGCCTCGATTGGGCAAACCAGATACTCATCTGCAAGACTTGTGCCGTTGAAAGTCGAGCCGACCATACGAATCGCTATCGGCTCCTCATACATCTGTGCCAATAGAATAATCTTAGCGTTACAATTTTCTCTCAAGCTCTTTAAAGCAGATTCTAATTTAGACGTTCCATATATCACCACTCCAATTGCTGCAAAATTACTCTTCGAAGCAGTATCGATTGCTCCAGATATATTGTCACATACTTCATAGCTGTCGGTGACAGAAACAGTGTTCAGAAAAACACCGCTAATATCGCCTGCCAGCAGAATTCTTTGATTACCTCCTCTGAAATATAAGAATTTATCAAGCTTTGCCATCTATTCACCACCAACCAAATTCACTTTATATCGGATAACACCACCTAAAAAGTGAAAAAGCTCATTATTAACTATGATATCAAAATTCATCTTTAATGTCAATTTTAATCCTCTCGGAGCCGCTTATGAGCGATTGTATAGAAGAAAAATGCAGGTTATCCTCCTGTGGCAAACTCCCCATCCAGCGCTTCATTACTCAATATTTAATACCAATCAAGATAAGTAAGGGGCAAGTAAACAATGCTGATATCTACTCAACACTTGGCAGGTTACTGAGATTCTCTTTGACCTGCTCGGCACGGAAGCTGTCCGGATATAAACTGATAAAACTGGTCAAAAGAGCCCTGGCGTCGGATAAATACTCTTTCTTACGCTCCGGTTCTGCCTCGCTTTGATATAGACCAATCTTCAGCCGGGCCAACTCATATAGTGCCTGCATTCCGCCATCTGTGTCCTGGAATTCCTTGTGTAATTGTGCTAATTTTTCAGCACGAAGCTGCTCATCAGCAATAAGTTTTGCCTGTGCCAACAAAATATTGTCACGAAGCGGATCTTTGTCGCTTGCTTTTTCCAGTAGCTTGTCGAGTTCCTGAGCATAGTTAGTAGCTTTAGGATTTAACATAACAAACGTCGCCAAGCGTCTTTTCGCTTCCGGCTCGTCAGTTCGATTTTCCGGCCCTATGAGACTTCGCAACCGACGTACTCTTCTTTGTAAATCTGCCAGCTTAAACATCGTCATCGCCGAATCAGCCGGTGAACGAAAAAATCTGAAGAAGCTATTATCCCGCGCATACTCCTTCTTCGAACCCTTCAACCGTTCAGTCAACATATTCTGCGCCTCGGCAAGAAGCTTATCAGCCAGTTCAAATTCACCCTGACCGGCCCAACGCTTTGCAATTCGCCACCGTGCCTCGAGCGACTCCGGGCTCTCACCGAACTCCGTGTATAACATAGACCAGATATCCTGCGATTTTTCATACGGATAATCGCTGTAGAAATGCAATATTTCTTTTTGTCTAAAAACCTGAATATCAGGGCTCAACTCACTCAGAAGTGCCTTGTAGTAAAGCGCTATAGGCATACGCGGGCTTTGAAAACGTTTGCTTATAAACAAATCGTACTGTTGAATCAGGGATTCTTTTTTCAACTGATAATTCAGCTCCTGCGGAACTGTAAACCACCACGGCCAGCGACTTCGCTCCAACTCATCCTCGATTCTCTCTTTCAATTTTGCGCGAAGAAGTATCGGCTCCGTAGGGTAAAAGGAGCTCTCAAGATATCTTCTAACCCTCACAGAAGGATTTGTGATCATTTTGTCCAGCGATTCTCTTATGCTGTGGTCCTGGAACTCAATCGCCTCTTCCGGATTGTTCTCAGCTACATAGAGCTGATAATCCAGCTCGTCAAAGCCGATTCTCATTTCAAAAGTGACTACAGCCAACAAAAGAAATACTGCGGTCACAATCCAGACCAGTCCAGGCCGATAGCGGGTATAGTGACCTATGCCAAGCACGATTCCCGCTATACCCAAACCGACAAGCCACGCGCAAACCCAGGGTGAAAAAGATAATCCCCATTTAATCGGCTCTACCCCTTTTGCCCCACCCAAAAACCCCCAGTAAATAAGCTGCGGCGCTGTACATAATGTTATTGCAATAAAACGCGAGCGAAAACGAAGTGGACGACACGCTGCTGCAAAACAGCTTATAAAAAGGCAAATCGCAAAGCCCGGCAGATTGGCTACAAAAAATACCCCTAATATAAAAGGCAGACTATAGCCAAAGCTCATAAGCTGCGATATCAAAACCGGCACAACTGCCAGGATGCCCATAAGCAGCCCAACAACAAGTATCTGCCAGGGATACTCAAATATGCTCATCCCTGTCGTGATGGATTGTCCCAATTGCCAAAGCGAAGGCGACACTTCGAAGTCAAACGTCCAGAATGCACCGTTAACTATCTTCGACCATAAAAGACAGCTTACAGTAAAGGCCACAAAAGCAAGAAACCAGCACCTCTGAACATTTTCATGGCTGTAGTGCAGCGTAGGACCGACAGCCAAAAAAGACTTTGACGCCACTATAGGCGTCTTATCCGTCTCTTGATTCTCCATAAGCTCACCTGGTTGTGAACCCGGCATAAGACCCAGGTCACGAGCAACGGGGCACGAATTATGTCCCCTCGCCGCTGCCGGCAAGATAAGCAATCTGTTCCGCCGTGAGGCGGTCTATTTCAATCGACATCGATTTGAGCTTGAGCAAGCTGACTTTCCGCTCCACTTCAATCGGCACATCATGGACGGCAACCGCAAATTTACCTTTGCTTTTTATCACATATTCCGCCTCTAACGCCTGTGTTGCAAAGCTCATATCCATAACACACGCAGGATGCCCCTCCGCTGCTGCAAGATTAATTAATCGACCCTCGGCCAAAAGATAAATGCGTTTATTATTCTTCTGAACATATTCATCAACATGATTGCGAACATTACGGTTCAGCTTCTTGCTCATTTTTTTCAGGGCCGGTATATCTATCTCAACGTTGAAATGTCCGCTGTTAGCAACGACAGCCCTGTCTTTCATCACCCGGAAGTGTTCAGCCCGTATAACGTTTTTATTACCCGTAAGTGTTACGAATAGCTCGCCTACCTTTGCCGCTTTTGCCATTGGCATAACATCAAAGCCGTCCATAGCCGCTTCAAGGGCCTTGATTGCGTCAACTTCCGTGACGATAACGATTGCACCCATACCCCTTGCCCGCATGGCAAAGCCCCTGCCGCACCAGCCGTATCCTGCTACAACAATCTTTTTACCAGCCAACAATAAATCCGTCGCTCGAATAATACCATCAACCGTTGACTGGCCTGTGCCATAGCGATTGTCAAATAAGTGCTTGGTATCAGCATCATTTACCGCTATGACCGGAAATTTCAACAGACCAGCATTTGCCATCGCCCTCAGACGAATTACACCGGTGGTAGTTTCTTCCATACTTGCGATGATTCGGTGGGCATCTTTTTTCCTGCGAGTATGTAATTCGTTGACCAAATCGGCACCATCATCAAATGTAATAACTGGCTTATGGTCAATTGCTGCGTTGATGTGCTTATAATAAGTGCTGCGATTTTCACCGCAGATAGCAAAGACGGGTATCTTAAAATCCTTCACTAATGACGCAGACACATCGTCTTGCGTACTGAGGGGATTGGATGCACAGAGAACCACATTTGCCCCGCCAGCTTTGAGTGTCCTTGCTAAATTTGCTGTCTCAGCGGTTATATGAAGACAAGCAGAAACATTTTTACCCTTCAACGGCCTAACTTTTGCGAATCTTTTGCGTATTACAGCCAGAACGGGCATATCGTTATCAGCCCACAAAATCCGCTTCTTGCCTTCCGGCGCAAGCGACAGGTCAGCTACGTCGTATCTCATTTATGAACCTTTCAAAAAATGTGCTAGAAACAGACATTGTAAATATATATATGCAATTTGCAACTTTTTAATTCTCCCCAAAAACTATAGGGGTGCATATCGAATATATAATCAGATTCTCATTAAATCCTGCTTCTGCAACAAAAAAAACATATTTATGGCACTGCCAATACAAAAAAAAACGGAATATATGCCAAAATCCGCTTTTTTACCTAAAAATCAGAGATATACCCCTTGCATTTTTCAAATAAATATGGTATAATCCAGGGCTTTCATTTTGAAGGTAAAATTACAATACTGCACATAAAAAGGGTGATTTTAAAAAACAAGAAACAAAAATAGTATAAGTTTCTTTATTTACGGAAGAAGAATAATTATGGCTGGTATGTTCTACACATTACAAGAAGCAGCCGAAAAGCTCAATAAAACTGAGGAAGAAATAGAGCAGATAATAGAAGAGGGTAAATTGCGCGGATTTCGCGATGGCCCATCCGTCTATCTTAAGATAGACGAAGTTGAAGCATTCGCATCTGAGGAAAATATCCCACCAGCACCGGAAGCACCGCAAGCCGAAGAACCCGCCACTGTAACTACAGAGCCTGAGCCATCTCCTGCTAAGGACCAGGAGCTATCGCCTCCCGAATTTGAGCAGGAGGATATAAGGAATTTCGAATTCGACGAAACAGAAGTACCTACTGAAGAACCAGAGATGGCAACTGTAGAAGCACTGGCAGAAGAGAAACCGACAATGAAATCTACAACCAAAGAACCCCACGCCGCCAAGCCAAAAAAAGCAGCAAAGAAATCACGCCCCAAGGCCCAGCCGAAAATCAAACAAATAGGCAAACCACACAGAATGTCTTTGGGGCAATGGCTTTTATTTAGTCTGTCGGACGATAATCCTGTGGCAATCTTTGTTCTAGTCCTGTTTTGTTTCGCTATCTTTTCGGCTATCGCTGCTTTCGCTTACGGTTTACATTATCTGTATGTAAACTTCTGATTATCGAAATGAAAGTTACAAAATCCGCCTGTTTTTAGGAGCGGGCAAGAAAGCAGCTGCCGCTGGGGATTCTGCACGTTCCCATATCATAATAGACTTGCCAAGAAATAAGTCCTAAAATGATTGTTTTTTTACGCATTTAATTGACAAAACCCGCTCTTAGCCCACAATCCGAGGACGAAAATAAATCACTAAGAATCATCGCCATAAAAGATTATATCGCTTAAGTTCCTGGTTGACCCACAAATCTTGTCTCATTGGGATAATATGGCGAACTCTGTATGGATATCTAACGGATGCCATGTGAGGCAAAGAATCTTTTTTAGCTCTCCGGTAAATCTCCCGCCACTAAAAAGGGCTGAAAGCCTGTTTTAAGTTATAAACCATTCTGTTTTACACGTTAGGCAACTTTAAGGCACCTGATAATACGCTTTTAGCTATAAAACACCACTCAAGAACTTCCTGATTATCGACCGATAAATAAGATATTAGCTTTTTGAAATTAAAGAATTAAAAACCCTGAGTTTATCGAGGACATAAAGAAATGGCTCGGAAAATACTTCTGATAATCGCTTTTGTTGTTGTTTTATTTTCTCTAATCGGCTGCCAGACAGTTCAGGGATTAGGCCGGGATATCGAGTGGGTCGGCGAAAAAAGCCAGGATATTCTTGATGGTTCCTAAACCAACCACACGCCTGCATTGTAATTGTTTTACTTAGTGTGGTCGTTAAAACAACAAATACGCATTAAATTAATCCCTCCATAAATCTGCAACAAACGAATATGGACTAAGTAAGCAACTATTAGCCTTGCCTTCATTGAGATATAATGTGCAAAACAACCGGTATTTTAAGCGATATAATCTTTCATAGCGATTGTTCCTGAAAATTTGTTTTCATCCCTAAATTGCTGTTCAACAGCGGCTTTTGTCAATTACACGTGAAAAAACAATTATTTACGGACTATTTTTCTTGACAAATCGGTTAAGGTATGTATATTTGTATCATATCACGAGGGAGTGGTAATGGTAAGGAAGCCTATTCTTCCCTGCCAGGCTTTCCTCTACATATAAAGCAGTTGTGATACACTACAACACGGATTGGCCCTGGGCCTGCTTTTAAGGAAGGTGTTGAGAAAGCTTGTTTCGATTCCTACCGAATCCACTCGAAAAAACTGCTGTTTCGTAGTGTAAAAAGCGAAATGCCCTATTAGTCAAAGGAGATGACAATGGCAAATCGACAAGATGACTACATATTAATGAAGCAGGTGATATCGAAGCTTCTTGATTCTCAAAGATTAAAAGTACCGCCTAACAGCCCCGTCCTTCAATTGCTTCACCCCACTGCTTTAGAACACCACAACTATGTTCGCGCCACCACAAAAAATGCTGAAACGATAAAACCAAAGATGCAAAGAAAAAACATCCCTTTAGAAGGTTGACTTCGGTTTTGAACTTTCAGCCTTAACTTTTCAGTTATGGAAAAACACTCACCAGCAAATCAAGAGGGACGATACTTTTTGTAAGTGTCAACTTCGATGCTATATTGCCAAAAACCTTCACAAATAATCATCAGATTTCCAACCACAACACCCAAATCTGTGCTTAAAATTCAACTCTCATGATTGACATTCCTGCCGTTGCCTGTTCTAATGCTCATACAATGAACGGCAATCCAAAAAACATAAAAAATACGCGAGATGAGCAGCAAGCTACAAAATATAAAAATATCTCCATAATCGGCGATGGCGGTATGGCCACAGTTATGGCTATGCTGCTGTGCGAAAAAGGTATAGCTACACAGATGTGGGGCTATAACCGACAGCAATTAGCCGAGATTGCACAAAGCCGCGAAAACAAGAAATTCCTTCCCGGCTATAAACTGCCGGACTCCCTTATATTTGAACCTGAGGACAAGAACATAATGTCCGATGCCGATTTGATTGTCTCTGCGGTGCCCTGTCAGTTTATGCACAGTATCTGGAGCCGGCTCCAAAGCTATGCCCCTGAAGAGGTCCCTATTGTCTCGGTAACCAAGGGCATAGAAAACGAGACACTGCTGCGCCCAACTCAGATAATCGCAGACGTTCTGGGCGACAAGCAAACAGCAAGATACGCAGTTTTATCAGGCCCAACAATTGCCGACGAGCTGGCCAGAAAGCTCCCAGCCACCGCCTGCGCCGCCTCAAGCAACGAATCTTTGGCCAAAGATATCCAGCATACTTTCAATTGTTCCTGGCTTCGCGTTTATACTAATATCGATATCGTCGGCGTTGAGTTAGCTGCTGCGTGTAAAAATATCATCGCCATAGCAGCAGGAATAATAGACGGAGCCGGTGCCGGCGACAATACCAAGGCGGCCCTTTTAACCAGGGGCCTTGCCGAGATAACTCGCCTTGGCATCGCTATGGGCGCCAGGCCACAGACCTTTGCCGGCCTGGCTGGGCTGGGCGATTTGGTGACAACCTGCATTTCACCAAAAGGACGAAATCGCTCCTTCGGTGAAAGGATTGGCAAAGGCCGAACCGTAGAACAGGCCAAAGACGCTACAGAATCCGTTGTGGAAGGTATTGCTACCTGTAAATCCGTTGTCGCTCTTGCCGGCCGACATAATGTTGAGATGCCAATAACACAGGCCGTATATGAAGTGTTGTTTGAGGGTAAACCGGTACAAACGGCTATTGCCGATTTAATGAACCGCCAACTAAAAGCCGAATAAACCGCTCGATGCCCCATCCGCCTCGTCCCATAAACCTCAGCCTAACATACCCTTGTGAACTTTTAGTAATTTCTATAATTCCTTTCCGCAAAAAATTTTTATTATGGAAACACTATCAAAAACAGCTCAAATCATCCATCAGCCAAACCTGCCCCGATGAATCAAGACCATACATTTTATAGGATGTAAGAATAGTGTTCATCACACCCCTCAAAAAGGGGCACTAATATTCCTGTTGTCGTTTGCCTCACTTG
>Ga0315555_1003192_pt1 | contig 11334 bp, 15 predicted proteins | sample SalMarSW160380MG_FD_202113 | JGI IMG/M metagenome (GOLD analysis project Ga0315555, IMG submission 202113) | Salt marsh sediment microbial communities from the Plum Island Ecosystem LTER, Massachusetts, United States - Salt Marsh Sediment SW1603-80 ...
TATCAAAGTTGTTATATCCATAGGAATTAAATGGCCCCGGTCTTCAGACCGGGGATTAAAGAATCCAGTATATTTGGGCGTTAGCCCCTATTTGTGAATTAAGCAGACTAAATATTATGAGAGATATCTCATGCTATAAGCCGTTATCCCGTAAAATTTTTCGGGCATTGATGATGTTAGAAAAAAATCGTGCCGGAGCCAGGGCATAGGGAATATGACTGAAAATAAATATTCGAAAATTTTTTATCAGTTTGTGATTCTGATAAATCCGAGCTTGTTGCTGCCAGATGGTCCTGAGTCATCCAGCCTAATTTGCGCTGAAAATATCCGATTAATAGCATTTTTTGCAGCTTCTTGGATGGAATAATATCTGACAGGAAGCTATGCCAATTAACAATTGCACTGTAATTGAATCCTGGTTTCTTATTCCTGCTTTCAACTCTCTGCATTCAACTTTTGTTGATCTTTAATTCCGGCTTATACAGACCCGAGAGTTTTATGTTTAACATGTTACCGGGAGTCTCCCCTGGTATCTTTTAATTTGTAAATATTTTTTTCCAGCCAGCCAATTTTCGGGGTTTCATGATAATCGAACCCCGGAACATACGGTTTTATATCCAGCAACGGAGTTCCATCCACCATATCCACATCTTGAATATGAAGCGTAACATCTTCAATTTCTAACAGTTGCACTACCGACAGTCCGATATGATTAGGGCGGGCAGGGGCCCGGGTGGCGAAAACACCCCGCAATTGATTGTCCATGAAGGGAGTTACTTTTAAGGAATATTTTTGGACCCGGTGAAAATGATAAATCAGGATAATGTAAGAAAAACCATCCAGGTCCTGCAAACCCTGCCGATATTGGGTAAAAACTGTAACGGTGCCATTTATTCCGTGGGCGGCAGCCGGCTGAATGGGTATACCTGCAGGCTCTTTAAAAGGAGTATGAATGATACCGATGGGTTGGCAAATTATTTTTTCCACGTCCTCCTCCCTTTATTTAGAATCCTGGTATTGAATGACCTTTCCGGCACCACATTTTAAATAGTGTCCTTTATATTCCCTGGCAAACTCCAGGGAGGCTTCATCACCGGTACAATGACAGGGGGCTACAAATTGCACTCCCAGCAATCTAAAGCTGGAAACGATTGATGCAATTTGGTTGTGACTTTCTCCTCCCAGATGAAAACCGCCCATTACCAGCCGAATCTCTTCTTTTAATTGATCCTTTACCGATCGGATAATGTTGACAATTCCCGGATGGGCGCAACCGGTGATAACAACTAATCCATCAGGCCCGCAAAGAATCATCGCTTGTTCAATAATGTGAGTACCCATCTCCCCGCTGGTATAAACATTTGGAATGATTTCCCGGGAATGGCTCACTTCTACAAGTTTTGCTCCGGACAGGATCACTGCATCTTTAAAATGGGAGGGAAATGAGTGGGGTAAAAATACCATAACCTGAGCATTTACCTTCAGGAATTCATCCAGTCCTCCGGTATGATCTCTGTGATGGTGAGAAAGAAAGATCGCATCAATCTCATTTGGATTGATGTTCAACTTGTGCATATTGTTCATAAGTAATGTACCATCCCCGCCGGTATCAAAAAGGATAGTTTTTTCAAATCCCCGGATAAGGCAGGAAAATCCCCAGGCACATTGTAAATTGTTCTCAAAGGGGTTATTGTCATAAATTATGGTAATGCTGATATTTTTTTCCTTCATATCTGACATCTTTTCATTTTGTCTGTTTGAATCAGGAGATTTTGCCAGGATAATCAGGCTGGCAAACAATACAATGGATATCGCCTGCAGGAGAGACGTTTTCATTTCCCGGCCTTTTGTGGTTGGAGTAGTTTTTTCATCTGCTCGGACGTCAGGGGCTTACCATAACCCGCATAATGCAGCTTCGGTGCAAGTGGTTTTTCAATGGTTACCCACTGACCGTCTTTACGGTCCTGATAGACCATTTCCCAGGTAACGTTCTCCCCGACTGGAATTACACCTTTCAGATTATCCAATTTTCCGTCCTTTAACCAGGTTAATTTTATCTTTCCCTTCTTTACTTGTTGCAGGATCCTGCTGGCATGACATTCATCGCATTCTCTGCCTTTTGCCATGATAGAATGACTATGCTGGGGCGCAAACATCAGAAAGGTTTTATTTGAATCCACAACAAAGGTCTGCATGTTGGCGGAGGTTACTTTTCCATAATAATTCAATAGAAATACCCAACCCGACACCGGAATGGCCATTCGTTTATTTTCCTTAAACAGAGTTTCGAAATGACAATTTGTGCAGCTTACCACCTGACGCTCATGGCAGGCTTTACAATCCACTTTAGCTCCGTGAACCGTGTGAGATTTAATTTCGCTGATCTTGGCATGGCAATTTTCACATCTGGTAACCATGGCATTCGCTTCCTTCATGGAATTATAGACGATACCATCGCCATGTACTTCCCGACCGGAGTGACAATCCATACAGGATATGTCCTTTGCAAAGTGAACATCCAGCTGGTTAGCCTGCCGGTCAGTTTTTATAACGGATGCCTCACGTGCATGACATTCCAGGCACATTTCCTGGTTTTGGGCTGCTTTTGTGGAATATACTTGTATTTTATCAATTTTAGTGAGATGGCAGCGATCGCAGTTGGCTACATGGCAATTCTTACAACTCAACTCAGAATAAGGAATTCCAGTAAGGATTTCTAATCCGCCGTTGGCTTTATCATACCAGTACTCCATTCCTCTCGCCGTATAATGAAGACTTTTGTGAAACATGGTGTTTTCATTGTTGTTATCCTGGGCCTTGAGTGGGTGTAACAAGAACGTAAAGAACATGCTCAATCCGACTATCCCAATGCATGAAATCTTTTTCACAATATTCCTCCTGTCTTTTTTGTTATGTTTTAATTTTAGGAAATTGATTATTATGATTCTATTAAAATCCGCTGAATTTTTCGGGCATGATCAATTAAGTCACATATTGTATATTCCTGCTTACCTTGATTTCCGTGGCGTTAGATGGTGCCACCCAATTTGCAGACCGCTCATTATATCAATATTGGCCAGTTGCTACTCCTAATCCGGATCTCAGGATTTCCTGTTTTTTTTATCTTCAATCAGTTGATGGTGGTAGGAACCTTCCCGCACCAGCTTGGTCCCACATTTAGGGCATTTCTCATTCTGGCAAGGAATGCCCTGCTGGTGGAAAATTTTTTCCCCGCATTTAGGGCAGAGGCAGTTACCGCCCCGACCCATCCCGCCTGGATTTTTTAGGGACATACGTTGATCCTTTATTTTATTTATCAGACAAGATGTTTAAAAAAATCGATCTGAAATTGAAAATTCCGCATTTTTGCTTTGCATAATAACATCTTTCATACATATATGTTTTTCTAATGGTTATCATGTCGGAATTTTATTCAATGCCTGCTCAAGATCATTCTGTAGATCTTGATAATCTTCGCATCCTACTGACATCCGAACCAATTCATCAAGTATACCGGATGTCTCACGTTCCATTTTGGGAATAGATGCATGGGTCATGGATGCCGGATGTTCAATTAATGATTCTACACCCCCAAGTGAAACCGCCAGAGTAAATAAATGCACATTGTTCATTACTATTTTTCCACCCTGCAGGCCATTTTTAACACCAAAGGATATCATGGAGCCGAATCCCTCCATTTGTTTATTGGCAATTTCATGCTGGGGATGGTCGGGTAATCCCGGGTATCGTACCCAGGTAACTTTGGGATGGTCCAAAAGGTATTTTGCTAATTTTTGTGCATTTTCCTGTGCTTTTTCGATACGGAGCGCTAATGTACGGACACCCCGTAAAACCAGCCATGCCTGGTGAGGATCCATGGTACCGCCCAGTAGATTGAGCATTGTTTTGATTTTGTGATACAGTTCTTCATTTTTTGTGACGATTATACCGCCCACGACATCACTGTGCCCGTTGAGGAATTTGGTCAGACTATGCACCACAATATCTGCCCCGAGTTCCAAAGGACGCTGTAAATAAGGGCTGGCAAAGGTATTATCTACCACCAGAAGTAAACCGTTACGGTGAGCAAGATCTGCAGCTTTTTGAATATCGGTAAGAGTGATGGTGGGGTTCGCCGGTGTCTCAACATAAATGAGGCGGGTGTGTGGCAATCTTAATGCCTGTTTAATATTCGCAACATCGGATGTGTCGATGAAGGTGGATTGGATCCCCAATCGTGAAAATTCCTTTTCCAGAACAACCCGGGTAGGTCCGTAAACAGAAGCTGTGCTGATGACGTGATCATTTTGATTGAGCAGAGCCAGAAAGACCGTGGTTATTGCTGCCATACCGGAAGCTGTAGCCATTCCGGCATATCCATTTTCCAATACCGTAATGTTTTCTTCCAAAGCATTAATAGTGGGATTTCCCATTCGTGTATAAATGTAACCCTCACTTTCACCCGAAAACCGTGCCGCACCATTTTCCGCACTCCTGAAGGAAAAGGTTGAACTCTGAAAAATCGGAACAGAGACCTCTCCGAAGATTGAATTTTTTAAACTCCCGGCATGAATCGCTTTGGTAGCTTTGTGAAGTGTATTGTTTTTTTCTCGCATAATGAGCATTTCCTTTTACTGAATCATGGTCAGTGATCGACAAAAGTCAGTTATACGCCAGACGGGTTTTTTCATTGGCCATAGCAGGTCTAATGATTTCCTGCCATTCCGCCGATTTCCAGGTGCCAAGACTCCGATGAGTTTCAAAGTAGCTCTGCGGAATCGGATGAGTCCCCATCACGACCTCTAATCCGTATTTCAACCGGATAAACTCCCGGAAATAAGATAAATTCGGGCAAGGGGGGTAGCCGACTATCAGACCGGTAGCAAAATGAATTACCTCCGCACCATTTTTTTTCATTTCTGCAGGAACATATTCAACGTTACCGCCAGGGCAACCATCACAGCTGGAATAGCCGACCAGCTCTATTTTTTTATCCTGATAAATACTGAATGCCCCTTCCCGCTCACGTAAGGCCCGAAAACATTTTCCACCTGCACAGGTCCGATAACGATTGCATATGATAATACCGATTTTAATAGTTTCTTTCATTTTCAATACTCACTTTTAACTGGATTAATGGCCTGCAGCGGCCTTTTTAACCGCCTCAATTCTCTTTTTCCGACGTTGCTGTTTGATATGGCTGATGATCATTAAAATAATGGGAATCAGGATGAGAATGACCGGCCATAATTTCAAATTCGGGAACCAGGGTTGACTCAGCAAGAATAATCCCAGTATGATAAGAGTCATATGCCCGAACCAGCCTCGGGGCGCCTTATGTTTATTACGGATGTCATTCATCATGGTTTGTTCTTCGCAATGGTGTTTCATACCGCCACCAGAAAAAGGCAGATGTGATGTGTCCTTCCCTTAAACCGGTTTCTTTGATTATATTCTTAGCTTCTTTTACAGTTAAAGCCGATTTGAATCCTTTTTCCAGAATACCTATCCAACTTCGCCGGACATCAGCAATGAAGAAGTGACCACCTGGTTTCAATACCCGTTCTATTTCATCCAACATTCTCACCGGATGGTTGACCAGATGAACCATATTGATATTCAATACCAAATCAAAGGTGTTTTCCTGGTAAGGAATTTTCCCTGCATCTGCTTTTTTGAATTCCACTCTGCTCGATAACCCGGCTTTTACGATATTGGATTCTGCCAATTCCTGCAGTGGATCAGAGAGATCAATGCCTACACCTTCTGATTACGGAAAACCCTTCACCAGACCTTCCAGTGTTTATCCGAATCCACAATTGGCAGCCAGAATACGCCCCACGGAAAAGCCTCATTTCCGAAGTTTTCGTGAATAATCTTTAGTGAATTTTTGTCCCATTCGGACATGTTTTTCCGCATACCGTTGTGCAATCTTCCGATTGCTGAATATCCGATTCTGTTCCCCGCTGCGGCGTTTCACGAAATATTCCTGGCCCTTAGCAATTCTATAAATATTGCTATTCACTGAAATTATTTTTCCGGTCCGCTTTCTGGTTGGTCGGCGGTCATTTCATTAATCTGCTGTTGAACCGCTTTCAGTTCTCTTTCCAGGAGAGAAGCTTCCCGCTTCAGCAGTTCCATCTCTTCCTCCTGTGTTTGGGAGCGGTAAGCAAACGGCGCTTCCCACCAGCCCCGTCCCGGGACATCAATGGTCCGGAAGCGGTGTCGCCAGCCACGGCCAAATCCGCCGCCAAATCGGTTATGGTAATATCCTCCCCGGGCGGGAGCCCCACAAAATCCCCGGCCGCCTCCGGTCATCGGGCCTCGACCTGCCGGTCCGCTTTGATCAAATCCAGGCATAACTGATCCTCCTGTTTTTTATTGAAGTTAATTGTCATTCCTACTGATCAGGATTTTATTTCTTTACTGCTGACAGGTCATATTTCCATTTTTAATTGTGAAAATGACCGTCTCTGAGGTCCCATTGAGAAATAGCATGCTCCCGCTATTTGGAGATGAATCAGGATAATGAATTTGTATGGACAGCTGTTACGGATTGAAACTGTGTATTTATCTGCCAATTCTCCGTGGACCTGATTATCGTGCGTATTCATTCTCATATTCTTCCTGCAATATCTTCATCCCGCCGGGACCAGGCAAACTTTAATTCCTTGATGAAAATGCTATTCCTGACCTGGTTTCCAGACTTTCCATACTTTGCCTACCAGCTCCGGTCCGGGTTTCAGGGTTAATTTACCTGGCTGCCATTCCGCCGGACATACTTCCTTTCCTTTGGTGCTACGAACGTGTTGAAACGCTTTTATCTGCCGGATAGTCTCGGCAATTTGCCTTCCCACTGGTGGTGTTAATACTTCCATTCCCTGGATTACTCCGTCAGGATCGATGATAAAACGTCCCCGAATGTCTACACCGGCAGTCTCATCGTAGACGCCGTAGATTTTGCCCAGATTCCCGGCTGCATCGGAAATCATTGGAAAAGGAATACCGCCTTCCACCATTTTACTTAATTCTTCCTCCACCCACATCTTATGGACAAATGTGCTGTCTACACTCACTGAAAATACCTGTACTCCCAATCCCTTCAATTCATTGTAATGAGCGGCGACCGCCGAAATCTCAGTCGGTCAGACAAAAGTAAAGTCGCCTGGATAAAAACAAATTAAAACCCATTTTCCTAGAAAATCGGAAAATTTTATATTGATGAAATTGCCCTGGTGAAAAGCAGGAGCATCAAAATCTGGCGCTTTTACACCCACTCGTGCCACACTCATATCTTCCTCCTCGCTGGTTACGGTTGATTCTTTGGGTTTTTCGGGTTTTTTTTCTCCAACCACACTTCCGGTGGGCCGTGCACAACCGACATTTTCTTCCGCCATGTCACCTCCAGACCTAGTTTAATGAACTGCTTTAGTCTCAAAAAAATTAATTATATTATCATAAATTTTTACGATTTCCATGGTCGCAGGAGAATCAGGAAAATCGGTAATTATCTTTTTCTGAAGAAGGGTGGTTATAACCTGCTCGTCAAATGGTATTCTCCCCAATACCGGAATTCCTTCATTTTCCGAATACGATATGATTTGGCTGCAGATACGAGAATTTAAATCCGCTTTATTAATGATCACACCTGCCGGAATATCGAAACGGTGTATCAGTTGAACCAGTCGTTCCGGGTCATGTAGACCGGAGACGGTGGGTTCAGTAACAATCAACACCAGATCTGCACCACTCAGACTGGCATTTACCGGGCAGCCAATTCCCGGTGGCCCGTCCACAATCAGCCAGGCCCGTTTATTTGTTGTCAATAATTCCTCCGCTCGCTTCTTTACCTGGCTCACCAGCTTGCCGGAGTTCCCTTCGCCGGGCTGCAGTGCCGCATCAACCAACTCACCTCCAGGGAAAATTCCTTCATGATAAAAACCAGCTACCACTTCCTTAAAATCAATGCAATTTTCCGGGCACAGCTGTACGCAGAAACCGCATCCCTCACAGGCCAGCAGATCTACATGAAAATCCCGAATGGCTTTAAAGCGGCAATGCTTTTCACAAATTCCACATTGGGTACAGTGAAGCAAATCGATAAATGCTTTTTTTCCGCCCACGTAAGGGTAGCTTCTCTCCACTGATGGTTTCAATAGGATGTGCAGATCGGCGGCATCCACGTCCGCGTCTGCCACTACCAGCTTGCCTGCCAGAGCAGCAAGTGCTGCTACCAGCGTGGTTTTTCCGGTACCCCCCTTGCCGCTGACCACCCCTATTTGCCTGAAAAGTGAATTCTTATCCGTCATTTGAAGTCCTTTGTCTATCCCGGGAAGGCATCTGTTCATCAACTGTTTTAGCGGCCATATCATTTAACTGACCTGAAAGATTCACAGAATCTACTATTAAAGGGCTTTCTGTCTGCAACTGCAGTTCTATTTTACGGTATAACATGCTGAATTTCTTCTTCAAATCCGGAAAGACCCGGACTGCAGCTTTTTCCTGTGAGTAGATTTCCGCCAGTCTCCGCTCATAGGGGATCTTCTGCAGTATGGGAATCCCTTCACTATGGCAGTATTGTGAAATTAGCTCATTCTGATCCATAGCCTTATTTTCCGCCACGGCAAACCAAATCTGTAAAATCCGAAGCACATTCACCGCCAGTTTGAGATCGTGCAGACCGAAAGGAGTGGGTTGGGTGATCAGGAGGCAGAAATCAGCATCCCGCACAACCTCCACCATGGAGCAGGCGGTTCCGGGTGGCGCATCCAAAATATTGATTTTTTGGGGATCTGCCCATGCTTTCACCTGCCGAATCAACGGAGCAGCCATCATCTCACCAATATTCAGGCGCCCTTCTACAAAACCGGTACCTTCCGGGGCCACATATCCACTGCGCACCATGCCCATTGGTCGTTTTTTCTCTGAGATAGCACCCTCCGGGCAATAATAAGTGCAGGCGCCGCAGGAATGGCACATTTCTGCGAACAGTAAGACTTGCCCTGGAAGCATAGTAAACGCGTGATACTGGCAGATTTCGGTACAATGGCCACAATATGTACATTTCTTGTAATTAATTTCCGGGAGCAGGCGGCTGGCAGTTTGGCTTTGTTCCATTATTGGCTGCAGAAACAGGTGCCCGTCAGGCTCTTCCACATCACAATCCAGGTAAACCGTATTTTTCAAGGAAAGTGCCAGGTTTATAGCAATAGTAGTTTTCCCGGTCCCGCCTTTTCCGGAAGCAATCGCAATGTTCATCTCTGATTCACTTCACAATTTATTCGTTCATAAAACGTTCCAGTTGTTCTGTATCTCTTACCTGTTATTCTATCTTAATCATGGCAACCACCACCATGGTCCGCACATTCTACATAGCCATCTAAATCGCCATTCAGAAAACCATTCAGGGCATTGACAACTCCGGCACCCGGTGCCGTAATCACCTGGATTCCAAATTCATTAAATTGCATCACTGCTTTGTGGCCCATTCCGCCGGCAATTATTACATTGGCGTTAAATTCCTTCACGTAAGCGGGAAGTTGACATGCGCCACCATGCCCACCTTGCAGGGGATTAGTGTACGCCTCCTCTTTCACGACTTTTTTTTTGTCGTTCACTTCGTAAACCAAAAATTTTGAACAGCGGCCGAAATGCCCGGCCACCACAGAATTTCCCTGGGGAAGATCTTCAACACTTACCGCAATTCTGGTATTCATTTTATCCTCATTTGTTAATTAATTCATTAAATTATAACAATATTTTTACTAATCAGGATTTCCTTTTTTCCAACTTTATGTTACCGCCGGTTTATTTCGAAAGGCCTTTGACCGGTTGCGGAATGATTGGCCGCTGTTTTTCCTGAAAGGCTTTCAGAAGGTCCCGGACCGGTTTAGCCGTTGTCTCATATACTGGTATTCCGGCTGCTTCCAGTACCTGGTAAGCGTTGGGGCCGCAACGCCCGGTAATGACCGCCCGTGCACCTTTCTTCAACACAAATTGAGCGGACTGAATTCCGGCACTACCGGCAGACGCAGCATTGGGATTGTTATAGGCTTTGAAATCCAATGTATCAGAATCAACTATCAGAAAGTAAGCAGCACGCCCGAAGCGGGGATCCAAAACGGCATCCAGATTTTTATCCGTGATAGAAACCGCAATCTTCATTATAACCTTTCTTTCTTTTTCATCCAGGTCGCAGGTATAATTGCTGCTGATTTCCCTGCTTTCTTCTACCGAAAAAAATTCATGGTGTTTAGATTCTGCTTAAAAGTTTTATATAAATTTTTCTTAATGATCGTTGTCCTCTCTTTAAAAGACTTTAACTTTTTCGCAGACAATAATGGTAATCATTTTCGTTAATGGTTAAAAATTTTTAAGTCACTTCTGGCAGTTATTGCAAAGTCCGTAGAATTGAATCACGTGACCGGTGATATGAAAATTATGTTTATCGGCAAGTGCCCTTTCCACTTTTTTAAGTAGTTCGATTTCTTCATCCACGAAGTCATCATAATCTATAATCTGTTTACAGCTGGTACAAACAAGGTGGTGGTGGTGTCTTGGTTTTTGCGGACTTTGTATCAGTTCGTACCGGCTGCGCCTGTCACCGAAATGAAATTTGGTTATGATCCCCATCTGCTCCAAAACCTCAAGATTCCGATACACCGTGGTTAATCCGATATTCGGGTAAGTTTTATGAACTTTCATGTATATCTCTTCGGCTGAATAATGCTCGGTAGTGCCATTCAGTACATCCAGAATCACTCTGCGTGGTTCCGTAATTCTTAATCCCTGCTGACGAAACCTGCTGTGCCATTCCGGATTATTATTACCATTCATAATTATCCTTATTGATAATGATTACCATTGTTAATCTATGTTACGGAAAATATTTTGTCAAGCACATTTTCTTATTTTGGTTCGATTTTAACCATTTTGCGATTTATGTTAGAATAGCATAGAGTTAACTTACGCTCTAACCCAATGGTGTGTTGTTTTTTTGAATATTTTGCAGGAAATTGAAATTGATTTTCAGGTGCATTCGGTTTTTAAATAATCATAAAAATTGATATTATCAATGGCAACTGGCAGCCAACTGCCGGTCCAGGACATATTATTACATAACCAAGATTTTACCGGATGCAGCCGTGTGGATTTGAAAACTGTATCTGAAAATAATGTGTTGTAATTCTATATGGATGTTTACAAAAGCAAACCGTTATTTTTTATCGGGTGACTTTTGTAATCCTGCTTAATTCACAAAAAACGATATAATGTATCAAAGTAGTTATATTCATAGGAATTAAATGGCCCCGTTCTTCAGACCGGGGATTAAAG
>Ga0315555_1003197_pt1 | contig 11325 bp, 9 predicted proteins | sample SalMarSW160380MG_FD_202113 | JGI IMG/M metagenome (GOLD analysis project Ga0315555, IMG submission 202113) | Salt marsh sediment microbial communities from the Plum Island Ecosystem LTER, Massachusetts, United States - Salt Marsh Sediment SW1603-80 ...
TACCCCATACTTATTCGCCGATTTTCGCCATTTTTTACTGAAATTTCAATATTTATGGCTTTTATAAGTCCGGATAATAGTCTCAGGACAACTTTCCCGTCCAATTTTAAGTCGTTGTATTACTATAAGTTAAAATAAACGCTCCGGTCGATTGGCGGAATATTCCCTATCCAATTCGTAAATTGTTTCAAATTGGCAAAGCTTTTTCAGACCACATTACCAGAATAACAGAAAGGAAAGAGTCCAAAATGCGAAAACTTAGCCGAAATAACGGGTTTACTCTCCTCGAAGTGATGGTGTCAATGGTTATCCTGACGCTGTCACTTTTGCTGCTTTTGAACATGGCGATGATCGCCATGGAGGGTAACGACTGGTCAAACCAGGCGACCGCCTCCACGCAGCTTATTCAGGAAAAACTGGAGCAGTTGAGAACCGATATGACCTTGACCAGCGGCACCGACACTGTCGGAGCTATCGCCAGAAGCTGGCACGTCTATTCCGTGGCCAATCATCTCCGCCGCATTGATATTATGGCATCATGGGAAAATCAGAGAGGCGATGTTCTTCAAAATTCCATGACCGCTTACGTAAGAACCGATAGCATATAGGTGCAATATGAAGATATTCAAATCATTGTTTCGCAGTATTAAAGGCGTTTCGCTGATTGAAGCCTTGATTGCCATGCTTATGACCGGCATTGTAACAGCTGCGATTTTTAAAGTCTATATCAGTCAGCACAAAAACTGGGTTGTTCAGGATGAGATAACCAACATGCAGCAAAATGCCCGGGCGGCCATCGATGAATTGACCAGGCAGGTGCGAATGGCCGGGTATGAACTGCCGCTGGGGTTGCCAAGTATCGAAGCCTATGATACCAATCCGGATACGATTGTAATTAATTATACGTCCGGTGGTTGTTATGCTCCCATTGAACATACTATGCCACAACCTTCATCAGAATTGCGCTGCGACGGTCATGATGTTTCATGTTTTTATGACGGCCAGTTTGCATACATATTTCATCCCGACTCCGGCGGTGGCGAGTTTTTCATGGTCAGTCAAGTCCAATCCGGTTCCTCGCATATCCAGCATAACGATTGGCCGCTATCGAAATGCTATGATAAAGATGCCATTATTGTATCACTTGAACAGGTAAAATTTTTCGTCGATACCACCACCGACCCGGATCAACCGGCTTTAATGATGGAAATACCCGGACAGGCTCCGGCCGTATATGCCGAAAATATCGAAGATTTGCAATTCCAGTACAAAATGAAAAACGGGACAATTGTCGATGTGCCGGTCATAGTGGATGATGTCAGAGAAGTCCTGTTGACTTTAACGGCCAGAATCGAAAAACCCGATCCCGATTTCCCTGATGATCCATATCGACGCAGAACTTATTCGTCGAGGATCAGTCTGAGGAACTTATAAATACTTGGAGGTGAACCCATGCAGTTATTCGGAATCATTACAAAAAAGCTGCAGGGGGCTAAGGGGCTATCATTAATAGAGGTATTAATTGCCATGCTGATGACAGGTATCATAACAGCCGCCATATTTAAGGTCTATATAAATCAGCATAAGAATTGGACGGTTCAGGATGAAATCACTGATATGCAGCAGAATGCCCGGGCGGCCATAGACGAAATAACACGGAATGTGAGAATGGCCGGATATGCCCTGCCGCTGGGCCTCCCTTGTATCAAAGCCTTCAATACGGACCCGGATACTATTCTTATCAATTATTCCAACAACGGTGATTACGTAACCCTTGAGCAACCAATGGCTAATACAACGGACGTCCTGCATTGCGACGGTCAGGATATATCCTGCTTCCAGATCGGCCAGATAGCATATATTTACCACCCGGATTCCGGAGGTGGTGAATATTTTACGATAAGCGACCTCCAAACGGCGACCGCGACCATTCAACATGATGGCAACCCATTGTCGATAGCTTACGCAAAAGACGCCATTATTATGTCTCTCAATCGGGTTAAATATTTCATCGATACGACCGATCCTGAACACCCCAATCTTATGATGCAATTACCGAATCAGGCGGCTCAGATTTATGCCGCAAATGTCGAAGACCTGCAGTTCCGTTACCGAATGAAAAACGGCCTGATTGTTGACGTTCCACCTATGGCTGATGATATAAAGGCCGTTTTGTTTTCGCTTATTGCCAGAACCAGCCACGCCGACCCGGATCTGCCGAATGATCCGTATCGGCGAAGAGCCTTTGCTTCAAGAGTGAACCTGAGGAATATGTAATAGTATGTACTATTGTAAGTACATTATCCGAATTTCGGATTAATCGGGCCAGATGAACTCCAAAAAAGGAAAGGAAGTCATGTTAAATCTTAAAAGATTAAGAAGTAATCGAGGGTTGGCGGCCTTTATCGCCCTGATTGTCATGATCATGTTAACCCTGATCGGCATTGCCGCGATCAAGATATCCAATGACGAGGTCAATATCGCCGGCAATGAACTCAATGAAATGAAGGCCTTTTACGGGGCCGAAGCCGGCCTGGAACGAGCCTCCGCGGCAATCCAGAATCAGTATGACGCCACCGGTTATCCGCCAACCACCATGCCCTCCGGCAATGAAACCATTAATGACGTTATTGTCGCATATAACGCGACTGATAACGGTGCCGCTGTTCAGAAACCATTATCGATTGGTACATTGGCCGGTCTTAACGCTACTATTAAAACATACACTATCAAATCAACCGGTATTTCGCAGATTGACAACTCCCAGGTTGTCCTTACCCAGAATTTCGAATGTGCCCTCGTTCCGCTATTTCAGTTCGCGGTATTCTACGGAAATGATCTGGAAATCGCACCCGGGCCGGATATGTCTCTGCTCGGCCGCGTTCATTCCAACGGCAATATCTGGCTTCAGGCTGGAAGCAACCTGTACATGGATAGTTATGTAACTTGTTCCGGAGATCTATTACATGGCCGAAAGGGCCCCGGTAGCGTCGATAACGGTAATGTCTTTATAAAGGATACCGAAGGTAATCATCAAAATATGAAAAACGGTGACGGGACATTTCTGACATCGGCTTCAACTGACTGGTATGATTCGGCAACCGTACGCTGGGGCGGCCGCGTTCAGGATGGCGCTTTCGGCCAGAGTGAATTAAATCTGCCGCTATCTACCGTGGGTGATCCGCATAAGATTATCGAACGTGCTTCCGGCAACCCGGATTCCTATGAAAATAAGGCCGGATTAAAAATAATGAACGGCCGGGCCTATTCCCCAATCGGCGCCGTCTGGACCGATGTAACCGCCCTGCTTCCGGCCGGAACCATCACAACCGGCAGTTTCACCGATGGCCGTGAAGGTCAGGTGGTAAACTCCACCGATGTCGATATGACTCTTCTGGCAAGCAGCGGTTATATACCGGCCAACGGTGTTATTTATTCCTCGGATCAGCGCGCCGGTTCATACAATGCCCTGCGTTTGAAAAACGGCTCCGATATAGGCAGTCCATTGTCCGTTTACAGCGAAAATCCGATGTACGTTCAGGGTGATTACAATACGGTTAATAAGCAGCCGGCGGCACTGGCCGGCGATGCAATCACCTTTCTTTCCAATAGCTGGGACGATACCAAATCAACGCAGCCGGTTGGCAGCCGAAACGCCAGTAGTACGACCTGCAATGCATCAATTATAACAGGAAATACGAATACCACCTCCTCCGACTATAACGGTGGTTTGGAGAACTTGCCGCGGTTTCTCGAAAATTGGAATGGCGATGATTTTACTTACAAAGGATCTATGGTGAACCTGTGGAATTCTCAGCAGGCAACCGGACCCTGGTCGTACGGCAGTTATTATACCGCCCCTAATCGTATCTGGTCCTATGACAGCGATCTGGACGATCCGACAAAGCTCCCGCCGGAAACACCTCAAATCCGAGTTTTCCAGCGAACCGGCTGGAAACAAATGGATGTAAGTTATGCTCAAGGAAATTAGAAAAATTGCCGATTAAGATTTAAAGGAAGACCGATAAAATTATATACGGAAATATTTAAAAATGATGAAGAATCGATTTACCGAAGTGCGAGGAATTTCAACATTCATCGCACTTATGGTCATGTTGATGATGACCATAATTGGCCTGGCAGCTCTGAAGATGGCCGAAGACGAGATTAGTATCGCCGGAAACGAGCTGAACGAAATGTCGGCGTTTTATGCCTCCGAATCCGGTCTCGAACGGGCCGCGGCATCAATTCAGAGTCAGTATAACGCTACCGGTGCACCGCCGACTCAACTCCCTGCCGGGAATGAAAGCATCAACGAAAATGTCACGGCTACATACACCACGACAGATATGGGCGCCGCTGTAGTGCGCACATTAAATTATGGCAGTCTGGCCGGCTTGAAGGCGCAGGTCAAAACCTATAAGATCGAATCAATCGGGACCTCTTTGGTCGACGGCGGTCAGATACGGCTGACACAGAATTTCGAATGCGCCAGCGTACCCATCTTCCAATGGGCCGTTTTCTTTATGAAAGACCTCTGGTCGCAACCGATGTACAATACGTCTATAGATGGTCGGGTTCATGTTAATGGTGACATGCGCCTGCGAACCAGCGGCTCCAGCGTCCTGCTCTCTTTTCTTAATAATGTAACCTGTAGCGGTAATATATATCACGGTTTTAGTTTCGGTGATAACGATCTCGGCGATGTCCAGTTTGTAAATTCGTCCGGTGTCGGAGTCAGCATGAAACAGGATGGAAGTTGGGTCGATGCCGATGACCCCGATTGGTACAATGAGGCCACAACGCTTTGGGATGGCCGTGTCCGCGATCACGCTTTCGGACAGGATGCCCTCAACTTACCCTTAAGCAATCAGAATGATCCTTACAAGATGATCGAAAGGGCCAACGGCGGCGACAATCAGGATTCATATGAAAATAAAGCGACCTTTAAGATTATCGATGGCGTCCCTTATTCATTGGTCGGTAGTGTCTGGCAGGATGTAAGCTCGTTTTTGCCGGCAGGAACCATCACCGGTGACGCCTCCGTAATGTTTTATGATTCTCACGAGCAAAAGTGGGCGCGTAATACGCAAATCGATATGGATAAGCTCAAAACCAGTGGATATTTCCCTTCAAATGGGGTCATTTATGTTTCTGATCAGCGCTCTACGACAATGGGGACTTACGGCACGGTGGTAAATACGGCGATGCTGACAAACGGCTCGGATATAGGGAATCCCCTGACCATTGCCTCGGAAAATCCTCTTTACGTGCAGGGCGATTTTAATTCGACAAACAAGCAGCCGGTCGCGGCCCTTGCTGATGCCATGACCTTTTTATCCAATGATTGGGATATAACAAAAGCCGCCCCGGGCGTCAGTTACACGCAACGAACGGTCAGTCAACCGATGACGGCTAATATATCTTTCATCACAGGCGATCTTGCACCCCAGGGCACTAATTATGGCGGTGGCCTTGAAAACCTTCCCCGGTTTCTGGAAGACTGGCAAGCCGAAAGATTTACCCTCCGTGGCTCTATGATAGAAGGGTGGCGATCAAAGCAGGCCACAGGTACGTGGCAAGGCCTGGCCGACCCGAATCCGTATTATCGACCTCCTACCCGTGATTGGGGTTTTGATCCCGATCTGAATGATCCCAGCAAACTTCCGCCGGAGACACCATGCGTACGGGTTTTCCAGCGAACCTATTGGAGCCAGCTGGATGTGGGTCACGATAATTCGCAACAGCCGGCTGATGACAGCATATAAAACAACCGAAAAGCTCCGCATTCTGCGGGGCTTTTTTTATTTTTACAATATAATCCCTTATTATTCCTGGCCGGTACCGACAACCTGGATTGGGGCAATCTCAGACAGCTGCCGTTTCAGCATGTTTCCCGGACCCGAAACTATCACCGTCATTCGATTTTCATTGAGAAACAGCCGGGCCACCTTCCGAAGATGATTCGGAGTGATTGAATCGAACTCCTTTAAAACCTTATCATAGTGATCCAGAGTCTCGCCCCAATTCAGAATATAAGATATATGATTGACCGTACCATAAGCCGTTTCAAAATAGCTGGCGATATTTCCTCTATAAAAGTTTTTGGCTTCCTCAAGTTCGGCGGCAGAAACCCTCATGCTCTTCAGCTCATCCATAACCGCCAGTGTCTGTCTGACCGCTTCGGCAACCATCTCGTTGGAAGTGGTCCCGCCGACCAGGATCATTCCGTCCTGCCGTGACCAGTCGACCCTCGACCAAATATCGGTCACAAGCTTTTGTTCGGCAATCAGCCTCTTATAAAGCCGTGAGACTTCGCCCCCACGTCCAAGAATGTAATTAAGCAGTAAAAGATTTGCCGTAAATTCCGAATTCCGCGGCGCGGCAGGTCGGCCGATAACAAAATCCGAACCGGCCGCAGCCGGAATGTCCATCAAAATAATTCTTAAGGAATCGGGCAAAAATTCATTGACGATCGGTTGCGAAAAATCAGAGCCCTTTTCCCACCCGGCAAATAATTTCTTTATAATCTTTTTGGCATCACCCGCTTTAAAATCCCCGGCGACAACCAGCCGAGCCTTGTTGGGGCGAATATTTTGTGCGAAAAACCTTTTGACATCTTCCAGCTTAATTTTCTCCAAGCCTGCCGGGGTCCCCGCTACCGGCAAACCGTACCCTTCATCGCCGTAAACGGCGTTATACAAACTGTTGGTTAGATGATTTCTGATAATCGAGCGATCCCGAAGGGTATACGATAACAGCCGCCGCCGCCGCCGATCAAAACCTTCTTCGGATAATCTCGGGCGGAGAATCATTTCGGCTAATATCCCCATTGCAAAATCGAAATCGCGTGCCAGGAAATTACCCTGAATAAAAATTACGTCACGCAGGTAAATCAGATCGATTGTACCCCCGGTAGCATCTATCGTCGACAGCAATTCATCAACAGAAAAATTCTCAGTCTCTTCCTTGAACATATAGCACGAAACCGCCGCCAGTCCGGCGTAGCGTGATGAATCGGATGATGACCCCACATCGAATGACAGACGAAAATCAACCAATGGCTGCCGATGGTCTTCGACCAGAATAACCTGTAAACCGTTTGATAATGAAAAGTCGCTGTATTTGGGCAGCACACCGGCCGATGTGAGACCGTTTATCCCGAAAACCAGCAGAAGACCGATCAAAAAACTTCTCAGATTTTTAATATTTCTCATTCCGTTTCATCCGTTTCATCGGTCTCTACCGATTCCGTCGGTGTCAGAAAAACAACCGTGCGGTTGGATCTCGTAAAATATTTTTTTGCCGCATCAAGAATGTTTTCTTTGGTCACCGCTCGCGCCTGAGGAACCAGATTTTCAAAAAGTTTCCAGTCGCCGGTTAATGTCTTAAAGAATGCAAGCCCCATCGCCTCCTGGTCCAAAAATCGTATCTGGCGATAATATTCGGCTTCAAGGTTATTCTTTGCCTTTTCCAATTCGGCATCGGTCACCGGTTCCGATTTTATCCGATCTATCTCTTCTTTCATCTGTATTTCACCGACTGAATTGGGACAATCGTAATTCAATATGGCATAATTATACAATATCCCCGGATCCTCAGATTCGATATATCCACCGTCGGTATATAGTGCCGAATTTTCCTCGATAACCATCCGTTTATAAATTCTCGAGGATTCACCCCCGTTCAGAATACCGCTGATTATTCTCAATGCGGGAATATCTTCATGAGCCAATTCGGGAACGTGATAGCCGATTATAAAAGCCGGGATTCCCGCGGAACCCTCCAGGTATGAACATCTTTCGCCATATTGGACCGGCTCGACAACTTTCCGCCGTTCGGGCATCGGTGTCGAGATAATATCACAAAAAAGGTCCCGAACCATTTTTATGGTCTTTTCGGTCTTTATATCACCGGCGATAGTAACCAGAGCATTCGCCGGCTGGAAATACATTCGGAAAAATTCTTTGGTATCTTCCAGCGCTATATTGTCGATATCAGCCGGCCAGCCGTATTGTGGATTTTGATAGGGATGGGCGCGGTATGCAAGATTCATGAATTCTTCGTTAATATGGCCATAAATCGAATTTTCCACGTAGGAAATTCTTTCTTTTCTCAATGCATCTTTAGCTATCAACAGCTTTTCATACGTCGGGACAACGTTCTTCATCCGGTCGGCCTCAAGAAATAACACCGTATCATGCATGCTTGACGGCACCTTGGTGATAAACATCGTTAAATCCTGGCTCGGTAGCGAGTGCGTAATTCCACCGCCGGCCTGAATGATTCTGGCGAATTCCCCCCTTTTATAAGTCGGCGTTCCCTCCCCAATGATATGACTGCAGATACGGGTTAGGCCGGTATTTCCGGGTAATTCGTCCCTAGTGCCGACGTGATAGGTTATCACAAACGCAACCAGCGGCGAAGAATGATCTTCCATCGTCAACAGAGTTAAGCCGTTGGCAACTTTTGTTTCGATTACTTTATCATCTGAAAAACCCGGTGATACCAGAAAAAGAAAAAAGAACAGCCTGACCGATATAAATATAATACTTCGGAGCATATACACCGCCGCAAGATAGCCAAAAAGGCTCTTGCCGGCAACCATTTTAAATCACACTTTAATCTAGACGGTTATAAAATCATAAAGTTTCAATTACTTCCCATTTTTCCGGCTCATGGAATAAACGAGTGTTGCAATCCGGTATTATAACCGACAAAAGTCGGTGAGTCGGAATAACTGCCGTCGCTGTTAAATCGCGATTGACTCCCAATAAAATACTTCCTTAAATTAAGCACGAAGCCGATTTCAAAACTGTTATTGTCACGTATATTTCCGTATACAGCCAGGCCCCGCCAGGCATTAATCTCAGCCCCGTAATTATAATTCGCCTTCGAAAGATTCTGGCCGCTTGACAGAGTAATCTCCATTGAAAATGTAATTTTATTTCCGTTCGGCTTATATGAAAATGAATAAAGTTGCTCAATATCGGTTCTTTCGCCCTCAATGCGACCTCGATTTAGATTGGAAAAAACCGCCGCCATGCTAAATCTATAACCGGATTGAAGCAGGAGTCCGATATTCCATAAATGTCTTTTGTTATATATCGTCGGGCCATTCTTGATATGACGATATGACAGGCCCCAGTAGAATTTCTGCGCCAGTCCGGCACCGACAGCAAAAATATATTCATCATACCTTTCACCTGATAAATCGGTTAAACCCCGGTAGCCTATTCCGACACCGTCACCGACGATATTATATCCCCATTTCTTATTCAATCCGCCTTCACCCAGAACGCCAATATATTGCAATTTTATATCTTTGGATTGCCCCAGTCCGGCCGGATTTATCCAGGTAGCCTCCAGATTGTCAACCGACGAGGCGAAACGATGATAATAGACACCTTCGGGAATTAAAATCCGTTGACCGGCAATAGCCGAACCAGCACAAAAAAGAAAAAACAGACTGCATACGGCACATTTTCCCATCATTCTAATCATTCCGATGAGCCGTAGATATTTATATTGCCGCCGCCCTCGATACCGGCCTTGATTACTGATCCTTCATGTCCGGAACTCAGTTCGACATAATTACTCTCGATAACGACCGGTTTGACCGGAACACCCTGAAGGTGAATTTCACCGTCCCCATCGGTTTTCAGGAAAAAATCGGCCGCAATGGTATCGGGAATATCCAGAATAATATCTTCGTACGAATTGGACATGAACAATTCCGCCTTTTCAAGGCTCTCGACTGATACATGAATCGGGGATTGAATGCCTTCTATGCTGCTCTTGCCGCCGATAATATGCGTATCCGTCATTCTGATTCTCCCGTAACTGTCGGCAATAATAAACTCGCCTTCAAGACCCTCGATATTGACATTACCGTATTCATTGCTGATTCGGGCCGGTTGGTACTCTACCTTCATCTCTTCAATCCATACATCGGCATGAGAGAGATTTACCGTGATATTCCCGATTATATTCTTCAGCGTTATATCACGGTTGGAACCGGTTAATTTTACGATTTTGGTAACGTCGCGAACATCAAGCCGCCCGAACGATTTATCGTTTTCCACCGAGACGAAAGGTCCTTCGATATCCAGGTCAAAATAATCGGCCTCGATTTTTAACTGGCATTCTTTCGGCAGATGTAATTCCCCTTCAATTACGACCGATTCCTCACCACCCGACCAGGGCGCCGGATTCGGCGTCCTGAATAAGATCTCCAGTCCCCTTCCGGCTTTTCTGAAAACAACGTCGGTTAACTCACTATATTCGGTTGCCTTCGATCGGGATGAGGTTTTTACGATTTTTTGAATTTCGATTATAGCACTATCGACCGTATCCGCCGTGATTCTTAATTTCCCCGAAAGGTCCGATGACGAATGGAACAAAATTCTTCCCCCGGCGATGGCCTCCGATTCCAAAACGATTTTTTCGGTGATAAAACGATCGCTGCCGTATGGAGAAATATCTTCGGCGAAAACAGAGCAGCACTCAAATACGAAACATAGTATAACTATTAGATAACTTTTCTTAATCATGCTATGACCTTGATAATTTTTCCGGAGAACATTCGGTGCATAATTATCGAACCGGCGACAGCGGCATTTAGTGATTCCACCTCCTGTCGATGATCGATTCTCAGACTTAGATCGGCCAGCTTCCGTATATCGGTCGATAGACCGGCACGCTCCGAGCCGATCGCTAATATAAAATCCTTAAATGATTTTATCTTCTTTAATTCGGTCTCCATTTTATTCCCGTTCAAATCGGCAATGATTAATGGAATTTTCAATTTCTTTCTTATATAAATAATATCGGCCGCTTCGGCCGTTTTCACCTTAAGGCCGAAAATAGCCCCGGCCGTCGAACGAACCACCTTCGGATTATAAGGATCAACCGAATTGCTTAGGAACAAAACGGTATCAAAACCAAAGGCCAGAGCGGAGCGCATCAATGTTCCGGCATTACCCGGGTCGGAAATATTATCGAGAAGCAGAATATAATGGCAATTCTTAAACAGCTCGTCGTCGGTATATTGAGGTATTTCAAACAGCCCCAGCACTCCCTGACCGGTTTCGGCATCGGATAACTGATTCATCGCTCTGGCCGGACCGGCCTGAATCGGGATCGATAAATTTCGGAAATTATCTAATAACTTTTTTGCGCGCGCCGCTATTTCAGAAGGTGCATAATACACCTTTTGCGGCCAACGCCTGAATTTCAGGGATTCTTCGAGCAGTCGAATCCCCTCGGCAATAAAAAGTCTTTCCCGATTTCTTCCTTTTTTTGTTCGGAGTGATTTTAATTTCT
>Ga0315555_1003199_pt1 | contig 11320 bp, 10 predicted proteins | sample SalMarSW160380MG_FD_202113 | JGI IMG/M metagenome (GOLD analysis project Ga0315555, IMG submission 202113) | Salt marsh sediment microbial communities from the Plum Island Ecosystem LTER, Massachusetts, United States - Salt Marsh Sediment SW1603-80 ...
CGTACTCCCGCGCGATGGCCAGCAGGCGGTCGTACTCCTCGTAGAGGGGGTTCTCGCGGTCGTTATGCAGCATCCAGCCCACCATGAAGGCCCCGCCGCGCGAGACGATATCCGTCACGCGCCCCTGTTGCTTGAGGCGCTCGATGGCCCCCTGGGTCACGCCGCAGTGCACTGTTACGAAGTCCACGCCTTCGCGGGCGTGGGCCTCGATGGCATCAAAGATGTCGTCGACGCTCATCCTGACGATGGCCCCGTGCGCCTCGATGGCCGCCACCCCCGCCTGGTAAACGGGCACGGTGCCGATGGGCCGGGGGCTGGCGGCGATAATCGCCCGGCGGATGGCCGGTATATCGCCGCCGGTGCTTAAGTCCATGACGGCGTCGGCCCCGGCCTCCAGGGCCACCCGCAGCTTCTCAAGCTCGGTGGCGGTATCGCCGTAGTCCGAGGAGGTGCCGATGTTGGCGTTGACCTTGGTGGCCAGGCCCGCCCCCACGCCGCAGGGAACCAGGTTCTTGTGATTGACATTGGCCGGGACGACGACTTTCCCATCGGCGATGCCCTGCCGGACGGCCTCGACCTCCACCGACTCGGCCCGCGCCACCGCCTGCATCTGCGGCGATATTTCCCCTTTCCTGGCAATCTCCAGCTGCGTCATGACACACCTCCCGCAAAATAATAAAACCAAGGGCTCCGGCTGAAATTCTCAAGGCCCCTGGTTTGACTTCTCAGTCCGCTTCCCTACGCTCGTATTAACGAGTTCAGGTTCCAAGGGTCGCCCTTCTTACGAAGGACTCTCAGCCCTGAGCACCCCTAGCGGTTAAATTGTGGTCTAATTATAGAATAAAAGTCGGGGTTTCGTCAAATTTTACGTTTTTTTTATATCTATTCCCACCCGGCCGCCCTCATCATCCGCGGCTTAACCCGTAGTCTTACCCCCCACCCCCAAGGGGAGTAGCCTGCGGAGAGGGGCGCCAGCCCCTCTCAATAATAATTCCCCCTTTCCAGCCAGAAGAAGACGGGTTTACCTAGATGACCCGGCTGGAGAGGGGGATAAAGGGGGTGAGGCTAGTAGATAACTAATCCTTAAAGGGTAAAGTCAATCTCGTCCCGGCGTTGTTCTGGAAAAACCTGTCCCCGAAGAACTGCGCCAGGTAGGCCGCGGCGGTAAACCCGGTGCAGTGGGAGGCGCCCAGGTACCGCACCCCCATCTCCAGCAGGGCCGCCGCCGTCCTTTCCAGGCGCTCCGGCGAGGCGTGGACGAGGTGCGTCCCGCCGATGGCGGCATAGATATTATCCTTGCCGGTGATTTTTTTCACGTGGGTCAGCGTGTTGACGATGCCGCGGTGGGCGCAGCCCAGGATGACCACCAGCCCGAAATCGGCATCGATAATCATGGCCAGGTCGTCGGCGAGGGGGTCCTGCTTGAGCTTATCGCCCTCCATGACGCAGAGGTATTTCTCGATTATCTCGTAGTCCGTGACCTGGGGTATCTCGCCGGTGGTGGTGATGCGGGGGGAGAGCTTAACCGGCTTTTCGGAGAGGCGGAAGTCGGCCCCCATCACCTCCAGCGCCTCGCGGGCGAAGGGGATGCCCACGTAACGCTTGGGCGTTTCGTCCAGGCTGCCGTACTTCCGGCTCCAGACGTCCGGGTGGGCGATAATTTCCTTGCGCCCGGTGCGCTGCAGCACCTCGTAAAGCCCGCCGGTATGGTCGTAGTGGCCGTGGCTCAGCACCATCCGGTCGATGCCGGCCAGGTCGATACCCATCAGGTCGGCGTTATAGACCGCGGCCCTGCCGCCGCCGGTATCGAAGAGGATGCGCTGGCCGTCGGCCTCCACCAGCATGCTCAGGCCCCACTCGGCCAGACAGGGGCCGCTGGCCGTGTTCTCGCTCAGCGTGGTAATCTTTACTTCCATGATTGCCTCCTTATTATATCATAGCGGCCAGCCCAGCCAGTCGAAGAAGCCGGCGGTACGCAGCCCCATGTAGAAGAGGATGAGCACGAAGATATACAGCAGCGGCCGTCGGGGCAGCTTGTGGGCGGTAATCGCCCCTATCTGCGCCATGAAGACGGCGGGCACGGCCAGCAGCAGCCACGACGACAGGTTGACGTAGCCCAGCGAATAGGGCAGGCGGTCGGGCACGCCCAGGCCGTTGACGATGTATCCCAGAACGCCGCCGATTGAGGTGAATATCATCACCGCCAGCGAGGTGCCGATGGCGTAGTGAATCTCGAACCGCAGCGCCAGCACCAGCACCGGAACCATGACCACGCCGCCGCCGATGCCGAAGACGCCGGAGAGGAACCCCAGGGGTACCGCCCAGAGCGCCCAGAGCCAGTGGCTGGCTACGGCCTCGATTTTATACTTGGGCTCGCGGGCGGTGAGCATGCGGATGCCGACGAGGATGATAATGATGCCGAAGGCAAGCTTGAGCGCCGTCGCCGAGAGGTGAGTCGCCAGGGTGGCCCCGCCGAAGGCGACCACCATACTGCAAAGCCCCATGACGATAGCGGCCTTCCACTGGACGGATTTCTGGCGGTGGTGCCGCCAGGCGCCGCTCAGGGCCGTGGGCAGGACGACCAGCAGGCTGGTGGCGAAGGCCGTTAGGATGGCCAGGTCGGGCGACAGCCCCATGCCGGTATAGACGATGTACTGCAGCGGCGTCATGATGAAGGCGCCGCCGACGCCGAGCAGGCCGCCGGCGAAACCGGCCGCGATGCCGGTGGCCAGCAGGATGACGATGTGCTCAAGTTCCATGAGATAGCCTTATTTAACTCTAGTTGCCCAGCTTCTTACGGACGGCGGCCATCTTGCCCTCGATGGTGAGGGGCTTATCGCGGCGCTCGTCGATGCGGATGGTGGTCACCACGCGCCTGGCGCCGGCCTCGAAGGGTGTGTTGTGCATCTTCTGGGCGATGACCAGGAGGTGGTTGAGCTCTCCTTCGATAATCGTGTTCATGGCCGTCAGCTCGTACTTGATGTCCGGTTCTTTTTCGAGTATCTTCACGGCCCCGGCCACGTAGGAGCTGGCGGAGGGCGAGCCCGTGCCCACCGGGACGACGCTGATATCAATTATGGCCATTTTATTTGCCTCCCCTTTATTACTTACCTCTCCCCCTGTATCCCCCTCTCTTGATAAGGCGTTCCGCAGGAGAGGGGTAAGGTTTTTTCAAGACCCCTCTTAGACGCCCCTTCTTCACCTTTAGTCTATCTTGTTCTTGAGCCGCCGGTAATAGGTATCGCTGGTGTAGAGGGCGGCCAGGGGATTATGTCCCGTCACCCTGTCCTTGACGGCAATCACCGTCAGGGGGACGTTACAGTATTTGATGAACAGGGTATCGTGGCCGATGCAGAGCCCCAGCATCACGGCCAGGTCCACCCCGGCCCGGTTGATAATCATGGCCTGGGCGATGGGGTTGCACATCGTCTCCCAGTTAGCCGCCCCGGCAATCTTTTCCTCCGGCTTGAGGCCGATTCTCTCCTTGGGGACGGCCCCGGCCTTGCACTGGACGGAGACCACCTGGAAGCCGTTGGCCTCCAGGATGTCGCTGAGGCGGGCGGCCTCCCCGGCCAGGCCCCCGCAGTGGGCAATGCCCAGCCGCTTATAGCCGCACTTGCGGGAGAACTGAATAAGCTCCTCGATGCGGGTGTTGCGCGTGCGCAGGCCGTCGGGGAGGGGCTCGTAGCACTGGAACTCCTGGACGGAGGCCAGCCGGGCGAACTCACGCACCTCGGGCTTATCATACTCGGTCATCGCCACGTCGATTATCTCCGGCATGAGCTTCATCGGGCAGAAGGCGGGCGCCTTCTCCAGCGGCGAGGAGGCATCATTCGCTTTCATGCCGTGCTTCTCGCAGGCCTTGGTGGGGCAGCGGGCGCAGCGGGGATACTTCGTTTCGGCCATCGTCATACTCCTTCCGGCTATCTCGTTTTCATTCTAGTAGCTGAAAGGCGAAAAAACAACAATAGTATAATCCTGCCCCTCTACCCCACCCCGCAGAGTTTTTCTTTCCCACCCGGCCCACCCTCGGCGCATCGCTGGCTTAACCCGTAAATAGCACCCCCCTTTGCCCCAAAGGAAGAGAGACCGCCAGCTTCTCTCTTTTAGGACGGTAAGGGGCAAAACTACGGGCTAAGCCACGGATGATAAGGGGCGGGAGGGAGGGATAAAAATACCCAGGGTGGGGGGAGGAAGCGGATTGCCCCCCGTCACGCAAATAAGATACAATATAGTTAGGAAGACAATATGTGGCCTCGTACGGAAAGGATAAAACACCCGTCCTCGCTGGCCGTTTAAAAAGGCGGCGGGGACTGACCGTAAGTACTAGGTCGAAGGTACGTGTTTTATTGACTTTTAAAGCGGCATAAGATAAACTAGTTCTTTGGGAAGTGGTGCACACCGGCACTCCCATTTTCATACTTCCCGAAAACTACAGACTGTCGTTATGCCAGAAGCAAGGTTTGGATGAAGATTGCCATAAGCGGTAAAGGCGGCGTAGGTAAAACCCTTCTATCAGCTTTCCTGGCGCAGACATTCGCCGATGCAGGTTACTCCGTCATTGCCATCGACGCCGACCCCGACACCAACCTGGCCGCCACCCTCGGTTTCCCCCACCCGGAACAGATAACCCCCATCTCCGCCCTGGAAGACCTCATCGAGGAGCGCGTGGGGGTGCGACCGGGGACTTCCGGGGGCTTCTTCAAGCTCAACCCCAGGGTGGACGACCTGCCGGAGGACTACTCCGTGAAGATGGACGGTATCCGCATCATGGCCATGGGGCGCATCAAGCGGGGCGGCACCGGCTGCTACTGCCCGGAGGGCTCGCTGCTCCAGGCCCTGCTGGGACACCTCCTCCTGCAGCGCGACGAGGTGGTCATCCTGGACATGGAAGCCGGCATCGAGCACCTCTCCCGCGGCACCACCCGGGCTGTGGACAAGCTGATTATCGTCGTCGAGCCGGGCCGGCGCAGCATCGAGACGGCCCAGACCATCGCCGAGCTCGCCGCCGACCTGGGGGTGGAGAATATAGCCATCGTCGGCAACAAGATACGCAGCGGATCGGACCGGGATTTCATCCGGGCCAGCCTGCCCGGCCGGGAAATCCTCGGCTTTATACCTTATGACCCGGCTATCAACGAGGCAGACCTTGCCAATCGCCCTCTTTTTGCCGCCAGCCCGCAGACCACACGCGAGGTCAGGGAAATTTACAACAAACTCGTTGCGGCGCGTCAGCGGCGCAAGGAAGAAGCTGACACTGGCACTAGAAAGGCAGATTAACAGGACAACGGTATCCGGCAGAACCACCCCGTTGGTGGGTGGTTCCGGGCTTTGTTGGCCGGTACTCGGTTTGCCTTTAAGTAAATTCAATACCCGTACTTACGGTATTTCCTGGCGTATATAAAAACTAAGTACAAATCAGGAGGTCTTAAGTGGCTTACGATGCAGTCAAGATGAAGGACTGGCAAATCTCGGAGGCGGCTGAAGAAAACATGCCGACCCCGGATGAGTGGCGGGAGAAGCTGGGGCTGCAGAAGGATGAGGTTCTCCCCTACGGGCGAATCGCCAAGCTGGATTTTCTCAAGATAATCGACCGTCTCAAGGGCAAGAAAGACGGCAAGTACATCGAGGTGACCGCCATTACCCCCACGCCGCTGGGCGAGGGCAAGAGCACCACGTCCTGCGGCCTCATGGAAGGCATGGGCAAGCGCGGCCTGAAAGTGGGCGGGGCGCTACGCCAGCCCTCCGGCGGTCCCACCATGAACATCAAGGGCACGGCCGCCGGCGGCGGCAATGCCCTGCTCATCCCCATGACCGAGTTCTCCATGGGCCTCACCGGCGACATCAACGACATTATGAACGCCCATAACCTGGCGATGGTGGCCCTGACCGCCCGGATGCAGCACGAGCGCAACTACGACGACGAGCAGCTGGCCCGCCTCACCAAGATGCCCCGGCTGAATATCGACCCCACCCGTGTAGAGTTCGGCTGGATTATCGATTTCTGCGCCCAGAGCCTGCGCAACATCGTCATCGGCCTGGGCGGCCGCATGGACGGCTACACGATGCAGTCCAAGTTCGGCATCGCCGTCAGCAGCGAGCTGATGGCCATGCTCTCCATCGTCACCGACCTGGCCGACCTCCGCCAGCGCATGGACGAGATTACCCTGGCCTATAACAAGAAAGGCAAGCCCATCACCACCGGCGACCTGGAGGTCGGCGGCGCCATGACCGCCTGGATGCGCAACGCCATCAACCCCTCGCTCCTGTGCACGGTGGAATACCAGCCCTGCTTCGTACACGCCGGGCCCTTCGCCAATATCGCCGTGGGGCAGTCCTCCATCATCGCCGACCGCATCGGCCTCAAGATGTTCGACTATCACGTCACCGAGAGCGGCTTCGCCGCCGATATCGGCTTCGAGAAGTTCTGGAACGTCAAGTGCCGCTACAGCGGCCTGAAACCGCACGTATCGGTGCTCACCACCACCATCCGGGCGCTGAAGATGCACGGCGGCGGCCCCAAGGTGGTCGCCGGGCTGGCCCTCCCCGAGGAGTACACCAGGGAGAACGTGGGGCTGGTGGAAAAGGGCCTGCCCAACATGGAGCACCTCATCGGCGTTATCCGCAAGTCCGGCATCAACCCGGTGGTCTGCATCAACGCCTTCCACACCGATACCAAAGACGAGATTGCCGCCGTCAGGCGAGCCGCCGAGGCGGCCGGCGCCCGCTGCGCCCTCTCCACCCACTGGGCCGACGGCGGCGACGGCGCCCTGGAGCTGGCCGATGCCGTCAAGGACGCCTGCGAAGAAAGCAACGATTTCAAGTTCCTCTACCCCAACGACATGAAGCTGCGCCAGAGGGTGGAGAAGATAGCCAAGGAGGTCTACGGCGCCGACGGCGTCTCCTGGACACCCGCCGCCGAGGCCAAGGCCAAGGCCTTCGAGGCCGACCCGAAATACGACGAGTACGCCACGATGATGGTCAAGACGCACCTGTCCCTCACCCACGACCCCACCCTCAAGGGCGTGCCCAAGGGCTGGACGCTGCCCATCCGCGACGTGCTCATCTACTCCGGCGCCAAGTTCCTCTGCCCCTGCGCCGGGGATATCACCCTGATGCCCGGCACGTCTTCCAACCCGGCCCTGCGCCGCGTGGACGTGGACGTAAAGACCGGCAAGGTTCAGGGGCTGTTCTAGCCGCAGCTCCGGTGTGAGAAACGTCATTTTCACAAAGGGGCCGGGGCTGTTACGATGAAAACAGGGAGATAAGATAGGAATAAGATATTGAACATCAACATTGCCGTAGCCGGCAAGGGAGGCACCGGGAAGACCTCGGTCACCAGCCTGGTCATCCGCTACCTCCTCAGGAACAACCTGGGGACGGTGCTGGCCGTGGACGCCGACCCCAACTCCAACCTGGCCGAGAACCTGGGCCTCCAGGTACGCCAGACGGTGGGGCGCGTTCTCAACGAGTTCCAGGGGGAAAAGCTGAACATACCCCCGGGCATGACCAAGGAGGCCTACCTGGAGTACCAGCTCAACGTGGCCATCACCGAGGGCAAGAACCTCGACCTCATCACCATGGGGCGCGGCGAGGGCCCGGAGTGCTACTGCTACCCCAACGTCGTCATCCGCAAGCTCATCGACGACTGGGCCAAGAACTACGCCTACGTCGTCATGGATAACGAGGCCGGCATGGAGCACCTCAGCCGCCGCACCACCCAGAACATCGACGAGCTGCTCCTCGTCTCCGACCACAGCGTCAAGGGGCTGCGGGCGGTGGCCCGCGTCCGCGACCTGGTGGCCGAGCTCAAGCTCGTCGTCAGGCGCCAGTCGGTCATCATCAACCAGGTGCCCGGGGAGATAGACCCCCTCCTGGCCGACGAGATGAAGCGGCTGGGCATGGAGCCCGCGGCCACCCTCCCCGTGGACGAGACCCTCAAGCGCTACGACCTGGAGCAGAAACCGCTCTTCGACCTGCCGGATTCTTCCGCGGCGGTGACGGCGGTCAATGCCCTGATGGATACACTGCTATCGACCAAGCCAGCCGAGATGAAAAGGGGGTAATATAAAATGACCGCAGAATTGATCAAAGGCGCCGAAGTCGCCAGGCAAATTCGCGAAGAACTCAAACAGGAAATCGCCGACCTCAAGGCCAAGCACAATATCGTGCCCGGCCTGGTCACCGTCCTCGTCGGGGCCGACCCGGCCTCGCAGGTCTACGTCGGCGCCAAGGAGAAGACCTCCAAGGAGCTGGGTATCTACTCGGAGCGCTACGACCTGCCCGAGAACACCTCCCAGGAAGACCTCCTCAAGCTCATCGACAAGCTCAACAAAGACCCCAAGATAAACGGCATCCTGGTACAGCTGCCGCTGCCCAAGCACCTCAACGAGGAGCAGGTGCTCTATGCCATCGACCCCAAAAAGGACGTCGACGGCTTCCACCCGGTCAACGTGGGCAAGCTGATGATTGGCGAGCCGGACTACCTGCCCTGCACCCCCGCCGGCATCCAGCAGCTATTGATTCGCTCCGGCACCCAGATTGAAGGCGCCGAGGTGGTCGTCGTCGGGCGGAGCAACATCGTCGGCAAGCCCATCGCCAACATGCTCCTGCAGAAGGCACCGGGGGCCAACGCCACCGTTACCGTCTGCCACACCCGCACGCGGGACATGGCCTTCCACACCCGGCGCGCCGATATCCTCATCGTGGCGGCGGGCAAGGCCAAGGCCATTACCGGCGATATGGTCAAGGAAGGCGTCGTCGTCATCGATGTCGGCGTCAATGAAATCGGCAAGACGGCCGAGGGCAAGCGCATCCTGGCCGGCGACGTCGATTTCGACAGCGTCAGCCCCAAGGCCAAGGCCATCACCCCCGTCCCCGGAGGCGTCGGCCCGATGACGATAACCATGCTGATGATGAATACGGTTCACGCCGCCAAGGTGGCGGCCGGCCTGAAATAACCCCTGCCCTTTTTATAAATAAGGAGGAGGAAATATGAGCTACACAACGGTGAAGAAGGAGGCGCCCGGCCGGGGAGAGGTGGAAATCCTCACCGAGACCTACGAGGCCGGCCTGCCTCAGGGGGAAGACGAGGGAAAGTGGCGCCAGAAACTGGAAAGCCGGGACGAAAAGCTGAAATACCTCAAGTCCGGCGAGCGTTACTGGTACAGTGACGACTGGTTCGGCAGCGAAAAGAGGAAGAATCCGGCCTGAGCGAAGGAGGCAAAATGGCTTTCGAGATTCCCAAGACCGCGTACAGCGGCAAGATAAAGGAGATAACCCTGGGCAAAGGCGATAAGGCGGTTGCCGTCGGCGGCGAAACGGCCTACCCGTTTTATCTCTTCGAGGGCGAGATGCCGAACCTCCCCAAGATAGCCATGGAGGTCTACGACATGCCCCCCGAGGAGTGGCCGGAGGCGGCCCTGGAACCCTTCGCCGGCGTCACCGACGACCCCGCTGCCTGGGCGCAGAAGTGCATCAAGGACTACGGCGCGGAGATGATTTGCCTGCAGCTCCTCTCCACCGACCCCAACGGGCAGGACCGCCCCGCGGATGAGGCCGCCCAGGTGGTCAAGAAGGTGGCCGATGCCATCGACGTGCCCTTAATCGTCTGGGGCACGGCCAACCACGACAAGGATACCGAGGTGCTCCGGGCCGTGGCCGAGCTGGTACAGGACAAGCCCCTGATACTGGGCCCGGTGGAGGAAGGCGACCACAAGAAAATCGGGGCCGCCGCCATCGGCTACAAGCACACCGTCGTCGCCTCCAGCCCCATCGATATCAACCTGGCCAAGCAGCTCAATATCCTGCTGGGTAATCTGGGCGTACCCGATGGCTCGCTCGTCATCGACCCCACCGTGAGCTCCATCGGCTACGGCATCGAGTACTGCTACTCGGTCATGGAGAGGATGCGGATGGCCGCCCTCACCCAGCAGGACGCCAAGCTCCAGTTCCCCATCATCTGCAACATCGCCAAGGAGACCTGGAAGACCAAGGAGGCCAAGATATCCGAAAAAGAAGACCCCAAGATGGGGGACGCCAAGAAAAGGGGCATCCTGCTGGAGGCCATGTCCTCCATGATACTGCTCCTGGCCGGGGCCGACGTGCTGATTATGCGCCACCCCGAAGCGATTAAATTGGTCAGGGAAATGTTAGCCGACCTGACCGCTAAATAAGTGAGGTAAAAACACAATGGCAGACGAAGAAAAGACCAAGAAGAGCATCGATAAGGCGAGCCTGGAACTAATAGAAAAGGCAGCCAAAGACGGGGTCAACACCGCCTTCGACCGGGCCGATAGCATGAAACCCTGCCCCATCGGCTCGGTGGGCAGCTGCTGCAAGCACTGCGGCATGGGGCCCTGCCGGGTACCCTTACCCAAAGGAAAAGAGGAAACCCCGGAGGATAAATTAAAGAGAAGGGGCATCTGCGGTGCTACCGCCGAGACCATTGCCGCCCGCAACTTCATCCGCATGGTAGCCGGCGGCGCCGCCGCCCACTCCGACCACGGCCGGGGCGTAGCCGAGCTTTTCCTGGCGGTAGCCAAAGGAAAGGCACCGGGCTACGAGATAAAAGACGAACAGAAGCTGTTGCAGCTGGCCCTGGACTGGGACATAGAAATTGGGGACCGCAGCAACAACGAAATAGCCGTTGACATCGGCGAGAAGGCCCTGGCTGAGTTCGGTAAGCAGGAAGGCGAGTTGATAACCCTGAGGAAGGCACCTTTGAAGCGCCAGGAACTATGGCGGCAACTGGGTGTAGCTCCACGGGGCATAGACCGGGAAATAGTGGAGATAATGCACCGTACCCACATCGGGGTTGACCAGGACTATAGAAACCTGCTGACACAGGGAGTCCGGGCCGCTATCGGTGACGGCTGGGGCGGCAGTATGATTGCCACCGAGCTTCAGGATATCCTCTTCGGCACCCCTGCCCCGGTACTGGGCAAGTCAAACCTGGGAGTGCTCAAGGAAAAAGAGGTGAACATCATCATCCACGGCCACGAGCCGCTGCTCTCCGAGATGATTGTGGCCGCGGCCGGCGAGCCGGAGATGATAGAACTGGCCAAGTCAAAAGGAGCCGAAGGAATAAACCTGTCCGGCATGTGCTGCACCGCCAATGAGTTATTAATGCGACACGGAGTGCCTATTGCCGGGAATTTCCTGCAGCAGGAACTGGCCATAGTAACCGGTGTTGTCGATGTCATGGTAGTGGATATCCAGTGTATCATGCAGTCCATCCAGACCGTGGCCGAGTGCTACCATACCAAGATAGTCACCACCGCTTCCAAAGCTAAAATCCCCGGAGCTACTCATATCGAGT
>Ga0315555_1003202_pt1 | contig 11316 bp, 9 predicted proteins | sample SalMarSW160380MG_FD_202113 | JGI IMG/M metagenome (GOLD analysis project Ga0315555, IMG submission 202113) | Salt marsh sediment microbial communities from the Plum Island Ecosystem LTER, Massachusetts, United States - Salt Marsh Sediment SW1603-80 ...
TCTGCGCCGGCTGCGGCGTCTGCGTGGAGGTCTGCCCCTACGAGGCCCGGGTGATCAATGAGGACAGCGGCAAGGCCGAGATCATCGAGGTGCTCTGCCAGGGTTGCGGCGCCTGCGCTACTGCCTGTCCGAACGGAGCCACCCTGCAGATAGGCTTCACCAAGACCCAGATCTATCACATGCTGGAAGAGGTTGTGTAAATGGAACGTTCCACCTTCGAGCCCAGGATCATCGGATTTCTCTGCAACTGGTGTACCTACGCCGGGGCCGACCTGGCCGGAACCTCGAGGATCCAGTACCCCCCCAACATCCGCATCATCCGCATGATGTGCTCCGGCTCCCTCGACCCCACCTACGTGCTCAAGGTGCTGCTGGAGGGAGCGGACGGCGTGCTGATCGGGGGCTGCCATCCGGGGGAATGCCACTACATAAGCGGCAACCTCAAGGCCCGCAGGCGGGTGGCCATCCTCAAGTCGGTGCTCCAGGATGCCGGCCTGGAACCGGAGCGGGTCTGGCTGCGCTGGATCAGCGCCAGTGAAGGGGCCTACTTCGCTGAAACGGTTCAGGAGATGGTGGATCATATTCGAGCCCTGGGACCCAATCCCCTGAAGCTGGAGTGGGCCGTATGAGCCGGAGCTTTAGCGTTGGAGAGCTGAAGGGTTTGGACGTGCCCGAGGCCATCCGGAAATTTCTCGGTACCCTCCTGGAGAGCGGTGCTGTAAAAGCCGTGCTGGTACCCAAGCACACCCCGGCGAACAACATGGTCACGCAGGTCCTGGTGGCGGATCGGGAAAAGCTCGATGGAGCTGATCCTCTGGCCCCGGTCCAGATGATCAATGCCGCCCACGCCGTGCGGGAGCTGGCCAAAGAGCCTTTGGAGCAGAACGAGGGGAAGATCGCCGCGGTGCTGCGCCCCTGTGAGGTTCGGGCCGTGATCGAGCTGATCAAGCTCAAGCAGATCCTTCCGGATTCCCTGTACCTGATCGGCTACGACTGTCCCGGGGTCTACGATGTAAAGGAGTACCGCGACCGGGTTGAGGCGGTCGGGGATGCGGATAAGGTGCGCGGAGAAGTCCTGGAGCAGTTCGGCAACCTGAAGGAGAGGAAAGCCGAGGCCGCAGCTGATCCGGAAGCCGTCCTGCGCGGCGCCTGCCAGCTCTGCACCCATTTTACGGCGGACAGCGCCGACCTGAGCCTCTGCTGGATCGGCGCCGAAGATCATTCTCTTCTGGTAAACGTGCCGAGTGAGAAGGGCGAGCAGCTGGCTCAGGCGATGGAGGGCGCCGCAGGTTTGGAGGAGATCCGCGAAGCACCCGGGCGGACCAAACAGATCGAGGCGGTGCGCGACCGCCGCCTGAAAGCGCAGGAGCAGGATCAGGTAGAGCTGCTGTCCGAGCTTCAAGCCTGCATCCGCTGCTACAATTGCCGGGAGGTCTGCCCGATCTGCTACTGTAAGGAGTGCCTGCTCATCCCTGCGAAGATGGGCTATTCCTCCGAGCGCTACCTGCGCCGGGCTCAGAAGAAGGGTCAGATCAAGATGCCCGTGGACACGGTGCTCTACCACCTGACCAAGATGAACCACATGGCCTCCTCCTGCGTGGCCTGCGGGCTCTGCGAACAGGCCTGCCCCATGGACATCCCCCTGGGCAGGATCTACAGCCGGGTGGGGCGCCACGTGCAGGCTCTGTTCGACTACGTGCCCGGGAGGAGCCTGGAGGAAGAGCTGCCGGTGACGACCTTCAAGGAGGAGGAGCTTCCCCAAGTGGAGGATATCAAGCGATGAGCAAGACCAAAGATGCGGCCGCCCTGGTGGATTTCAGCTTCAAGGAAGAGGTGGCGGCCCAGCCGGGGGGAGAGAACCTGAAACGCTGCTTCGCCTGCGGGAGCTGTACACTGTCCTGTCCGGTTGCCGAGGTGGAGGAGAGCTACAGCCCGCGCAGGATCATCCACATGATCCTGCTGGGGTTGAAGGAGGAGGTCCTGCGATCCAAGTCCATCTGGTACTGCCTGACCTGCTACCGCTGTCAGGTGCGCTGTCCCCAGGAGGTGAAGTATCCCGAGATCATGCGGGTGCTGCGCAAGCTGGCCGTGGAGCAGGGCTACGTGGAGCCTGCCTTCGTGCGGGCCGTCCAGGATATCGACAGGAAGGCCCAGGAGCACCGTCGCAAGCTGCTGAAGAGTCTGATCGAGAAGGAGGCCGAGGCAAAGCAAGCCCCGGTCAAAGATGGAAAATAGCAGAGGACCTGCGGGAATCTGCGGGAGCGTCGATGGAGCCGATGGATAAACGAGTTCTGGTGATAGGCGGCGGCATCGCCGGGGTCCAGGCCTCCCTGGACCTGGCCGAGATGGGGATCCCCGTAACCCTGGTGGAGGAGAAGCCCTCGATCGGCGGCCGCATGTCCCAGCTGGACAAGACCTTTCCCACCAACGACTGCTCGACCTGTATCCTCTCGCCCAAGCTTGTGGAGCTCGGCTCCCATCCCAATATCAGCCTGCGCGCCTACTCCACGGTCGAGCAGGTGAAGAAGATCGGGGCGGAGAAGGCCGGGGGCGGGAAGGAGGGCAACGGGGAAAAAGACGGCGGCTTCAGGGTCGTCATCCGCCGCCGGGCCCGCTACGTGGATGAGGATAGATGCACGGCCTGCGGCCTGTGCGCGGAGAAATGCCCGGTGAAGATCCCCGATCAGTTCAACCGCGGGATCGTCAGCACCAAGTGCATCGGCATCCCCTACGCCCAGGCCGTGCCCGCGGTCTATCGCATCGACGCCGAGCACTGCCTGTACCTGACCAAGGGAAAGTGCGGCAACTGCGCCAAGGTCTGTCCGGCCGGAGCCGTCGATTTCCAGCAGAAGGATATCCTGGAAACCGAAACCTTCAACTCCATCGTCCTGGCTGCGGGCTGCGAGGAGTACACCCCGCAAATCCGCCCCGAGTTCGGCTACGGGGTCTACGCCAATGTGATCACCAGCATCGAGTACGAGCGGCTGCTCTCCGCCTCCGGTCCCACGAACGGGCGGATCCTTCGCCCCTCGGACGGGAAAGAGCCCCGGCGCGTGGCCTTCCTGCAGTGCGTAGGCTCCAGGGACCCGGCCGCGGCGGACCGCGGCTACTGCTCCTCCTACTGCTGCATGCAGGCCACCAAGGATGCCATCATCACCAGGGAGAATCTGCCGGAAAGCGAAGCCGCGATCTTCTACATCGACCTGAGGGCCTTCGGCAAGGACTTCGACAAGTTCGTGGACCGGGCCAAGGACGAATACCGGGTGCGCTACGTCAAATCCCGGGTCTCCGAGGTGACCGAAGATCCGGAGACGGGAAATCTCTCGATCCACGCCATCACCCCGGAGGGATCGGTGGGGATCGAAACCTTCGACCTGGTGGTGCTTTCGGTGGGGATCGGGGTGCCGGCGTCGGTCCGCACCCTGCTAGCCGGCATGGGCGTGCAGACCGATGCCTACGGCTTCTGCCGGGGCGGCGGGGGGTTCGTCGATTTCTCCTCGGCTTCCAGTTCGGAGTTCGCCCCGGTGAGCTCCAACGTCGAGAGGATCTACGTCTGCGGCACCCTGACTGGACCAATGGACATCCCGGAGACCGTAGTTTCCGCCAGCGCGGCGGCGGCGAGGGCCGCCCGGGGTCTGCTGGAAAGGGGAGAGGATGGCGGAAACGGTGATAGCAGTACGGGCAGCCGGCGGCGGAAACCGCGGTTAACGGACAACCGGCTTTCCGGCGCTCCTGCGGTCCCGTCCACCCCTGCGGTTCCCCAGCCTGCCCCACTGGTCGCACTGGAAGGCATACCTCTGCGCGTCGGCGTGATCGTCTGCCGCTGCGGCGTGAATATCGCCTCGGTGGTGGATGTTCCGGCCGTGGCGGAGAGGGCGGCGGCTCTTTCCAACGTGGTGTTCAGCCAGGAGCTGACCTTCGCCTGCTCCCAGGACTCGATCCAGCTGATCATCGACAAGATCGGGGAGCTTTCCTTGAGCCGCCTGGTTGTAGCCTCCTGCTCGCCCCGGACCCACGAGCACCTGTTCCGCGCCGCTTTGCAGAAGGCCGGACTGAACAAGTACCTGCTGCAGATGACCAACATCCGGGACCAGTGCTCCTGGGTGCACCGGGAGGACCCGCAAGGCGCCACGGAGAAGGCCTTCGACCTGGTACGAATGGCCGTGGCCAGGGCCCGCTTCCACCAGCCCCTGGAGGAGCTCGAGTCGGAGGTGAACAGCCGCTGCCTGGTGATCGGCGGCGGACTGGCCGGGATGAGCGCCGCCCTGGCCGTGGCGGACAACGGCTTTCCCGTGACCCTGGTGGAGAGGGAACAGCAGCTGGGGGGGAATCTGCGACAGCTGGGCTTCACCCTGGAGACCGAGAATGTCCCGGTCCTGCTCGACGGACTTATCCGTAAGATCGGAGAGCATCCCCTGATCGACCTGTACCTGGGCAGCACCCTCGATTCGGTGGAGGGTTATATCGGCAACTTCCGCAGTACCCTGTCCCGGGAGGGGACTGTTGTCGAGCACGGCGCCGTGATCGTGGCCACAGGGGCGGAGGAGCATCACACCAAGAGCTACGGATACGGAGCCGATCCCCACATCGTGACCCAGCGGGAGTTCGAGACCATGCTGGTCCATGACCATCCGCTGCTGTCGCGCCTGGACAGCGTGGTTATGATCCAGTGCGTGGACTCCCGGGAGGGGGATCACAACTACTGCAGCCGAATCTGCTGCGGCGAGGCCGTGAAGAACTCGCTTCGCTTCAAGCGCGAGCATCCCGGCGCAAACGCGATCGTGCTGTACCGGGACGTGCGCACCTACGGGCTGAACGAGGACCGCTACGCCGAGGCCCGCAAGGCCGGGGTCCTGTTTCTTCGCTACACGGAGGATCGCAAACCGGAGGTGCAGAAAGAAGAAGACGGTGGATTCCTTATTACCCTCTACGACGAGATCCTCAGGCGGGAGATCGCCATCCGGGCCCAGCTGCTGGTGTTGAGCGTAGGTATCGATGCTCCCGAAAGCAATCGGGAGATCGCCCGCCTGCTCAAAGTGCCCCTGAACGAAGACGGGTTCTTCCTGGAGGCCCACGTGAAGCTGCGCCCGGTGGATTTTGCCACCGACGGCGTGTTCGTCTGCGGGCTGGCCCACGGTCCCAAGTATGCCCGGGAGTCGGTGGCCCAGGCCCTGGCCGCGGCCGGCAGAGCCCTGACCGTGCTCAGCCGGCGGCGCATAAGCGCCGAGGCGGCCACGGCCCAAGTTTCGGAGCAGCGCTGCACCGGCTGCGGCCTGTGCGTGGAGGTCTGCCCCTACGGGGCGATCGAGGTGGATCCCGACAGGGAAACGGCCGTGGTGAACGCCCTGCTCTGCAAGGGCTGCGGATCCTGCGCCGCTACCTGCTTCAGCGGGGCCATAGACGTCAGTGGATTCAGCAACCGGCAGATTATCCGGGAATTCGAGGAGCTGCTGGTGCGATGAGCGGGAAAGCCGAGAGTGTCCGCCAGGCTGCAGGGGCCGTGGCGAAGCCCGGGGAGGACAACACCAAGGTGAAAAAGCTCAAGATCGTGGGCTTCCTCTGCAACTGGTGCTCCTACGCCGGCGCCGATCTGGCCGGAGTGAGCCGGATGCAGTACCCGGAGGAGATCCGCATCATCCGCGTTCCCTGCTCTGGGCGCATCAATCCTCTGCTGGTCCTCAAATGCTTCCAGGAGGGAGCCGACGGGGTGCTGGTTTCCGGCTGTCATCCCGGCGACTGCCACTACCAGGAGGGCAACCTCTACGCCCGCCGGCGCATGCTCATTCTGCGTTCCCTGCTCGCCTATTTCGGAATCGACGAACGGCGCTTCCACATGTCCTGGGTCTCCGCCTCGGAGGGAAAGAAGTGGGCCGATACGGTCCGCAGCCTGGTGGAGGACGTACGGGCTGCCGAAGCTGAGGTAAAAGCGGGGGTGCCGGTGTGGTGAAGGACAGCGCCCTGCGGAAGGCCGAGGCAATCGCGCAGAAGGCTGCCTCGGAACGGCAGAAGGTCGCGGATCGACAGAAGGCCTCGGAACGGCAGAAGGCGGCACTGCGGAAAACAGCGGCCGACCTGCTCGCCCAAAAGGCGGTTGATCTGGTGATCGGTTACGGCCGTTCCTCCGGGGGGGATGTGGTGCCCCTGTTTGTGAGCCGGGTCGAAGAGGCTCAAGCCCTGGAGTGGAATCAGCACTGTACCTACAACCTGGTGTGCTATCTGACCGACCCGGAGGTGGTCGGGTCTTTGGAGCGGAAGGAGAAATCGAAGGCCGGGAAGGCGGAGACCCGGGCCAAAGACGCCGACAAAGCGGGGAACGCCCGGCCCGCCGCGGGCAAGGTGGCGATAGTGGTCAAGGGCTGCGATCTCAAATCCCTCGTGGTGCTCCAGTCCGAGAACCAGGTGCAGCGGGAGCGGCTGACCGTGATCGCTCTGACCTGCCCGGGCGTTGCTGATGAGACGGGCAGATTGCTGGCCAAGTGTGAGGGCTGCCCGCCGGATGTGTACAATCCCCGGGGGGAGCTCTGCGATCTGGTGGTCGGGGAGCCCGTTCAACGGCCCGGCGGCGAATCCACGGGCAAACAATCAGGCGGGCCTCTGTCCGATCCGGAAAATCAAGACTCCACGTATTGCGACGTCGAAGAGATCGACGTCCTGAACCCCGCGGAGCGAAGAGAGCTGTGGGACGGGTACTTCGCGCGCTGCCTGCGCTGCTACGCCTGCCGCAATGTCTGTCCCCTCTGCTACTGCAAGGAGTGCGTGTTCGATCAGCATGATCCCCGCTGGGTATCCCCGGCCGCAGCCGTGGCCTCGAACCGGAGCTTCCACCTGATCCGGGCCTACCATCTGGCCGGTCGCTGCGTCGACTGCGGGGAGTGCGAGCGAGCCTGCCCCGTTGGCATCCCCCTGCGCCGCATCAACCGCAAGGCGGCCAGGGTGGTTGAGGAGAGCTTTCACTTTCGAGCCGGCCTGGACCCGGAAGCCAAATCTCCTCTGGTGGCTTTCGCAAACGAGGACCCGCAGGAGTTCATCGAATGAGGATCCTGGAACGAAAGACTCTGACCGATTTTCTTGAAAACCGCCTGGCGGACGGCGAAATCATCGCTCCGGTGGAGGTGGAGGGCAGGCTGTACTTCCGGCAGCTCGACCCGGAGAAGGGACTGGCTGAGCTGGTCTGGCCGGCTGCGGATCCTCTGTCTGTTGACTTCACAGTCAACTCGATCAAGGAGTTCTTCTTCCCCCGCCGGCAGGAACTGTACGAACAGAGACCGGACGGAATCATCCCCCGGGCTGCTCCAGACCAAAAGCCGAGGCTGGTGCTCTTCGTCCGGCCCTGCGACGCTCGAGGATTGACTATCCTGGACCGGGTCTTTCTGGGGGAGATGGAGGACGAGTCCTACAGGTACGCCCGCCAGAGCACCACGGTGGTGGGCCTGCACTGCCTGCAGCCGGACCGGCACTGCTTCTGCACCTCCCTGGGCGGCGGACCCTTCGAGACCGAAGCCCTGGATCTGGCCCTGACTCCCCTTGAAGGTGAACGCTTTCTGGCTCAAGGGATCACGGAGAAGGGCGAAGCCGTGCTCGCCTTGCTGGGCGGGAAAGAGGCGGGGGAGGCGGAACGGAAAGCCCTGGAGCAGCTTCGGAAGTCCGCGGAAGCGGCGATCCGGCGAACGATTGAGGTACCGGATCCGCAAACCATGGCCGAGCGTTTCGATTCCCCCTACTGGGGGGAGGTGTCCCGGGCCTGCCTCACCTGCGGCATCTGCAGCTACCTCTGCCCGACCTGCCACTGCTTCGACATCGTGGACGAGGGCTACCTGCGAGTGCGCTGCTGGGACACCTGCAGCTCCGACACCTTCACCCGCATGGCCGCGGGGGAGGATCACCGCAGGCGGAAGCGCAGCCGCTACCGCCAGCGGGTCTATCACAAGTTCAGCTACTTCAAAGAGAGCTTCGACACCCACGCCTGTGTGGGCTGCGGCCGCTGCACCCGGCACTGTCCGGTGAAGATCGATATCGTGGAGATCGTCAACGGGATCGCCACTGCTGCAACTGCCGGCTCCCCGGCAACACCAGAGAGCACATCCGCAGGAGCCAAAAGATGACGCCGGTCCAGATCTACACGCCCTACGCCGCCCGGCTCCAGGAGCTGCGCGTGGAGACAAGGGACGTCAAGACCCTGCGCCTCGTGTTCCAGGACGAGAAGGTCGCTGAAGGATTCAGCTTTCGGCCGGGGCAGTTCGTGGAGCTGTCGGTGGCGGGGGAGGGGGAGGCCACCTTCTGCCTGGCCTCCTCTCCCGAAGAGAAGGGCTTCGTGGAGTGCAGCGTCAAGCGGGTCGGCCTGGTCACCGAAGCGATCCACAGGTTGGATCCGAGTGCCCTGGTGGGGCTGCGCGGTCCCTACGGCAACAGCTTTCCCCTCGAACAGATGGAGGGGCGGGATCTGGTCTTCGTGGCCGGCGGGATAGGGCTTGCGGCCCTTCGCTCCCTGATCAAGGTGGTTCTGGCCCAGCCCCAAAAGTACGGCTCGATTTTGATCCTCTACGGCGCCCGCAGCGTGGCTGATCTGGTGTACCTGGAGGAGCTGGAGCAGTGGGGGAGCCGCAAGGATCTGAAAACCGTGTTGACCGTGGATCCCGGCGGCGAGAGCGCAGACTGGAAGGGGGAGGTCGGCTTCGTCCCGGCGGTGCTGGAGAAGCTTAACCCGGGCCGCAAGAACACAACGGTGATCACCTGCGGGCCGCCGATCATGATCCGCTACGTCCTGGCGGCCTTGGATAAGATGGGCTTCGACCCGGAGGCGGTGATCACCACCCTGGAGATGAAGATGAAGTGCGGACTGGGACATTGCGGGCGCTGCAACGTCGGACCCCTCTATGTCTGCAAGGACGGTCCGGTGTTCACCTACGCCCAGATCCGGGAATTCGTGGAGCAGATTATCTAGGGAGCAGGTCCTTCGAACAAAGGAAGGGTACAAACCATGGCGAAACAGACAAAAACGGAATCGAAAGAGCCGGAAACCGAAGCGGAGCAAACGCAGCAGGTACAAACCGCAGCATCCGAATCCGCCGTTCCGGTCGAGGAGGGCGTGCCCAAGCTGATCCCCATCTACATCATGGGCAAGGAGTACCTGGTGCCCGAAACCGTGACCATCCTCAAGGCCTTCGAGTACTCCGGCTACCGCTTCATCCGGGGCTGCGGCTGCCGCGGCGGGATCTGCGGGGCCTGCGCCACGGTGTACCGCACCGCCGGGGACTACCGCATCAAGGTGGGGCTGGCCTGCCAGACCGTGGTGGAGGAGGGAATGTACCTCACCCAGATCCCTTTCTATCCGGCCAACAAGGCGGAGTACTGCCTGGAGGAGCTGGAGCCCACCGTCAGCACTTTGATGAAGCTCTACCCCGAGATGACCCGCTGCGTAAGCTGCAACAGCTGCGGCAAGATCTGTCCCCAGGACATCAAGGTCATGGATTACGTCAACGCCGCCATCCGGGGGGATATCAAGAAGGCGGCGGAGCTGTCCTTCGAGTGCATCATGTGCGGCCTGTGCGCCTCCCGCTGTCCCGCGGAGATCGTGCAGTACTACATCGGCATCCTCTGCCGGCGCCTGTACTCACGGCACATCGCCAAACCGGCGGAGGATCTGAAAGCCCGGGTGGAGGAGATCGAGCAGGGCAAGTTCGTCGAGGAGTTCGAGACATTGAAGAAGGCTTCCGAGCAGGAGTTGATGGCACTCTACGCGGAGCGGGACATGGAGACCGTCGGCTGAGGTCCGACTGAAGGAGCGCTGAGATGGCCTATCAGGAGTACATGAAGACTCTGATCAAGAAGGTGGAGGCTTCCAGGCGCAAGCGCCTGGAGGACTTCCAGGCCGGCAAGCATCACGCCCGCATCCCCGTGGACAAGGTGGATGGATTCCTGCGCCAGTATCACCCCGATTACATGGAAGGAACCAAGCGGTCCGTGTCCGTGGGGCCGAACAAGGGAGATATCGTGCCGAACGAGGTGGCGGACATTCTCGAGGCCCGCTGCCTGGTAGATCCGGATCAGATCGACCTGGAGCAGGTCCACTATCGAACCGACGTGCTGATCGTCGGCGGGGGCGGGGCCGCCTCCGCTGCCGCCCTGATCGCCCAGGAGCAGGGCTTAGATGTGCTGATGGCCACCAAGCTGCGGATCGGGGACGCCAACACCATGATGGCCGAAGGGGGGATCCAGGCTGCGGACAAGCCCCACGACTCGCCTCCCCGCCACTACCTGGACACCATGGGCGGCGGGCACTTCAGCAACGACCCCGAGCTCCTCGAGGTGCTGGCCGCCGACGCGCCCAAATCCTTGAGCTGGCTGGAGACCCTTGGGGTGATGTTCGACAAAGAACCGGAGGGCACCATGAAGGTCCTGCACGGTGGCGGCACCAGCCGCCGGCGCATGCATTCCGCCGGAGACATGACCGGGGCGGCGATCATGCGGGTGCTGCGGGACGAGGTGCGCAACCGGCCTCAAGACATTCGGGTCATGGAGTTCTCCCCCGTGGTCGAGCTCCTGCTGGACGAGAAGGGGGCCTGTGCCGGTGGAATCGTCCTGAACCTGGAAACCGGGCAGTACCAACTGATCCGCGCCGGTGCCACGATCATCGCCACCGGCGGCTTCGGTCGTCTGCACATCCAGGGCTTCCCGACAACGAACCACTACGGAGCCACGGCGGACGGCATCGTCCTGGCCTACCGGGTTGGCGTGCCCTTCCGCTTCATGGACGCCAGCCAATTCCACCCCACCGGGGTGATCTATCCGGAGCAGAACGTGGGCCTGCTCATCACCGAGAAGGTGCGAGGCGCCGGGGCTCAGTTGCTCAACCGGGAGGGGCAGCAGTTCGTCTATCCCCTGGAAACCCGGGACGTGGAGTCCTCGGCCATCATCCGGGAATGCCACGAGCGAAAGAAGGGCATCCAGACACCTACGGGTCGGGTCGGGGTGTGGCTGGACTCGCCCATGCTGGAGATCATACACGGGCCGGGGTTCGTGAAGAGCAACTTCCCGGCCAAGTACCGGCAGTTCGAGCGCCACGGCATCGACGTTTCCAAGGAGCCGATGCTGGTCTATCCCACCCTGCACTATCAAAATGGGGGCTTGAGGATCGACACCCGGACCGAGACGGGGGTGCCCGGCCTGTTCGCCGCCGGGGAGGTTACCGGCGGGGTGCACGGCCGTAACCGCCTGATGGGCAACAGCCTCCTGGACATCGTGGTCTTCGGCCGCCGGGCCGGTATGCGGGTGGCGGAGTACCTGGGCAAGGCGGTTAGCGGTGCCGGAAAGGCTGTT
>Ga0315555_1003203_pt1 | contig 11315 bp, 11 predicted proteins | sample SalMarSW160380MG_FD_202113 | JGI IMG/M metagenome (GOLD analysis project Ga0315555, IMG submission 202113) | Salt marsh sediment microbial communities from the Plum Island Ecosystem LTER, Massachusetts, United States - Salt Marsh Sediment SW1603-80 ...
TTAAGATACTCACTGGCCCCGGCAGAAACTTTTACCACAGAGGGATAGATATCAGGAACCCCTTTGAGGGATAAGGCAATATCATGGTACCCGAAAATTTCAGCACTGCGTAAAATCGCTCCCACATTATGAGGGTCTTCCACATTATCTAAAAGCAATATTTTTCTTGCTCCTAAAATTTCCTCAAAAGAAACATAGGGGTAAGGCTTGGTCTTGAGAACAACTCCCTGATGATACCTGGACTGAGAAAGCTCATATAATCTTTCCTTACTCACCATTTCCAGGGGAATACTGTACTTATGTAATATAGTAGCTAATTTATGAACACGGGGATTATTATTCGACTTTTTATCCAGATAAGCTGTATAAATTTTCCTGCGCCCGGCTAACACAACTTCAAATACAGGGTTGATACCATAGATATATTCTCTGGTTGGCTTACCCATATCACTATTCGTCTTGTTCCCAGGAAGCAAGCTTTTGAGAAATAAAATTTATAATATATTCATGTTCTTCCCGTCCATTACCTTTTATTGTAAGGGGATTCCCAAAATAGATATGGACCTTTTTCCTGGGATCAATTTTTCCAAAATCCCGGTGATATTTTCCGATTGTCCAGGCATCTGTTTTTACAGCAATGGGAACGACCGCAACCCCGGCTCTTTTAGCTAATTTAACCCCCATGGAATTAAATTGCTTGGGATCAAAATGAAGGGTTCGGGTGCTTTGGGGAAAGATAACCAGGGAAATATTATTCTTAATTCGCTCTACGCCCTCCTGAAACACAATTTTCAAATCCTGGCGGGGATTTTTTCGGCTGACCGGAATGGGATTACGGGAAATCATCACATGCTTGAAAACCGGATATACCATCAGACCATCCTGCACCACAAAGGTCACATCCCGGAACGACTGGATTAGACCAGGAAGCACAAAGGTTTCCAGGGTACTCATGTGGTTGGCGATAAACACACAGGGAGAATCAAGCTTTCTGAGTACATTTATATTTTCTATCTTAAACCTCACTCCTGCTCTTTCCAGGGCCTTGACTGTTGCCAGACTCTTTTCCACCCATTTCTTATCGGTATATTTCCCTCGTTTTGCCCACCAGGAAGAACTGAGAACAATATATATTCCCTGGGGATAAAAAATAAAATTGGTAAATAATCTGGTTAAGAATCCCGCCTTCTTTCTGGGGGTAACATAGATATTTTTATCAGTTAAAAATGTTTTCATGAATGTAAAAATTTAAAAAAAAATACTGATTAAAGCAAGGGGTATGTATAGACGCTAAGCTTTTTTAAAAAAGCTTAGCGTCTGAAACTCATCCCAACCGCTCCCACCTTACCGGTCTACATACTCAGAAACCTTTAATAATTTCCTGTCTATGCAGAGTTTCACTGCCAGGGCTATTTCTTCCTTTTTAAGCACAAGGTGAAATTCTTCCTTCAAGGTTAAAATAAATTCGGCCAGGTCCTTAAAGTCAGCTGGTTTCTTATTAAGCAAAAGAGTCATGAATATTTCTAATCCGATCAGTTCATTCTTATACAGGGCTTCGTTTTCCCTAAAAACCCGTTGAGTAATCTTGTTATTTTCATATTTTTCCCGGTTACATTGTAAAAGTTCATCGATATCTTCCTGTAGATCTTGCAGTTCCAACCGCATAATTCCCTGAAAAAATTTATTCTTGTTTTTCATAAATCCCCCTGGTTTTATTATATCTAAACAGAGATCTTCATTCTGTCTTCAGGATAGGGACTTAGGAGATCATATACATCATTACCTTCATTTTTCTTACTTAACCACACCTCTTCCTGACGGGCAGATAAAATAGCGGGCATCCTGGTATGGGGTATACCAGCTATAGCCTCATTTGCCTCAACCGTGATGATAGTACATGATCGCAGGGAATTATCATCGATCCTGCATTCATCCCAAATACCAGCGAGTGAAAAAACTTCTTGATCCGTCAGCATAATCTTATGCTCCTTTCTGGGCATACCCCGAGGCATCTGCCCCTTATCCGGCCATTCGAAAAATTCCGTGGCCGGAATTATGCACCGCTGATTTTTCCTCCAGGCGGTACGGAAGGATGCCTTTTCACTGAGACTTTCCTTGCGGGCATTATAGGTGGTAAATTTCTTTTCTAACAAGGGTTTGTCCCACCAGGAAGGCACTATATCCCAGCGAAAAAGTTCCAATATTTTTTTATTTTCCTCTTTCCGTACAACCGGTATCAAGGAACTGGATTGCTGCCGGGAAGGATAGAATCCGGATTCGGTAACAATTGTATCCCAATCCATATCCGGATCCTCGCTAATCCCGTACCTTTTCATTAAAGTGATTAGATTAATATAATTTAAGGCAAAATGACCGCACATATACATTACCTGTTTTTTCCCGATACTCCATTTTACTCACCTGAGTAATCTTAATTTTACTCACAATAGCTGACCTCTGAGCACTGGCTTCTGCACGTAAACATACTCAAACTCTTAAGTGTTCACCTTCTATAATTTTTTGTTTTTTGTATTTTGTATTTTATCTTTTGTCTTTTCATAAATCTTCCGGGAAAAAAAATCCTCAATAATCTCATTGAACCCATAGGCAAGTTTTATTCTGGCTGCCTCTTTTCTGGAAAACCATTTTAATCCCTGACCTTCCTGCAACTGTATGGAATCAATATCCAGATTCTCTCTCTTCCAGAAAGTATGTTCAATCCGGTCTTCAAACTCCATAACCGAGGCCAGAGTAAAATCCTTTAAGGCAAGCCCCATCTCTTCCTGCATTTCCCGGATTATACAGGCTTCCGCACTCTCCCCTGCTTCCACATGCCCTCCCGGAAGATCCCACATATTGGGATAGGGTATGCTTACTTTATCATCCCGGAGAAGAAGAAGAATTTCCTCTTTATCATTCAGAAATATTATGCTGACTCCTTTTCTCTTCATATAAGATAAAATAATACCTGGGGATTAAAATAGCAATTTTTTTCCCTTAATCAGGACCCATCTGGTTGGGAAAAAGAATAACGTATTAACACTTTTCTAACAATTCTTAAATAAAACTTTAAAATTAGAATTATATCTTATACCAACATTAAAAATTGTAAACAAAAAAAAGGATCTAAAAATGAAAAAAATTTTATTACTAATCTTATTTTTGACTTATACTGCAGGATACACCCAGACAGCCAGCATTAAAGGAAAAGTTTTTGGTGATTATTTTTATAACCTCCAAGATCATTCCAAAGCCAGTGAAGATCAGAATGGATTTTTGTTCCGGAGACTCTACTTCACTTTTGAAAATCAGCTCACCGATAATATTAAAATGCGGTTCAGGCTGGAAGCTAAACATGAAGGTTACGGGGAACAGGAAAAACTCTATCCCTTTGTAAAACATGCCTATTTGGAATTCAGCCATCTCATCCCTCATCACAAGCTTTATTTGGGTATTTCCTCAACCAATGCCAAAGAAAATGCGGAAGAGTACTGGGCCTACCGTTCCGTGGAAAAGACCATAATGGATTTGAATAAAATTGCTCCTTCTGCGGATATGGGATTGTCTCTCAAGGGAGATATTAACCAGTATATCCACCACTGGGTGGCCCTTTTCAACGGTCCCGGGTATGGTTCATCTGAAGTGGATAAATACAAGAAACTTGGGTATGCACTCTGGATTACCCCTGTTAAAGGAATGATGCTGGAAGGATATATCGATTATGAAGCCCAGGATCCCAAAACCGGAACCTTTGGTCCGGCAGCTGATTATTTTCACAGTTCAGGGTACAGAACCATTAAGGGATTTGCCGGATATAAAAATGCTAACTTCACCCTGGGAGCTGAGGGTTTTTCTCGGGTCAATTTTCAATCCGGAGCCACTGACAGCAGCGGTTCTAAAAAATGTGATGTGAATAAAACAGGGATTTCCCTTTTCGGTAATTTTACCCTAATTACCTCAAAACTGGCGGCTTTTGCCAGATATGATTATTTCGATCCCGATACTGATGATAATGTTTACCTTGATTCAGGAATAAACGGACTAAATGACAGTGAGACTTTAGTGATAGCGGGGCTGGATTTTACCGTGATGAATACACTCCACTTAATTCCCAATATTATTATCAAAAGATACCAGAACGATAATATCGATCAGGATATTATGGCCAGAATAACCTTCAGTTATAAATATGACACGGGAAAATTTTAATTTTAATTATTTAAATAAAGGGGAAAAAAATGAAAAAAATTTTTACAATATTTTTAATTGCACTGTTTTTTATAACAGTAAATTTATCTGCCCAGAATTTTATTCGTATCAAGGGTTCCGATACCCTGATAAATCTGGTGCAGCGCTTGGCAGAAGTATACATGGAAGAAAATCCTAACACCGCTATCGCAGTCACCGGAGGCGGTTCCGGAGTCGGAATAGCTTCTCTTATTGCCAATAGGATAGATATTGCTGATGCCTCCCGGGAAATGAAATCCAAAGAAGTGGAAGCGGCTCATAAAAACGGCGTTGATCCAGTGGAGATAGTCATCGGCATAGATGGACTTTCTGTAATTGTCAATGCTGAAAATCCGCTTAATTCTCTGACCTTAGATCAGATCGGGACAATTTTTCGGGGAGAAATTAGCAATTGGAACCAGGTTGGCGGTTCTGACCAGGAAATATCCCTTTACGGACGTCAGGCTAACTCCGGAACTTATGTGTTTTTCCAGGAACTGGTTTTAGGCAAACAAGACTATTCCGCTGACATGAAACGAATGAATGGAAATGCTCAAATTGTGGAAGGAACAGCCACAGACAAAGCCGGTATTGGTTATGTGGGTATAGGATATGTGTTTGATGCTGACGGTAACCTTCGTAAGGACATTAAGGTACTGAGTGTTGCCCCGGATACTGGCACTGAACCGGTTTCACCCCTGAAACCAGAAAATGTTAAATCCGGAAAATATCCCATAGCCAGAGCTCTGTATCAGTATGTAAACGGAAAACCGGAAGGCAAGGTTAAGGATTTCATCACTTTTGAATTAAGTGAAAAAGGACAAAAAATAGTGGAAAAGCTGTCCTTTTACCCCGTTTCCGGAAAGTATATAACCCAGAATGCAAAAGCAGGCTTTTAATTATGTATATCAGAAAAAATAATTCTGTATAAAAAAATCCGGATTGTCTATTCCTTATAGACAGTCCGGGCTACTTATGAATTCTGGACAAAAGGATATATATGCAAGGATTTATTCAAATTATATATTTTTTAAATAATTGAATAATTTGTTTTATTTTAGGGTATATGTACAAATTTTTTAATATGAAATGACTGATAAAAAGAAACAAAAAGTTGTTATTAGACTATTTAAAGAAAAAATCATTGAGAAATTTTTTCAAGCAAATGGTATTTTCTCTATTATTGTACTTCTGGGGATATTTTCCCTTCTTTTGATTGAAGGCTGGCCGGCAATAAAAGAATTGGGCATTGCTGAGTTTCTTTTCAATCCCAAGTGGAATCCCACTTCCTTTGTAAAAGAAAGCTACGGCATTCTCTCCATGGTGGTCAGCACCCTTATGGTAACCATAGGTGCCATGATTATTGCCGTTCCTTTAGGAATAGGGTGCGCAGCCTACCTCTCAGATGTGGCCAGCAGAAAAACCAGGGAAATCGTCAAACCCATAATTGAAATCCTGGCAGGAATTCCTTCAGTGGTAATCGGCTTTTTAGGAATTATTATTGTGGGCCCTTTTCTGGCTAAACTGCTACATACCTCCAACGGACTGAATGCCATTAACGGCTCCCTTCTCCTGGCTATAATGTCCCTGCCTACCATCATAAGTATTTCCGAAGATGCCATAACTTCAGTCCCCAAGGTATACAAAGAGGTCTCTTATGCTCTGGGAGCTAACAAGTGGCAGACCCTGTTGAAAGTAACTATTCCGGCTGCTATGTCCGGGGTTATTGCTTCGGTTATGCTGGGTATGGGAAGAGCGATCGGTGAAACCATGACCGTACTTATGGCCTGCGGTAATGCTCCTGCTTTTCCGGAAAGTATAAAATCATCCGTACGTCCCATAACTTCTACCATTGCTATTGAAATGGGAGAAACGGTTCAGGGGGGATTGCATTACAGTTCTCTGTTTGTAGTTGCCTTTGTGCTGTTTTTTATGACCTTTTTAGTTAATCTGGTGTCCGATATAGTGCTCAATAAATATCAGAAGGTAAAAAGATGAAATATAACCTTGCTAAAATAAAACAATTTTTAGGATTTTATCTTCTCCGCTTTTGTGCTTTGATAATTATCGCTATCCTTGCTTTCATACTTTGGGATATCATTTCCAAGGGAATGCAAGTAATAAACTGGGAATTCCTCACCCAAAAACCCAGGAATGGGATGACTGAGGGTGGCATATGGCCGGCTATAGTGGGAACCTTCTGGGTAAGCGTGGTCAGTGTAGTCTTTTCGGTACCTATAGGCATGTTCACTGCCATCTATTTAAATGAATATGCCCGGCAGGGAAGGCTTATTCGGATTATCAGAATGGCTATTCGTAATCTTTCCGGTGTGCCCTCCATTGTCTACGGTCTGTTCGGTTTTGCCCTTTTTACTCTTATGTTCAATTTCGGCCTTTCGGTTATTTCCTCCGGTCTGACCCTGGGGCTTCTGACCCTCCCCTGGACCATAACCGCCAGTGAGGAAGCCCTGAAAACAGTCCCCTTAGCCTACCGGGAAGCATCTCAGGCCCTGGGAGCAACCAAATGGCAGACCATAAAAACCAATGTACTTCCCTATGCTGTTCCCGGAATGCTCACCGGGTCCGTATTGGGGCTGGCCCGGGCTGCCGGAGAGACTGCTCCCATTCTATTTACCGGCGTTGCTTTTTTCTGGCCGATTCTCCCCGGTTTTCCCAAACTGCTTACCCAGCAATTTATGGCGCTTCCTTATCATCTTTACATTCTGGCTACCCAACATCATGAAATTCTAAAGGTGCGGCCACTGGCCTACGGCACCGCCTTGGTATTAATTACCCTGATTATTCTTATGAACTCAGCAGCAGTATGGATACGGTACCGATTCAGGAAAAAATATAAATAAAGTGAATAGAGAAAAAAACATGAATACTTTAAAAATGTATACCAAAGAGCTAAATTTTTATTACGGTAATATTCAGGCTCTGAAAAACATTGATTTAAATATTGAAACCAATAAAGTTACGGCTTTGATAGGCCCTTCCGGCTGCGGAAAGTCTACTTTCTTGCGTACTCTTAACCGCATGAATGATATTATTCCCGGAATCCGGGTGGAGGGAAAAATAGTTTTGGATGGGAATGATATCTATAAGAAAAATACTGATGTGGTGGATATTCGTCGAAGAGTGGGGCTGGTCTTTCAGGAATCAAATCCTTTTCCTAAGTCACTCTTTGATAATGTTGCCTACGGACTTCGTATCAATGGTGAAAAAAACAGAGTAAAGTTACAGGAAAGAGTGGAGGAAAGTTTGAAAAGCGCTGCTCTCTGGGATGAGGTGAAAGACAGACTGGACGACTCGGCTCTGGATCTTTCCGGCGGGCAGCAGCAGAGACTGTGCATTGCCAGGGCTTTGGCCGTAAGACCGGAAGTGCTTCTCATGGATGAACCAGCCTCCGCCCTTGACCCCATTGCCACCCAGAAAATAGAAGAACTTATTTTTCAGCTCAAAAAAAATTACACCATTGTCATTGTAACCCATAACATGCAGCAGGCAGCCAGAATCTCTGATAAAACCGCCTTTTTCTATCTTGGTGAGCTAATTGAATTTGGGGAAACCGATCAAATCTTTACCAATCCCCGTCTGCAAAAGACAGAAGATTACGTTACCGGCAGGTTCGGTTAATCCTCTAAATAGCAACTTTAAAATTTTTCTTAATGTTGAATGTATTGAAATTTGAAGTTAAAAGTGGAATAAGAATATGGAGAAGGGAGAAAAGGAGAAGGGATTTCTTTAAAATACCAAATTATAAACACCAAATAGCAAATAATATTCAAATTACAAATCCCAAATACCAAACAAAGGTTTTAAGGAATGCTGGAATAGTGGAATAATGGAATTATGAACGACAGGAATACTGGAATAATGAATTTTTTACATTGGAAAATTTAATTTATTCTCAACCTTCCATCATTCCAACATTCCATTATACCATTTATTTTTAATCTAGGATTTCAGTATTGTTATTTTTTCTCCTTCTAGCACTTTATTTATTTGTATATCAAAATAATATTTAACAATCCCGTCCTCCTGAGGAACAAAGTGACGAATGATCTCACGCTAAATTAGATTCAGTAAAGGAGTAAATTTAACTGGAAATGAATGTAATTTCTTTAAAGAATCGCACTTTATCAGGAAAAAATAGTCATATCTTTTCATTCATTGGCCTGAGATTCTTCCCTCCTATCAGTCACTCAGAATGACAATAAAAGCGAATGGTTGAAAATACTGTAAACTTTTTTCAGCACGACACCTTTTTGTATTTTGTATTTTGTCTTTGTTCTTTTGTCTTTATTTTATTCTTTATCCTTTATCTTTTATCCTTTATCTTTTGTATTTTGTATTTTTTCTAAAAACTTACTATTCTATATAGCCAGATCACTGACCACTGACTTCTGGCCTCTAACCGCTTGTCATTCCTTTTGCTTTAAGGGAATGAAAATGGTAAAACAGGTCCCCCTGCCCACTGTACTATCCACATAAACAGTTCCTTTGTGAACCTCTGCAATATGCTTGACAATGGAAAGCCCCAGCCCGGTTCCTCCCAGTTCACGGCTTCTGGATTTATCCACCCGGTAAAACCGTTCAAAAATTCTGGGAATATGCCTTGCCGGAATGCCGCTTCCCTCATCGGTAACACTCAATTCCAGCCACTTGTCTTTTTCCAGGCAGTCTATGGTAATTTTACTCTTTTCCGGACTGTATTTAAGGGCATTATCCACCAGATTGATAAGACCATCCTCAAAATAACCCCGGTTAATCTGTGCAGAAATATTATCCGGGCAGTTAACTTCAATTGTTATTTTCTTTTGTTCGGCTTTTTTTTCCAAAAGCAATAAGGTATCAGCAATAACATTTTTAATCAAATTATCCTCAAATTCCCATGCTTTCTCCTCCGACTCCTGTTCCAGTCGGGAAAGTTTTAAAAGATCCTCTATAATGGAAACCAGCCGCTGGGAATTTTTATGTATCATGTTGATAAAATTACCAACCTGAGTGGAATTTTCCAGACCGCTTTCTTTTAAAGTTTCAATTGATCCCACAATACTGGTTAAGGGTGTTTTTAATTCGTGGGATACATTTGCCACAAAATCCTTACGTATTTCCTCCAGCTGTTTTAGCCTGGTTATATCATTGATGACAATAACAATACCGGTCATTTTATCCATATAGTCCAATAGAGGTGCGGCTTTCGCCTGCAGAATTCTGTTCTGTCTCCCGTGCAAAATTACCTCTCTTTCCCCGCTAATTTTTTCCGAAATATTTTCGGAAATAAAACGAAGAAAGTCTGCCTGGCGAATTACCGAGCGTATATCCTGACCTCTGGCCTTTTCCGGTGTTACCTCAAAAATATCAGCTGCGGTCTTATTAATTCTCACTACTCTTTCTTCAAGATCGATGACCAGCAATCCTTCTGCCATGCAGGAAATAACACTTTCCATCTCCTGGTGCTGTTCGGTAACTTTATGGATGCGTGATTTTAAATCCCCAGCCATTTTATTCAAGGCCACCGAAAGTATTTCAAACTCTTCCGAACCGGATATATGAATCCGATGTTCCAGTTTGCCTTCCCCAAAATTAACTGCAGCCTCTTTCAGTTCCCGAATAATTCTCTTTAGGCGCCTGGAAAACAAAAATGAGGTTATAACTGAGAGACTGATGACTATAAAACTGATGAGAGCCATGCGCCGATAAAAAAGATTAATGGTTTTATATAGTTTAACCAGAGGAAGAGAACTGCGCACTACGGCAATTAATTTCCCCTGGTGCAATAAAGGGATGGCAATATACATCATATGTTTTTTTTCAGTTTCACTGTATCGGATAGAAGTGCCGGAATGATTATGCCTAGCATCCTGTATTTCAGGGCGATCCGAGTGATTTTGCATAGAAAAAGGATCATGATCGGAATCCGCAATTACTTTACCGGAAGGAAGGATCACGGTAATCCGGAATCCTATCTCCCGGCCCATATCCTGGCAGAGAACCTGAATAGCATCAAAAGAACCGGATACAATCTTATCTTCAATAATCCTGGCGATAAGCAGGGATCTGTTTTTTAAGTCTGTCCTGGTAAGCTCAAGGTAGGTATCTTTTACGGCTAGGGATACAATCCAGGTTAAAACAGTGAGTGAAACCACTAAAATAAAAAGATAATGCGGGAAATATTTCCAAAACAAAGATTTGGGCTTGTGCACAGTGTTATTCCTTCAGTCTATATCCAACGCCCCTGACCGTCTCAATATAGGAACCGGCAGATTGTAATTTTTTGCGTAATCCGGTGATTTGAACATCCACGGAACGATCTGTAACCGGATAGTCCGTGCCTTTGACCGCATCAATGATCTGTCCCCGGGTAAAAACCCAGCCGGGCCTTCGCATAAGCAGTTTCAATATGTAAAATTCAGTGGCGGTCAAATCTACCGGCTCTCCCTCCACAGTTACCTTGAATCTGGAGGTATCCAGGATTATATTATGAATTGACATAAGCGATACATCTTCAGAAAAATCCTGGTGGGTTCGCCGCAATACGGAACGAATTCTGGCAATCAGAACCCGGGGCTGAAAGGGTTTGGTAATATAATCATCAGCACCTAATTCCAGTCCGGATACTATATCGGTATCTTCTCCTTTGGCGGTCAGCATAACAATGGGAATCTTTTTAGTTTCAGTATCCGATTTCAATCTGCGGCAGACCTCGAATCCATCTATACCGGGAAGCATGAGATCAAGGAGTATTAAATCGGGAGAGGAGGCTTTCACTTGTGCGACCCCTTCTTCTCCGGTCAAGGTGGCGGTAATCCGGTATCCCTCTTTTTCCAGGTTGAACTGAATAAGTTCCTGAATATCGGCTTCGTCTTCTATGATTAATATATGCTCTTTACTCATTCCTGGGCTCCCTTATAATCTGTCAGGCTGTTTAAATAATGTAAATAAAATAGAGGTGAAGTTCAAGAATATTAACCGAAAAGAATAGATGATAATTATTTATATACACATCTGAAAAACTAATGTTTCCCCAAGAGATTTCGGGACAGCCCCTTTTTTCCCTTTAATTTACTTCTGTTCCCCCT